>MDTC01071505.1_pt1 | contig 21309 bp, 23 predicted proteins | sample 811181 | NCBI WGS metagenome assembly MDTC01 (sample SAMN05326644, study PRJNA326480) | marine metagenome | isolation source: seawater | place: Pacific Ocean: North | collected 2011 | reverse complement strand
GCTGTGTTAAGGTGGAACAGGCAAGCAATGCCAGCTTTCACATAAATGTGACCTGCGATGCGTTAGTTACGGCCCGAAATACGCTGTGTCAGCTTCATCTCGATTCGGCGATTGCGTCGCCGGGCGGCATCTGTTCCGGCATTGTCCAGAGGCTGGAATTCGCCATAGCCGGCTGCTGCAAGGCGGTGAGCCTCAAGCCCCTTTTCTGTCAGGAAGCGCACCACCGAAAGAGCGCGTTCCGTGGACAGGTCCCAGTTATCGGCAAATCGGCCGGCGCGGACCGGAATGTCATCCGTATGGCCCTCCACTTGCAGGACCCAGTCGATATCATCGGGGATTTCGGTAGCGATCAAGTTTAGTGCCGCGGCCAGCTCGGTCAATTGCTGCTGGCCTTCCGGACCAATGGATGCCCGGCCTTGCGCAAACAGCACCTCTGACTGGAAAACAAACCTGTCACCCACGATACGGACATCCTCGCGCCCTTCCAGCACCTCGCTCAGCCGGCCAAAGAATTCCGATCGGAATCGCTGCAATTCCTGCACGCGGGTGGCCAGTGCGTTGTTGAGTGACTTTCCGAGGCTGGCAATGGCAATCTTGTCACGCGCTGCCTGCGCTTCCTTTTCGGCAAGAAGGGTGGTCAGCTGTTCGATGCGTTCGCGCAGAGCGGTCATGGCACTGGCTATCTGCAATACTTCGGCGCGCGAAGCAGAAATTTCATCCTCAAGACTGCCAACACGAGCCATCGCGTCATTAAGAGCCCCCTGCGTTTCCGTCAGCGCGGCCAGCCGGTCCTCAAGCGCCGTGCGCGAGGTATCGAGGTCGGAACTGGTGGCGGCATTTTCAGCAATAAGGCGGGCTATTTCGGCGTCCTTAGCCCCCAGCGCCGCGCTTGTGGACACAAGGTCGGCCGACAGGCTTTCGTGCAGGGCAGTCATGTCGGCAAGCTGTGCCGTCAGCGAGTTGCGGTCAGCCTCGGTTGATAATAGCTGGCTGGTAATGCGGTCTAGCTCAGTGGACAGGTCCGCGTTCTGCTTGCGTTCAATGTTAAGCAATTCACCAAGATTGGCGATCTGCGCACGCATGTCGTTCAGCGTCGCATCCTGCCCCGATACGCGGTAGGCCAGGTTAACCTGGATCAGCACAAAGACCAGCACGACAAAGATGATCACCATTAGCAATGTCGCTAGAGCATCGACGAACCCCGGCCAAGTATAGCTGTCGGGGCGTCGCGTGCCGCCGAGACGTGCCAGCGCCATGGATCAGCTCTCCTTGCTGCGGCGGCTGGTGCCGGCGCGATTACCGATCGCCTTATTGATCGCGCTGGAGAGAGTGCGCAGCTCTGCTGAGACCGCCGCATTGGCTTTGCCGCGATCATCAGCAAGATCGGCTGACAGCTGGGCGATGCCGGCATTCAGCTGTGCCAGCTGCTCGCGCAGGCGGCGATCATCGGTCAGCGCCTCGTTCAGCGAGGCAAGTGTCATATTCACATTGCCAAGCTGTTCCAGCACACGGTTGCGATTATCCTCGCCAGCAGCGACCGCATTCCCGAGATGGATCAGCGCCCGCGCGGCTTCCTCGGTCATACCGGAGGCTAACGCACTGGTATTCGTATCTGTTGTGTCGGGCCGATCATTGAAGCGGGCAAAGGCAGACAGCCAGTCTTCCAGCTCGTTGAAAAAGCGACCCATCGCCTGACCCAGCTGCAGGTCTAGGAATCCGAGGATGAGCGACCCTGCGAGACCAAATAGCGAAGATGAAAAGGCGGTCGACATGCCCGACAGCGGCGCGTCCAGCCCACCTTTCAGCTGCTGCATCATGGCCTCGAAATCGGTGCTGGCAGTATCGATTGAACCCACAACGGCCCCGACGGCCCCTATGGTCTGCAGCAATCCCCAGAAGGTGCCAAGAAGCCCGAGAAATACAAGGAGCCCGATCATATAGCGCGAAATCTCACGGCCTTCGTCAAGACGCGCGGCCACGCCATCAAGGACGGAGCGCAGCGACAGGGCGGACAGCTGTGACTCCTGCCGCTGGTCGGCCAGCATGGCATAGACAGTCGCCAGTAGGACCGGCTTTACCTGTCGGCTGTCAAGCTTGCCCGATTTCTGCACATTCATGAGCCAGCGGCGTTCCGGGTCGAGACGCAGGATTTGGCGAAAACTGTAGATTATACCCAACAGCAAGGCGCCGAGAATGACCCCGTTCAGTGCTGGATTACCTATAAATGCGCGTGACAGCGGCGCATGGAGTAGACCGGCAATGGCGCCAACTACCAGCAGGAACACAAGCATCCTAATCAGATACCGATGTGGGTTAGTCATCATGGCCGGGACTCCCGATCAACAGCGTTTGGTCTGACGCACATTCAGCCGGTATCCAAGCTGATTGGTAGACCCGATTGCAATTGTAGAGAGTATGTAAAAAAGAGTGGCAGGGATATGGCCGCAACGCTAGCGTCGACTCAAACCAGGTGGGATCATTTGCAGGGGCGCAGCTTCAGCGGCGCAGTATTTTCATCAATTCACCGTGGATCGCTGGGTTGGCGGCGACAACTTCGCCGCTTTCCAGCGCCTTGTCGCGCGAGGCAAAGTCCGACACAAAGCCACCTGCCTCGCGCACCAGCAAAAACCCGGCTGCGATGTCCCACAGGCTGAGACCTCTTTCCCAGAACCCGTCAATACGGCCTGCCGCAATCCAGGCGAGATCAAGCGCCGCGGCACCATTGCGCCGAACGCCGGAGCTGACAGCCATGACATTGCCAAGCTGGTTCAGGAAGGTGGCATGGTCGTCTTCGTTGCCATGCCCCAGAAAGGGGATTCCGGTGCCAAACAGCGCATCAGCCATATGGCGGCGGCCGGATACTCGCAAGCGGCGGCCATTCAAAAAGGCCCCCTGTCCGCGCTCGGCAAAGAAGAATTCATTCTTAACCGGATCAAATACCGTGCCGGCCGTGATCGACCGCCGGCTCTGTGAGTCGGTTTCCATGACTGCGATCGAAATCGCAAAATGCGGGATGCCATGCAGGAAGTTGGTGGTGCCGTCCAGAGGGTCAACAACCCAGATCGGCGCGGCTTTGTCGGCGCCTTCGATCACGCCGCCTTCTTCCATCTCGAATCCCCAGTCGGGGCGAGCCTTTGTCAGTTCTCGCCGGATGGCGCGTTCGGCATTGATATCGGCACGGCTGACAAAATCGGCCGGTCCCTTGCGGCTGACCTGTAGGTTTTCAACTTCACCAAAATCGCGCAGCAGCCCGCGGCTGGCCGCGATAGAGGCTTTCTGCATAACATTGATCAACGCGGACTGACTGGCCATGGTGGTGTTTTCCTCAGATGTGGCTGTGGTCTGATGTGGCGCGGCAGTCTCGGTAATAATTCAGTCTTTGGCACGTTCCACATAGGTGGAATCCTCTGGCCGCACGACGATGCGCGTGCCCGCCTCGATATGTGGCGGGACCAGAACACGCACGCCGTTTTCCAGCATGGCTGGCTTGTAGCTTGACGAGGCGGTCTGCCCTTTGACCACGGCGTCGGCCTCGGTCACTTCCATGATCACGGTATCGGGAAGATCGATGGAAATCGGTTCACCCTCATGACTAGCTACAGTCACCGTCATTCCGTCCTGTAGAAAGTTAGCCCGGTCGCCTACCATGTCTGAGGAGACGCTGATCTGCTCGAAGGTCTCACTATGCATGAAGACAAGATTGTTGCCATCATCAAAGAGGAAGGTACATTCGGACTCGTCAAGGATAACTCGATCTACTGTCTCGGAGGAGCGGAAGCGCTCGTTCAGCTTAGTGCCGTCACGGATATCGCGAAGCTCGATCTGTGCAAAGGCGCCGCCCTTGCCGGGCTTGACATGTGCCACCTTCACAGCAGTCCACAGGCGACCATTATGTTCGATCACATTGCCGGGTTTAACGGCATTGCCGTTGAGTTTCATCGCTTTACCTCATCAAAACATCGGGATGGTGGCCAAGGTCTGGAAATACCAGTGCGGGTCCTTATAAGCTGGCAGTGCCGTCCATCAAGCGCCGCGTCAGAGTGTTTTGCCTATTTCTGCCGCATTGTCCAGCATCCGGCACGAAAAACCCCATTCATTGTCATACCAGGCCAGCACGCGTACCAGACGTGCATTCATTACATGTGTCTGTGTTAGGTCGGCAATCGAGCTGTGCGGGTCATGGTTGAAGTCGGTGGATACCAGCGGGCGGTCATTTACCCCCAGTATCCCTTTCATCGGCCCATCAGCTGCCGCACGCAGCAGACTGTTGATTTCGTCGGTGCTGGTGTCGCGCTCGGATGTAAAACCGAAATCGACTACCGATACATTTGCCGTGGGCACGCGGATAGCCGACCCGTTCATCCGGCCTTTTAGATCTGGCAGGACATCCCCCACCGACCGCGCCGCGCCAGTTGATGTCGGGATCATTGACAGCGCCGCCGCGCGGGCCCGGCGTAGATCAGTATGACTGCTGTCCAGTGTTGGCTGATCGCCGGTATATGCGTGGATGGTGGTCATGTAGCCAGCCTCGATTCCGACGGAATCTGCCATCACTTTGGCAACGGGCGCTAAGCAGTTTGTGGTGCAAGATGCGTTCGATAGCACTTTCATATCCGCGGTGATATCGCCATGGTTAACGCCATGAACAATGGTTGCATCAGCGTCCTTGCAGGGGGCTGATACCAATACCCGCCGGGCACCGGCCGCCAGATGTAGGGCGGCCTTGACACGCGAGTTGAAATGGCCGGAACATTCCAGAACGACATCAACCCTGTGGTTAGCATGAAGAATTGCCGCCGGGTCGCGTTCATGCGTCATCACGATGCGGCCGCGCCCGACGTCCATCCAGCCATCGCCATGCGAGACGGCAGCGCGGGCACGTCCATGGATCGAATCGAACTCATAAAGATGTGCCGACGCCTCGACCGGGCCGGGTGTGTTGATCAGAACGATTGCGATATCGTCTCGCCCGCTTTCCACAAGGGCGCGCAAGACCATACGCCCAATCCGGCCGAAGCCGCTAATCGCCAGTCGAAGCGTCACATCATGTCTCCCCTATTTCGATGTCTGCCGGACTATGCATTGGCAAGACAGGTCCGCGCTTGTTCAGCCACCGTATCAGCGGTGATTCCGAAATGTTCATACAGTGTTGGCGCCGGCGCCGATGCACCGAAATCATCCATGCCTACAAAGGCGTCACTGTCGCGCAACAGCCTGTCCCATGGTTGCCGCAATGCTGCCTCGATCACTATACGCGGTGTATCACCAAGAACGTTTTGGCGCCAGTCCGCATCCTGCTGCCAGAACAACTCAAGGCAGGGGGCCGAGACCACGGCGGCGGCGATGCCATCGGCCGCAAGGCTGGCCTGTGCCCCATGGGCGATGCCGACTTCCGATCCGCTGGCAATTAGTGTGACCTGGCGTGCGCCATCCGACTCGGTGGCGACGTAGGCCCCGCGCGCGGTCATATTCTGGGTCATGTCACCATGCCGAAACTGTGCCAACCCCTGACGGCTGAGGGCAAGGATGGAAGGGCTGTGTTTAGCCTCAAGCGCGCACTGCCATGCCTCAGCGGTTTCCACCGCGTCGCCCGGGCGGAAGACAAACAGGTTTGGGATCACCCGCAGTGCGGCCAGATGTTCGACCGGCTGGTGCGTCGGCCCGTCTTCGCCAAGCCCGATACTGTCATGCGTCATCACATAGATGACGCGCTGGCGCATTAGTGCCGAGAGCCGGATGGATGGCCGGCAGTAATCGGTAAAGACAAGAAAGGTGCCGCCATAGGGGATAGCGCCACCATGCAGCGCCATGCCGTTCATGGCGGCTGCCATGCCATGTTCGCGCACGCCATAATGGATATAGGTGCCGGCAGGATTGGTGTGGTTAAAAATATCTTGCCCACCGCCCCGTGTATTGTTTGACCCGGTCAGATCGGCCGAGCCGCCTAATAAGGCTGGGCAGGCGGGCAGCAGTGCTTCGATGGCTTTCTGGCTGGACACCCGTGTAGCTATCTTCTGCGGATCGGCAGCCAGTATTTTCTTCCAGTCGACAATTGCATCATTGACCGCTGCACTGTAGTCGCCGCGCATGGCCGTGTCGAAATCGGCGCTGTCGGCAGCGGCGTGGCGCCTGGTCCAATCGGCACGCGCCGCGGCCCCGCGGTTGCCGACGTTACGCCATGCACCGATAATATCAGCAGGTATCTCGAATGGCGCATGCGTCCAGCCGAGCGCGGCGCGGGTCCCTTCGACCTCGCTGTCGCCAAGCGGGGCGCCATGCGCACCCGCGGTACCAGCCTTTTGTGGCGCGCCAAAGCCGATAACCGTACGGCAGCGGATCAGGCTGGGCTGGTCATTCGCCGCCTTGGCGGTGGCAATTGCGTCGGACACGGCATCCATGTCGTGCCCGTCAACCGACAGCACCTGCCACCCATAGGATTCAAATCGGCCGGTGGTATCGTCGGATACCGCCAGATTGGTGCTGCCATCGATGGAAATGCCGTTATCGTCAAAGAGCACAATTAAGCGAGCAAGCCCCATATGGCCAGCCAGCGAGGCGGCCTCATGGCTGATCCCTTCCATCAGACAACCATCACCGGCAATAACATAGGTGTGGTGGTTAACAAGGCCGGTGCCAAATTTGGCGGCAAGATGCCGTTCGGCCATGGCCATCCCCACCGCATTGCCAAGCCCTTGGCCAAGCGGCCCGGTAGTGGTTTCGATTCCCGTTGCATGACCGAATTCCGGATGGCCGGCGGTGACCGCTCCCAGTTGGCGAAAATTGCGGATCTGGTCGATGGTCATATCGGCATGGCCGGTCAAATGCAAAAGTGCATAGATCAACATCGAACCGTGGCCGGCTGACAGCACAAAGCGGTCGCGGTCAGGCCAGTGCGGGTCAGCCGCATCGAATTTCATATGATCGGCAAACAATGCGGTTGCAGCATCCGCCATGCCCATCGGCATGCCGGGGTGTCCTGATTTTGCTGCCTCCACAGCGTCCATAGCGAGGGTGCGGATGGCGTTTGCCATTGCCTGCCGTTCGGGTGCATTTGCCATTAGGGTCTCCTTGCCTGCGCGGGGATCAGCAAAGTTGCAGGACAGCCGCGGTGGGCGAATAGGCGCAATCTGCCTGCGCCAGTTTCTTTCGTCAATCTGCTAGTCGCGACATGCCGGATATTCGGAGTGAATAAGAGAGGGATTCAACATATCTCTGGACGCGTTTTTTCCTGTAAAGACACGGGCATGAAAATGGGGCTTTATTTGCCGCATCAGTTTTGGCACTGTTAGAGATAACATCGTTGTCCTGATTGCGGGAGCGGATTTACCTGTTGGAGGGCATGCTGCGCATGCGAATCGTATTGGGTCATCCCGGCTGGAACAGCGTTGTGCTCAGATGATTTGCGGCGTCGCCCGCAAGCCTTTCAACCGCTGTAATGGAGACAATGCATGTCGCGCCTCGTTGAAGCTGAAACGCGGTTTGCCAACGCCATGAAGGCGCTCGAAGGAGCGATTGAAAGCCGCCTACCGGCTCCATCAACACCAGCGCAGCCCGACCAATCTGCCGCGGCGGCGGACGGCATCGACCCGTCTAAACTACGTGCAGAGCTGGCGCGGATTGATGGAGAGGTCAGCCGCGCCATGCAGCTGATCAGTGACGCTCAGAAAGCCGAACTTGGCACTGCCGGTTTCGGCAAGGAGGGACGCGCATGAGCCAGTCTGTTGTTACCATCCGCCTGAACGGCATCCCTTACCAGATCGGGTGTGGCGCAGGCGAAGAAGCGCGTATTGAAGAACTTGCCGCGGAAATCGAAACCGTGGTCCAGCGGCTGGTCGGTTCTATCGGACAGATTGGCGAGGCGCGTCTACTGGCTATGACCGCGCTAATCTTTGCAGATCGCGCGCAGGAACCGGCCGCCGGATCACCCGCCATGCCGGCAGATTCAGCGGCGCATAGTAGCGAGGATGGCGCCGCCGCCGCGCTGAACAAAGCAGCAGATCGCATACTTGCGCTTGCATCCGAGTTGTCTTCCCACTAAATAACTGGTGTGCGGCAACTAGGCCTCGCGTCTGGATTTTCGATCCCTGGGGCCATAAATATTCTCTCGGGAGCTGCCTCTGGCCGGGCCGTGGTTCGGTTATTCGTGGCGCCCACCTGCAAAGCAGGTCACAGAGGATGAAGCTACCGACGGTTGACCTGGTTGCCGCCGCTTCCCAATATGTTCCCTCCGATTTCCTGATAGCAAAGCCGGATGCCCACATCACATAAAGCGCCTCATGACACCGACCCGGCAGATGCGAAGCTAGAGATGCGGCGCAATGCAGCCGCCTTGCGAAAGCAATTGGCGGCCGATTTTCCCGGTGCTGACGCCGAGCTGGCCGGTCATGCTGACGCTATCATCAAGCTTGCCGGTGGTGGGGTGGTCGCCGGCTATCTGCCTATCCGTTCAGAATTGTCACCGTTGCCACTGATTGCGGCGCTTGCCGGGTGTGGGGTCGTCACCGCCTTGCCGATAACGCCGCCGGCGGGCAACCCACTGGTATTTCACCAATGGGCCACGGACGATGCGCTGCAGAACGGGCCATATGGCACGTGTCAGCCACTGCCTAATTTGCCGGTCGTTGTGCCTCGTCTGGTGCTGACGCCGATGCTGGCCTTTGATGATGCGGCGCGGCGGCTCGGCTATGGGGGCGGTTTCTATGACAGGACGCTGGCTGGAATTAGGGCGGGTGGCCAGGCCGTAACTGCGATCGGCATTGCCTTTGACGGCCAGCAGGTTCCGTCGGTGCCAACGGGTCCTTACGACATGCCGCTGGACGGGGTGCTGACCCCGACCGGTCTTCGGCTTATGGAGATGCGGTAATGCGGGTTCTGTTTCTGGGTGACATTGTCGGGCGAATGGCCCGTAACACGGTAATCGAATCCACTGCGACGCTGCGCGCTGAATTGCAGCTAGATTTTCTGGTGGTCAATTGCGAAAACGCGGCCGGCGGTTTCGGCGTGACGCCGCAAATCTGCGATGATCTGTTTGCCGCGGGAATCGATGTGCTGACCACGGGCAACCATGTCTGGGACAAGCGAGAGATCGTCGATTATATCGAACAGCAGCCGAGGCTGCTGCGACCGCTGAATATGGCAGAGGGCACACCAGGCAAGGGGGTTGTGCATGTCACCAATGAAGCCGGCGCGCGGCTGACAGTGATCAATGTTATGGCCAACCTTTTCATGGCACCTAATGATCCGGTCTTTCCGGCCCTTGACGGGGCGCTGGTACGAAGCCGGCTGGGGCGTGATACCGATTTCATCCTCGTGGATGCACATGGCGAGGCCACATCTGAGAAGATGGCGCTTGGACATCTTGCTGACGGGCGTGCATCGATGCTGGTTGGCACACACACGCATGTGCCAACCGCCGACCACCAAATTCTGGCCGGCGGCACGGCCTATCAGTCGGACACCGGTATGTGCGGCGACTATGACAGTGTGATCGGGATGAACAAGGCAGCGGCAACAGCGCGGTTTACCAAAAGGGACGGTCCGCGCCTGTCAGTGGCGACGGGCGAGGCGACTTTGTGCGGTCTGTTTGTGGAAAGTGGCGAGGACGGTCTGGCGCGCAGTGTAGCGCCGCTGCGCCGCGGGGGACGGCTCTCGCATGTGTGACCTTCAGCTGTGCTGCCGCGCCGATTGCTGTGACGCAGTGCTGGCATTACCAGTCCCGAGTTTGCTATACACCAGCAAGAATTGCATATTTACCTGCGCAAGCAGTGCCTGGCGCGATGATGCGGTGCCGCAACAGTGAAAGCGATGATTCCGAGTGACGAGCCCGAGAGATAGACATGGCAGGCCATAGTAAATTTAAGAATATCCAGCATCGCAAAGGCGCGCAGGATAAAAAGCGCGCAAAAATCTTTGGACGGCTGATCAAAGAACTGACCGTTGCCGCACGTGGCGGCACCGATCCGGCATCAAACCCGCGTCTGCGCACTGCGCTGGCAGCGGCGCGTGGCGCCAACATGCCAAAAGACAATATTGAACGCGTGTTGAAAAAGGCCGAGGGTGGCGAGGGCGAGACCTATAATGAAATTCGCTATGAAGGCTATGGCCCCGGCGGTACTGCGCTGATTGTAGAGGCGATGACCGACAATAAAAACCGCACCGCATCTGAAGTCCGCGCCGCCTTTAACAAATTTGGCGGATCACTGGGTGAGACGGGATCGGTGAGCTTTATGTTCGATCGTGTTGGCCAGATGATCTATGCCGCCGACAAGGTTGATGCCGACGCCGTGTTCGAGGCGGCGCTTGAGGCCGGTGCCGATAATGTTGAGTCCGATGATGACTGGCATCAAATCACTTGCGCTACCGAAGATTTGAACAGCGTCAGCGAAGTGCTGGAAGGACAGTTCGGGGCGGCCAGTGAATTTGGCCTTGTCTGGAAGCCACAGAATACAATTGAGCTGGGTGAGGCACAGGTAAGCTCCCTGTTAAAACTGCTGGATACGCTCGATGATAACGAAGACGTGCAGAATATCTCATCAAATTTCGATATTCCGGATGATGTCCTTGCACGGCTTTTGTGACAGGGCCTGACCGGATGCGCGTCCTTGGCATTGATCCCGGCATCCGTAATACAGGATGGGGCGTTGTCGAGATGAAATCCGGACGCCTGCTCCATATCGCTAATGGGGTGATACGGCCGGACCCTGCCATACCCGACCCGCAACGCTTGCAGGCCATTGCCGACGGGCTGGATAGCGCGATTGCAACCCATCGGCCGAACCGTGCGGCGATCGAGGCGATCTTTGTCGCGCGTTCGGCAGCGGCAGCGCTGAAGCTGGGTATGGCGCGGGGCGTTGCCATGATGCAGTGCGGTGTTGCCGGTCTTGATGTTGACGAGGTCGCCGCGCGACAGGTCAAAAAGGCGATTGTCGGGACCGGCAGCGCCGATAAGACGCAGATTGCGGCGATGATCACCCGGCTGTTGGGGATAACAGCGGTGAATGGCGATGCGGCGGATGCGCTGGCTATTGCGATTGCAGCCGGACATGGTGGCGGGCTGGCGGCGCGCGGCGACACAGTCACTGCCGGGCCAACATCTGCTGGCGACCGGCTGGGGTTGGCAATCGAGGCGGCGCTGGCTCGAGATTTGGCAGCGGACCGCGACTCTGGCGGCGGGTCTGGGGGAGGCACACGATGATTGCACAGCTGCATGGCGAGATTGTCCAGACGGACCAAAACGGCGTGATCATCGATGTTGGCGGGGTTGGCTATGCGGTGACTGTATCGGGCCGCACGCAGCACACGCTTGCAGCAGCCGGCGGCACGGTCACATTGCTGACCGACATGCAGGTGCGCGAGGACAGTATGACGCTGTATGGTTTTGTCGACAGCAGCGAACGTGACGCCTTCCGGCTGTTGGTCACTGTGCAGGGGGTTGGGGCTAAGGCGGCGATGGCGATCCTGTCCGTGTTGTCGCCAGATGCCCTGGTAACGGCCATAATGACGGGAGACAAGGCGATGGTGACCCGCGCCGACGGGGTGGGGCCAAAGTTGGCGCAGCGTGTTGTCAATGAACTGGCCGAAAAAGTGGGTGCGCTGCCTGTATCGGGAATTCCGCCGTCTGCCGTGCCCGTGGGCAATGGGGCTGCTGGCGATGCATCAGCCGGGTCAGTTGTGAGCGATGCGATGTCGGCGCTGGAAAATTTGGGATATAGCCGCGCCGATGCGTATGCGGCGATTGGCCGGGCCCGGGGCGAAGGCACGGATGGTGACGATCTGTCGGCTTTGATTGCGGCTGCGTTGCAGCAGCTTGGTCGCTAGGAACGGGGCGAAAGTATGATGTCCGAAGATAATCGTCTGATCAGCGGCGAAACGCAGGAACGCGGAGATAAGGCGCTACGCCCCGAACGGCTGGCCGATTTCATTGGTCAGGGTGGCGGACGGACCAATCTGGAAACCTTCATTGCGGCCGCGCGTGACCGCGGCGATGCGATGGACCATACGCTGTTGCATGGCCCGCCCGGCCTTGGCAAGACAACTCTGGCTCATATTGTTTCGACTGAACTGGGTGTCGGGTTTCGCGCCACCTCGGGGCCGGTGATTGCGCGTGCCGGTGACCTGGCCGCTCTACTGACCAATCTGCGGCCTAACGATGTGCTTTTTATTGATGAAATTCACCGGCTTAACCCGGCGGTGGAAGAGGTTCTCTATCCAGCGATGGAGGATTTCCAGTTAGACTTGATCATTGGTGAGGGACCGTCGGCGCGGTCGGTGCGGATTGATCTGCCGCCCTTTACCCTTGTCGGCGCGACAACGCGTGCCGGGCTGCTGACCACGCCGCTGCGTGACCGTTTCGGCATCCAGATGCGGCTGCAGTTCTATGACCGGGCCGAGCTATCAACTATCCTTGCCAGCCAGGCACAGCGGCTTGGCATGGTGTTGACAGATGATGGTGCCGATGAAGTTGCTGGGCGTGCGCGCGGCACCCCACGGATTGCCGGTCGGCTATTGCGGCGGGTGCGCGACATTGCGGCAGTGGATGGCCATGATGCCGTCACCGCTCATATTGCTGATGCGGCGCTGTTACGCCTCGAGGTGGATGCCGATGGCCTCGACGCCATGGACCGGCGCTATTTGTCCTGTCTTGCTGAAAAGTATGCCGGCGGTCCGGTCGGGGTGGAAACGCTGGCGGCGGTGCTTGCTGAACAGCGTGATATGCTGGAAGAGGTCATCGAACCCTACCTGTTGCAGACCGGGCTGTTGATGCGCACGCCGCGAGGGCGGTGCCTGTCACCCGCCGGGTGGGACCATATTGGGCTGCCGCAGCCGGCAAAAGCAATGCGCCAGCTCGACATGCTGAACCAAGTGGATGTGTCGGATGACACCTGATCTAGCAAATCCGCCTGCACATCCGAAACAGCTGGATGAGTCCGATCTTCTAGATGGCTGGATCGCTGGGGAGAGCCATTTCTATCTATTGCGTGTCCAGTATGAGGACACGGATGCGGGCGGCATTGTCTATCATTCGAATTATATTTCCTTCGCCGAGCGTGCCCGCTCGGCCTGTCTGCGTTGTTTGGATATCCGGCAGGAGGATTTTCTTACCGCCCTGAAAGGCGGCGATGAGACAGCGGTGATGCTGGTGGTGCGACGGGTGGAGGTTGATTTTTTGATGGCCGCCGGCTTAGGTATGCCCCTTTGTGTGGAAACCTGCATGCTGAAGCTGGGTGGCGCTTCGATGACGCTGCAGCAAACCATCATGAATTTTGAAAATGGCCATATTCTTGCCCGACTTCTCGTCGACATAGGATGCGTCGCCCCAACCCTGGATGGCGGCAAGCGGCCCAGACGGATGCCCACCGTCCTGGCCGACAGGCTGCGACAGGCGCTGACCAACTGAATGTGACCGGCATTTATCCCGCCGCGATATGTCAGGCGGTAACGGTGTCCCGACTAGCTGCGCGGGTTCTGGGTGGTATGGGGTACCGAGATGGAGTCTGTTGACAGTTTCGTTTCGCATTCAAGTTCGGATATGAGCATCTGGGGGTTGTTCCTCGCCGCCGATCCTCTGGTCAAGGCGGTCATGCTGCTGCTGGTGGTGGCATCCATCTGGTGCTGGGCCATTATAGTCGACAAGGTCGGCGCGGTAAGCCGTGAGCGCCGCCAGGCGGATGATTTCGAGGATGCTTTCTGGTCCGGCGGGTCTGCTGATGCCCTATATGACGATATTGGCAGTGAGCCGCGCGATGCGATGACGCGAGTGTTTTCTGCTGGCATGCGTGAATGGCGGCGGGCCAAAGCAAGCGGTCTTGCCACGTCGGTGCGATCCGATCTCAGGGCCTCGCTTCTAAGCCGGGTTGAACGGTCTATGAATTTCACCATTGCCCGCGAAATGGAACGGCTGGAACGCGGCATGAATTTTCTTGCCTCGATCGGCTCGGTGTCGCCCTTTGTCGGGCTGTTTGGCACCGTCTGGGGGATTATGAATTCCTTTCAATCCATTGCAGAATCTAAGAATACCAGCCTTGCGGTGGTGGCCCCAGGTATCGCCGAGGCCCTATTTGCAACTGCGCTGGGGCTAGCAGCCGCGATCCCGGCGGTGATTGCCTATAATAAGTTTGCCGGCGATCTAGAACGTGTTGGCGGGCGGCTCGAAACCTTTGCCGAAGAATTCTCGACCCTGCTGGCACGCCAGCTGGATGAGGGGGGGCGCTAATGGGTATGCCAGTAAAGAAAACCAGACGCGGCAGGCGCCACCGACCGATGGGCGAGATCAATGTGACACCCTTTGTCGATGTCATGTTGGTGCTGCTGATTGTGTTTATGGTAACGGCGCCGCTGCTGACAGTAGGTGTCGAGGTCGACCTGCCAAAGACGAAGGCCGGCCAGATCAATGCCGATGCCGCGCCACTGGTAGTGTCAATCAAGGCTGATGGATCGCTGCATTTGCAGGATACAGAGCTGCCGGCCGATGCACTGGTGCCACGTCTTGAGGCGATATCGGATGCCAACCCGCTGGTGCGGATTTTTGTGCGCGGCGACAAGGCCGTCGCCTATGGCGAGGTACTGGGTGTAATGGGCCGCATCCAGGCGGCTGGTTTTGAACGCGTTGCGCTGGTGGCACAGCTGCCCGACATCAACTGACGGTTGGGTGACTCACGAATGACCTCGCGCCCGCTGCTGATTTCGGCGATACTGCATATGGGAGTTGCCTTGCTTGTGGTTTTTGGTCTGCCGATGATCGGGCGTGATCTGCCGGAAGAGATGCCGATTGCTCGGATGGAAATCGTGCAGACGGTGTTGGAAACCAACCTAATCGAAGGCAACAGGGTCAGCACTGCCAAGGAAGAACAGGAAGCAACGGTCGCAAAGAAACCGCCCCCACCACCCCCCCCACCCCCACCCGTGCCGCCAAAGGTCAGCCCGCCAGCAGTAAAACCCGAACCAGCCCCGGAAGCGGCCTCTTTGACGGACGATGCCGAAGCCGAAGTTCTGCCGGATCAGCCGACAACTGAGGTGGCGACGCTGAAGGTCCCGCGCCCGACACCAAAGCCAAAGCGACTGGCAAAGCCAAAAGCCGAAGAGGTGGCCAAGACAGATGTAAAACCGTCACCTAAGCCGACCCAGCCGGCACCAGTGATGGACAGCAAGCCGACCCCGCCGGCACCGCGGCTAAACAAGTCGCAAGAAGTCGTCAGTGATCAGTTGAATAAGCTGGTGAAAGAGACCGAGGAACGCGCCCATGCCGCCAGTGGCGTGTTGCAGAATCTGGCCGATGCGCAAGTGGCTGCGCGTGACGCAGAGACCGCGCGCCAGACGCGCCAGCGCAAGGAAGCCGCCGAAACTGTAACAGACACGCTGACCGCGGTGGCGGGGAATGCGGTAAAGGCACCGTCGCCAAAACTAATTGCCAAGGTTGGACTGGATGATATCGGCCGCATCCAGCAGCATGTCTCGCGCTGCTGGAGCGCCCCGGTCGGGGCCGACAAGACAAAAGTTCTTATTGTCGACATATTTGTCCGCGTTAATAAGAGTGGGAGTGTAATTGAGGCACGGATCGACGATATGGTGCGATACGGAATCGACAAGACGTTCCGCAGTTTTGCAAACCGAGCACAACAGGCTGTTGTTGAATGTTCGCCGCTGCCCATTCCGCCCAACAAATATGATCAGCTGAAAGAATTCATCTTTGCCTTTGATCCGCGATATCTGACAAAGCTGAACTGAGATGACAATGTCTGACCGGCCATGGCTGATCAGGAATTCGGCCCGGAATGGGCTGCAACCAGAGTTGTAAACGGAAATGATACCTATGAGTGCACCCCACCACATCACCCTCTGGCCACGCATCTTGACGTGGCGCACCTGTCTGTCTGATGTGATCAGGCGACATGGGCGCAATGCGCTGATATTGCTGACAATGCTGTTCATGGCGGCCACCCCGGCGCTGTCACAACTGCGGATCGAGATTACCGAGGGCGTCGTTGCGCCAACCCCCATTGCGATTGCTAATTTCACCGACTCGGATGGTGGCGAAACTGACGAGGGGCGACTGATTGCCTCGATAATTGCCAATGACCTCGTAAGTTCCGGCCTATTTGAACCGATTGACGAGGCCGCCTTTATCGCGGCGGCCGGATCGCCATCCATCAAGCCGAATTTTGCCAATTGGGCGCCACTGGGCGCAAAGGGGCTGCTGGTCGGCTCTGCCGAGCTGGATGATAATGGCAAGCTGCAAGTGGAATTCGTGTTGTGGGATGTTGTTACCGAACGTGACCTGACATCGGGTGCCGGCAGCGCCGATCCGGATGCCATGCGCCAGCTATCGCACAAGATTGCTGACCTGATCTATGAGGAATTCACTGGCGATACCGGTTATTTCGATACGCAGATCGTCTATGTCGCCGAGTCAGGTAGCCAGACGCGGCGCGTTAAGCGACTGGCGATCATGGATCAAGACGGCCACAACCATAAATTCTTGACAAGTGGTCTTGATCTTGTGCTGACCCCACGTTTTTCACCGACCACGCAGGAAATCGCCTATCTAAATTTCTTCAATGACGAACCGAATGTTTACATTCAGGATATCCGCAGCGGGCGCAGTGAACGTCTGGGATCCTTCCCCGGCATGACCTTCGCGCCGCGTTTTGGGCCGGAGGGCGACCGGCTGATTATGAGTTGGGCCAAGGATGAGGATGGCGCGTCAGACATCTATGAAATGGACCTGCGCACCCAGGACATCCGGCAGTTGACCAATTCACGTGCCATCGATACCGCGCCATCCTATTCGCCGGATGGCAAGCGGGTGGTGTTTGAATCCAACCGTGCAGGGCGCCAGCAAATCTACATGATGACAAGCAACGGCAAGAAAGTGCAGCGCATCAGCTATGGCGAAGGCCGCTATGCCACGCCTGTCTGGTCGCCTCGTGGCGACATTATTGCCTTTACTAAGATGCATCGCGGCACCTTTTACATCGGCGTAATGAATGTCGATGGCACCGCCGAACGCCTGCTGGCTTCAGGGTTTCTGGTTGAGGGACCGACCTGGGCACCGAATGGCCGCGTTCTGATGTATTTTAAGCAGGAGCCTTTTACCAATGAGGGCGAGGGCGGCGAGGCGGCGCTCTACCGCATCGATATCACCGGCTTTAATGAACGCCGGATCATCACGCCATCTCAGGCATCTGACCCGGCTTGGTCACCGCTCAGACGCTAGCGGCCGGGCGGATTGCAGACAAAATCTCGAGGGAATGTCCTCGTACACCTGAAATGAGGATTACGCCCGAAATGAGGAGTTTTTTGTTTCCATTGATTGGTTTTTTGGGTAAAGGTGTGCGAGAATTTTGGTTTGTGGTTATTTCGGGCTTTACGTCTGCGGCTTTGTGTCCTTCTTTTGCGAATAGCCGTGGCCAGGTCTGGGCATCGATTAATAGAAGGCTGGCGAACCAATTTGTGAGTAACGCCATAAGTTTTGAAACGTTGGCAAACCATTCCGGTGCGCCGGAGTAAAGACAGGGAGCATAATCATGTTGCAACGCCTGATCGCACTTTTCGCGGTGGCTTTCTTTGTGGCCGCTTGCGAAACTGCATCGCAGACAACCACCGACAGCGCTGGGGATACCACAGCATCGTCATCCTCATCGACCGCATCCGCTTCGGGCTCTTCCTCAAGCAGCGCTTCTGGTTCTGCCAGCTCCACCGGCTCCTCCAGCTCAGGCTCATCTTCCAGTTCAAGCGCATCCTCCAGCCCTGCTGCTGGCGCTGACTCGGCTGCGGATAAGCTGGCCAGTATCGGCAACACTGTATATTTCTCCTATGACAGCTCGGGGCTCGACGGCAACTCGCAGGCGACACTTTATCGCCAAGCGGCGTTCCTGAACGGTAACCCTTCGCTGACAGTAACCATCGAAGGTCATTGTGACGAGCGCGGTACCCGCGAATACAACCTTGCCCTTGGCGAGCGTCGCGCTGCCGCTGCCCGTGACTATCTGCTTGCCCAGGGCGTTGACCCGGCCCGCATCAAGGTCATCTCTTATGGTAAAGAGCGTCCATTCATGGCAGGCTCTAACGATGCCTCATGGGCAAAGAACCGGCGCGCCGCAACTGTCCTGAACTAGCTGCCGGCTGATCTGTCCGGGCACACTAATCCGGGATTGATCCGAGACAGGTATGAAGGAGGGGCCGCTTGGCCCCTTTTTTTTTGCCAAATTTGTGCCGTAAAGCGCTTTTATCATTAAATTAGCTCATTGGAACGTAAAGGCTTTTCCATGCAAGGTTATTTCTTTAAAAACCGCTTACGCTTGCTCATTTCCGGCGTTGCAGCGAGCTTTCTGGCGACAATGCCTGCCGCATTTGGCCAGACCACGAACAGCACGACCGCCGCAGATTCCAGACCAAGTGTGTCTGTATTGCTGACCCGCCAGAATGAGCGCACCCGTGTTCTTGAAGAGGGTCTGCGCGAATTGCGCGGTAATTTGGATACCGATATGCGCGCCCTGAAAATGCAGATCACCCAGCTGTCCAACAACGCCTCCAGCGACGAGACAACTACTTCGGCGGAAATCAGGGACCTGCGTGACCAGATTGAGCGTCTTGCCGATGCGGTGGCCATGGCCAGTCGCCGGATGGAACGCACCCTCGAAGTGACTTCCGATATGGAATTCCGCCTGCTCCGTATGGAAAAGCGTCTGCAGACTCTGATGAATTTCGGTGGTGAAGAGTTGGCCAGCGCCGCGGTGCAGGAAGACACAATCGCCGCCGGCGATAGTTCCGATGTAACGATGAGCCGGGACGCGGAAACAGGTGAAGTGACTTGGCAGGTGAGCGAGGATAAGTTGAATGCGCAGCTGGCTGCCGCGGATGCGGCAGGCGCAATCGACGGCGATGCAGCGGCTGCAGCGCATAATACCAGCGATACCCCCGTCGCTGATCCAAATGCTAATGGCGAGACGTTAGCCGTTGCGGTACCAGCTGGTCCAGAGATTTTGCCAGAGGGCAACCCGGAAGAACAATACAGCTTCGCTCTTGGCAAGGCGATGCAGAATGAGCTGGAAACAGCCGAGGCCGCATTTACCGAGTTTCGTGCAATAAACCCCGGCGATGAGCGCGAGGCAGATGCGCTGTTCTGGCTTGGCCGGATTCAGTATCTGCGCAAGGAATATGAGCGCGCCGCGATAACCTTCTCCGAATTTAGCCGGATCTATCCAGATGATGCGCGAATCGGGGATACTACATTGTTGATTGCCGAATCCGTATCGAAATTCGCCCCGACAGAACAGGCCTGCGCGATTTACCGGGAATTGCCTAACCTTGTGGCTGCCCCGACAGACCAATTCACCGCCAAGCTGGCTGCGCTCAGCGAGGCAGCCAGCTGTGGCAATTAATCCGGTAAACGCGCTGACACTGCCGGCCGGGCTCTATCGTCGCTTTCAGGCGGCAATGCGCCCGCTGGGTAGGCTTCCCGCTCATGACCATACTCCGCTGATTACCTGCCTGTCAGGCGGAGCGGACAGCACGGCGCTGGCCCTGCTGGCAGAAATATATGCCCGCCAGACTAGGCGTCAGCACACAGCCATCATCATCGATCACGGCATTCGCCCCGCGGCAGCGCAGGAGGCGGCTCGCACTATGCGGCGCATGCGCGATTGCGGTATCGGCTCCATAATCCGCCGGGTGACCGCAAAGGCGCCGTCCAGTAGCATTCAGGCATGGGCGCGCGCGCAGCGCTATGCCATTGCCAGTGCAGAGGCCCGCCAGCAAAGGGCTGTCTTGTTGCTTGGCCATCATGTCGGCGATCAGGCGGAAACCGTTTGGATGAGGTTGAATTGCGGCTCGGGGCTTGCCGGGCTTGCCGGTATGCGTGCGCTCGCTAGGCGTGATGGTGTGGTGATTCTGCGTCCGCTGCTGGGCTTCCAGCGGCATGAACTGGAACAAATCTGCCATAATGGTAGGGTCGCATGGGAAACAGATCCCAGCAATGCCGATACGCGATTCGAACGGGTGCGGGTGCGGGCCGTGCTGGCTGGGATGCCGGAAATGACTGCGCACCTTCAGCGCTTATCGGCCGCGGCGGGTGTGATCGATGATTATCTGCTGCAGGCGGTGGCGGATGCCGGGACTCTGGTGCGGTTGGCGCCAGATGGCAGCGCCTTGCTTGATGCGGCGCTGCCGAATCTGCCTGCTGCGGTTGCGCGACGTCTTTTGTCGCAGGTGATCTGTCAGGTGGGGGGCAGGCCGCATCCCCCGGGCAGTGACGCGCTGGACAGGCTGGTGCGGAGGATGCAAATACGTCAAGGCGCGACCCTTGGCGGATGCCGCCTGCAGCCGGTGGCGCATGGCCGGATGGAAGGCAACTGGCGTGTGATCGCTGAAATCGGCCGCCAGCCTGCACTCTCGCGCCTGCTAGCAGGGGGCAGGATTGTCCATGACGGGCGCTGGCTTCTGAACAGCTGGTTTGGCGGTATAGTCAGACCCTATGCCGCGATGCCTTCAGATGTACGAGACAGCTGGCACGATGTGCCGGGATGGCAGGGCTTGCCTGCTGCAGTTCGCGCCGCCCTGCCGGTGATTGAAACACTTGACGGCAAATGGGTTTGCCCCCACTTAACGACTGACGGCGCCTTCGCGGACTATCCTGCCCAAAAGGGCGTGTCAGCGGCGGCGGTGTTCTTGCCGTTTGCTATGCAAAACATTGCGTGCAATGCGGCAGACACCAGGTGAGCATTGAGTGCGCAACACGCCGTTGGGTTGCGGCATATCACGGCTGTGAAAGTTGGTATCATGCAACTTGCTGTCATGTTGGGCATTGGCTGAAGGATTGATTGAAAGTGAATAATCTTGGTCGCAACATAATTATCTGGCTGGTTTTCGGTGCAGCACTGCTGGCGCTGTTTAATCTGTTACAAACGTCTTCTTCATCAACATCAGGAAGCCAGTTGGCCTATTCCGACTTCATTGCCGAGGTTGAAAGTCAACAGATCGAAGAAGTGGTAATCGAAGGCCGCAACCTCAAAGGCAAGGCAAAGAACGGTCGGGTGATCACGTCGGTAATGCCGGAAGGTACTGATGTCGTCGCGGTCCTTGACGCCAATGATGTGCGGATTATCGCGAGCCCGGAAGAGAGCGGCATGCCGTCATTTCTTTCGATCCTGCTCTCGTGGTTCCCAATGTTGCTGTTTATCGGCATCTGGGTATTTTTTATGCGACAAATGCAGGGTGGGTCGCGTGGCGCGATGGGCTTTGGCAAATCGCGCGCTAAACTGCTGACTGAGCATCAGGGCCGAGTGACATTCGAGGATGTGGCTGGTATCGACG
>MDTC01167858.1_pt1 | contig 21311 bp, 17 predicted proteins | sample 811181 | NCBI WGS metagenome assembly MDTC01 (sample SAMN05326644, study PRJNA326480) | marine metagenome | isolation source: seawater | place: Pacific Ocean: North | collected 2011 | reverse complement strand
CAAGACTGTAGTGGGTGTCCGACACTACATAGCCGAGATCGCATAGCCTGGTATTGCGCATGACTGGAAATCATGTGGGTTCATCCCTCCGGAGTTCAAATCTCCGTCTCGGCGCCACTAGAACTGACCAAATAATGCGCAAATCGTCGAGGGGCTTATGTCATCCATCCATCGGTCATGACCATGGAGGGGGCGACTGTGGCGACTGACGACCTCGAAGTCGAAGTGTCTGAAGTCCGAAGATTATCTGACTTTAGTAAGGTGACAAACCTAGGGGAAAGGTCGAGTCTTCTGTCGTTTATCGATACCCTGTTACTGCAATTTACATTTCACGTACATACTTCGAGAAAATTTTGGGGGAAATATGAGGCTTTAGTGTTGGCTCTCGCATCAGCTTCGGTTGTAATGGGAGCTTGGGATTATGGAATAGATGAGATTTCCTCGGGGGGCGACTGGAGCAGAGGTGGACTGTTTGGCGAGGAGAGTGGTTTCCTCCATCTTGAAGAATGGTCGTTAATGTTGAGCTTGCTAACAATGATGGCCTGGGCATCGGCCTTGGTACTGATGTGGGCCAGATATCCGATAATGAGAGAGAATCTGGTCTTCCTTGTGGTTGCATCATTCTCTGTCCAGTTAGGGCATATCTACTCCCACTCGGGCTCTCCAGACTTCCCCTCTGGTTCGGGGATATCAGATTTTGGAGGAGTAGCCTTGGGGAATCTCGTCATGATTTTCTTAGCTGTTTTTGTTGTCCACAGAGCTGTCACTGAAACTAGGGACATTCATGTCGAAGAGAAGCACTCGCATCCGGATCCCAGGCTGGTTGAAAAGGCATGGAAAGACCATCGCCTTGATGCTTGGAGCGCTAGCCTTGTCATTTGGGTTTTAATGATCAATATCATGTCATGGTCTGGATCTCATGCCATTTCTCAAAGGCCACCATTCGAGGATGAAATACTAGGAATATCTCTATTATATGTCACCTCAGGAATAGTATCTTTCTTCTTACTGATGCACATTGTTTGGTATCCTCATTTCATGCTGGGGGGTGGAGATCACACCATCCAGTCATCAAGGGCCAGAGAGGTCGCAGGGGTTTCGCTAGCCTCTAGAGAAGAGACCTTGCAAGGACTTTGTCCTGTGTGCGGTGCTGAAACTCCCGTCATCAAAAAGCCCAATGGCAAGATAGAGGTCCATTGCTCTGACTCAGAATGCACTGGATGGGGTGTGCCTGGTGAGCCATGTTCTTCGTGCGCCAGAATTCTACCACTCCGTCTTAAGTGTGAAAAATGTGGAAGTAGCTCTTCTGCCACTAGTCACTTCGTCAAGACGGATGCTTGGTAATAGAATATGCCAGAGTGAATATTATGTCTGATGAAGAAATTAAGGAAGACGAGTCATTTATTGACAATTCTTCTCTGAATTTATTGATTAAGGTCACCTCTTCGCTGGTAGTTCTACTCAGTGTATTGATAATTTCTCTGTGGGCTGTATATCAAACCGCAGATGTCACATTCGGTGGCCCTCCCAGTTCACTAGAACTATGGGAGGACGAATACAGGGAGATGACAGGGCTGAACAGGGTTGATGGTTTCGAAGGAAGTGGAGTGAAAATCTGCGTTGTTGATACTGGAATAGATATTAGCCACCCTGATCTAGAATTTGCCAATGTGATTGGTTGGAATGATCTTATTTCTGGTTCTGATTCCCCATATGATGATGAAGGCCATGGAACCGCCATGGTAGGAATTATTGCTTCAAAGGGCGGATTAAATGGAGTTTCTCCAAAAGCTGATTTACTAATTGCTAAGGCCATTTCAGATGATGGGTCTGGAACTGATTCGACTATTGCAGATGCGGTGGATTGGTGCGTAGATGAAGGCGCAGATATCATTTCTCTTAGCTTAGGTGGGAGTCAGGGATTTGGTTCTGGATTCTTCACTACGGACCAATTAGAGGAATCTGTACAAGAAGCGATAGATTTGGGCGTTTATGTTGTGGCGGCTGCTGGAAATGATGGTGAAGATGACGATGGTGATGTGGAGTCGCCCGGTTCAGTGGAAGACGTAATCTGTGTTGGTGCAGTAACTAGAACAAGCTCGATCTGGAGCGGGAGTTCTGTGGGGGATAACAATGGAAGATTATGGCCGAACCCAATTCTCCCCAGGCAGGACCCAGATAAGAAACCAGAAATCGTCGCGCCAGGTCATGAAGTCCCGATCCTGATGGCTCGAAGCACGGGGAGTGGAACTTGGTGGGGGTGGTCAAGTGGAACCTCTGCAGCCACCGCATGGGTTTCTGGCTCTATAGCGATTTTTCTGGAGGCCAACCCTGATATGAAAAGAGATGGAGCGCAAGGGGGGGTTTCTGCAATATCTAATCTGAAAATGATAATGTCACAGAACTCCGAGATGAAGAATGATCAGGAAGATCACGATGACCATTATGGTTACGGATTACTTCGAATAGATTTACTCATAGATGGAACTCAAAATTCCAGTTCAGATTCTGACCCTCTAGGCTCCAGTTTTTCTGATTTGGAAAAATTACAAGACATATATGTGCAAGAAATTCAAGTCACACGTCGGATGATGGCCAGTGTACCGCCTGATAGTTCTACGAAAGAAACAGAATGATTAGCGCTAACATCTTTGATGAATGAAATCCATTGATTAAATGCAATAACCTTGGACTGGGCCTCTGTAGGCTCTTCCCCGGCTACCGGGAAGCCGACGTCGCCGGTAGGGACCTCTGGCTCCGGTACTATCATTATCCCACCTGGTGAAAGTATATCAAATCCCGAGGATGCTGCCACCGGTCTGTCTGAGTCTGGTAAATCTATGATTACTAAAGATACAGGTAATGGAATATCACTAGGCCTAGCCGAAGACGGTAATGATGCGGAGGCGGCAGACCAACTAGTGACTTCTGCAGTTATCTCAATCCACGGCTTAGCAATCACTCTTGACCAAGATTCTGCATTGTATCTTCTGATTAGTCTATCGATAATTACTCCAAATCTAGCTCCTTCTTCGACGATAATAAAGGAGTCTGGCTTTGGTCTGGAAGGACTGTCCGGAATAGAGGGATCGCCACACCAAAGATCGAACAGCCACGCAGAAAGATGCCCTATCCCTCCTCCGACTAGTATGGCATTACCAAGTGGCACTCGTGATACGATATCTCTTATTCTACTTCTCAGTGATCGAGGCATTGTCCGAAGTCCCATCAACAGCATTTGCTCCCCGATAGAAGAAGCTATCTCAGGCTCAGTATCGGTCCTATCTGGATCTTCAGAAAGTAGTCTCTCCAACATCTCTCCCTCTGACATCTGTGGTAGTCCGAAACCATCATTGGCGGATGTCATGATCAGCGATGGAAGCATCATTATTCAAGATTGGTCTGCGAGGATGCCTTCAAGAGACCCATTCGGGCCGGGTAGACATGAGCGGAGTGGGCGATGAGGACGATATTATCGCTGATGTCACTGAATGTCCAACATGTTTGACTACGACAGAACATGAAATCCTGAAAAGAGTTTCCAGGGGCAAAGGAGAGGATCTTTTGGTAAGGTGCGTCGAATGCTCCGTCGTACATCTACTGAAACTTAGGCCGAACTCCTCCGTGAGCATCAAGACTACTCTCTCTGAAGGGTCAGAGAGTTCCTCGGTATTTGTTGAGTCGGATTCTGATGAGTCTATTTCAGTCGGAGATTTATTCGAAAGGGATGGTTCTTTCTGGTCTGTAACAAGGATAGAGATTGGAGATAAGATGTCAGTAAAGTCTTGTAAAGCTGAGGAAATAGTCTCAATGTGGGCAGTGAATAAGAATACATGCGTTGTCAAGATTACCCTCACAGATGAAGAGACTAGTACTGCTTCGACAATTGACTGCGATCCAGAGAAGGAGTTCTCTTGTGGCACCGTTATGAGGATAGATGGCCGTAGATGGAGAATTAGGGCAATCCATACAGGTGAGGGCAGGACATTGAGAGGGAAGAGAGTCGCTGCTGACATACGAAGAATGTATCTTCATCCAGTTGTGAAGAGTTAGCTATCTCCTGTTTGTCCATGGCATGAGTAGGGTCTTGAGGACATGAGTTGCAACTTCTGGGTTTTCATTCAATCTCCTTATCCCATACTCATACCATTGCTGACCATAAGGGACGTATATCCTAGTCAGGTGTCCTTCAGAGTTTAGTTTTCTCCTCAGGTCTCCGCGCACCCCTAATAGGAACTGAAATTCATACCCCGGGCCCTTTCCTGAGAATGGTCTATCGCCACTATCGGGAGAGAGACCGTACTTATCCAATAATGAAAGAGAATTTTCAATCACTGGATGGTCATGAGAAGCTATTGCAGTATATGCACCGTTTCTTAGCATATGTTCGATTGCCATGTTTGTAGAATCAACAATTTCTCTATATCCAGTATGGGCTATTTCTTTTGGCTCAAGGTAGATTCCCTTGCAAATCCTAAAGTCTGAGTTATGACCTATTGCTTCGCATATCTTGTCTATATCGGAGATGGTTCGAAATAGTCTCCCTTGCAGAACTACACCAATATTTTTCAGCCCTTCAGACCTGATCCTAATCATCAATTCAATTGTTGAGTCGGTTACTCTGCTATCTTCCATGTCCAGTCTTACAAAAATATCGTTTTCAGAGGCCTTTCTCGTAATATTTAGGATATTTTCGAATGCTAATTCTTCGTTGATCAATAGTCCAAAGGCGGTCGGTTTAATCGATATATGGGCATCAATATTATTTTCTTTGATTGAGTCGATTAGTTGAGCGTATTCTTTCAGGAAGAAGTTAGCCTCATCAATAGAAGTAATTTCCTCTCCGAGTACATCAACTGTAAAACACGCCCCTTCAGAAGAGAGGCTTTTCATTGTAGTTATTGCATCCTCCAATTTTGGCCCGGCTACGTATCTGCTCGCCACCATGCGGATTATTGGTTTTGGAGCAAGTGGCATAGTCGCGACTATCAGCTTCCCCAAGAACGCCATTAACAACCCGAGGAGGAGTCGAGACTTCACAATTACTCTTGGGGGATCTCTTTACCTCTACGGATTAGTATGTCATTTTCAGCGAGTAATTCCCTAATTTCTTCTCTTTGCCAGCTCTTGAAAGATTTCCGATCAAGATGCACGAATATGTCTGCCCCAGGAAATGCTTGCTTAGTGGATTCGATAGCTGAAAGAATGGAGTCCTGCCACAAAATATTTGAATTCCTGCCAGCAATATCTTCAGTCATACCGAAATCTAGCGAATAGCCTGCCAAAACATGGCCTAACCAGATGTTTCCCTTCTCCACCACTGCTTTGTGCCTAGGTGCATAATGCCCCCCTCCAAGCCCGACCATGACATTCCCTTTTCCTTTCCACTCACCCAGTGGAGTACTACCATTCAGGCCCAGCACTTTGCAAAGAACACCGGCCCACAGGTTGAGCGCATCTTCTCTACTCCAGTCAGACTGTGTAGATCCTATCTCGATGTAGAGAGTAGGAGATTCTAGAACTGGTCCGTGATGTGTTGCCTCCAATGTGAGGTCAAAATATTCATCCAATCTTTTCTCTCGTGCCTCCTTCAACATTTCCCTGTACAGTGATGCAAACCTCGGAGATGGAGGGACCAATTGTCCGTTGATACCGCCTGATTTCCCAGGCAATCCAGGCGGATAAATACCAGGTAATCCGATAGCATGCAGGGTTATTGCAGGAGTGTCTGTTGAAGATACATGCCTAGAAAGGACTAGGACTTCGTTTATTTCACAAGAGACCTCTTTTTCATGAGTCGAATCTATGGAGTCTGCATGGACGTGGATATTTTCAATAGATAGGATGTGGACATCAGAAATCAAGTGTTTCACTACGCGACCATGGGAGTAAAACTCCTCTTCACCCCACTCAGAGGCCCTGAGTAACGAGTCTCGTAGGTTAACCGATGCATCATCGGACTCGGAACATAGAATCAGTGTCGCCATATTTCTCGCAGGGGAGCCATGTATTCAATATTACAGCCACACCTTCAAGCGGTAGAGTCTTGCCGGGGATTCAGTATGGTCGATGACATAGGGTTCAATCCTATCAGGATTGATAGAGGGGGAGAGCACTCTATGATAGTCGGCTCGGACGGGCAAATGCTGGAAATCGATAGTCAGAATGAGCAGGTGAATGAGGGAGCGATGTATCCATTTCCAGGAGTTTCATCGTGTGGGGTCGTTAGCTCCGATCATTGGATTGGCTCGTGGGTTGACAGAAGTATGAGGAAGGCCTACATGGGCTCATTTCCATTGGGTGAAAAATGGGAATCTGCTAACTCAGACTCTGATGGCTCGGAAAATGGAGATGTTGATCATTCAGTAAGTAAATCTGCCTCTTGGACCAGAGAACTGCAGTCCGAGCCTCTAGCTATGTGTATGGTTGATGGAAATATCGTTTTTGCCTGTCTTGGTTCTGGGATATACATGATAGACGGGAACGCGAGTGAGATTTGGAGGTCACCATATCCCCGGTGGAGAGAGCTTGAAGACTTAGTTGGAATTGATTCGATTGTTTCCCTCCTACTAAAGGAGGATGAAATATATGCATTCTCATCATCTGGAGGTTACTCGGTTATCTCGAAGGCTACCGGACATGAGATAAATAATGGTATTCTATCAAACCTCCCAGATAGGGTACATGACGTTAGATATGATCAGGATTCCGGATGGATAATAATGCTACATGGCAAGAATGTAGCCATAATGAATGACCTGAATTCGAATCCAGCCATTTTCAGAGTTCCCGGACCTGTCATGGATGTGTTCCCTTGCGAGGGAGGGTGGAAATGGACAGGATGGAGGCATGATGGATATTTCTCTAATGGGAGACTGAGTACCTTCGGAAGGAATGAGGTAGGAATATCTCTATTCAACAATATAGTACTGACCAACAGTGGTACTTGGAAAATTTTTGAGGGCGATGATCAGAAGTTCTTGTGAGCTTCTTTTCCATCGTTCAAGAGTGTGTATCCGCACTTGCCACACGATTTGCGATCTTTGTGAACAGCTAGGAAAATACCTGGACCGCACCTAGGGTCGGGACAGAACTCGCCTCGTACTAATTTGTCATCTTCGACCTTGTATTTTGACCACTTCGAGTTTGCATTCGGGCTGTCTGACATCACTCATCCCCCCCTTCTCCGTCAGCAGTTGGGCCATCTCCTCTGACCTTCTTGTGCCTCTCAACTATGAAATCTGGCTCGATAGTCGATGCTTCCTCTGTAGAGTATACGAGTGCCAGTCCAGTAGTTCTTGGCATTCCAAACCTAGTTGAAACGTTCTTGATGAAAATAAGCTCTTCCTTTGAGCCGGGTTCGACCTTAGCAGCGGCAGAAACCATCTGTGAAAGATCGGGAGTGGGAGAATTGGGGTGGTCCCAAACGAATCTAATTTCGACCCTGTTTAGCAGTGGGTTATCTTTTCTATCAATTACTTGCATTTACTCACCTACCTGATGTTGACTTTCAGAGCATAATTACCCGGCCTCGTAATATTGAGCCTCTTGGCGACTTCTGATCTGCCTGGATTAAGAATTACTACAAATCCTTGCCAATCAGTAGTTACAGGAGAGTTAGGGCAATGAGGGCATATTACTGGGTCATTTTTGTTATCTGGCTCAGGGAGAATCTGATTACATTCGCCACATGCAAATGGTTGCTTGGCCATTTCAATCATTCTCCGTAATCCAACCAGCGGCGCCGAGCCCGTCCATCTTACAATTAAGACCAATCTTACTTGCCCTCGGGTCGTTCTGATTGATAGCTTTGGAAACTACCCTGGAGCGTACATGGGACCCTTCTTCTATGTGCTTCCCAGATTGAGCCCCCTCAATTCTCCTAATGCCCATGTTAACCTGAATTGGTTCATCTAAAATTTGTGATTTGTGGAGTAGTGCCTCGACGGGTCCAATCCTTACGAATGCTCCGTATTCAGAAACATCGGATACATATCCATCAACAACTTCGTTATTCTCCATGTTGAAGAGGAGCGCCTTGAAGCTGACAGCTTGATAGATTGCACCATCCCCATGTATGATTTTTCCCCTTCCAACTGGCTTGTGATCAAAGGTTAAAACAGTGTAGTTTTCATCAACGTCGAATCGTCCCTCGAAGGCATCATTAGCGAGACTGTCTATGTGATCGACTAGACTCTGTCCCTCTCTAATATACTCTGCTGGGATACGAATAGTGTCTTCTCGCTCAACAATGCTGTACATTTTTTTTCCTCCAAAACAGACCTCTCCAAGGTTTGCCAAGACGGGTGGGATATCCCTCCCGTCCTTCATCGGCTGAGCCTCTGGAGGAGAAGTCCGTGCATCGGCGACCTGCCTCTCCTGTATAAGCACAACGGATGCAAAGATATACTCGGCTAAGGTCAATAATCCCTCAGACCTACGGTCTGAGAGAGAATATGGTGCGAACGTTCAAGAGTGTTACAAATACCATCTGCTAATCTGATGACATCTCTTGCAAGGGCGGACGGCAGGTGCAATCGCCGAAGGGCACTTATTATTTCGGCATTAATGTCACTTGTGGTTTTCTACCCACTAGCTTTGGAGAAGGTCGTTGAGACTGGAATACCAGAAGATAGTTCGAATTTCGCCACCAGCATGTCGGATCCTTGGGAGGACGGAGACCAGCCATGGCCCCAACCAGGGAGGACCCCTGGTAGAATGTCTGCTAGTCCTGTCCATGACCCAATGGGTAGCGTAAACTCGCTTTCTTCCATTACCGACCCCGTAATTAACTGGGAGTATGGCAACTATGACATTGGAACCGATTCTCTTGGAACTCCAATTGGCGATTTTAGCGATTCACTTCAAGTTGATTCAGAATCTCATGAAAGATGCGGGGGGAGTTCACTATACACAGTTGTCGTTCAGACCGATACTTCCTCGGGAGATAGCTATCTGAGAATTATCGAGGGAGAAGACTCCGACTTGGCATGGGAAGTTAATCTTGGTCAAACAGAGACGGTCAAAGCGTCTCCAATGATTGTCGATATCGATGGTTCTGCAGGTCCGGAAATTCTGGTTGTGTATGATTTAGCGGTGGGAAGTGATGTCACACTCCGAGTGGATGCATGGTCGCCCAGACTAGTTTGTGATGTTACCGGATGGTCACCTAGTGGCTCGCATGACAGTCAATTACTCTGGCATTGGGAGGAGCCTAATTTGATGATAAGTAGCGAGGATGGCCCATACACAGGAAGTATCTGGGGCGGACATAAGCCAACCTCACAACCGCTGCTCGCTGATTTAGACTTAGATGGGGATGCAGAGCTAGTGATATCTGCCATAAGAGAGAGTGATAATTCCCCAAAGGTCGTTGCAATCAATCTACCTTCTTCTGGCTCACCTACTAAGATTTGGGATAAGAGCTTGAGATATGGAAGTCATGGATCTGACCCTGTTTTTGTCCAGACTGATGATGATACAGCTTACGTGATGCTGACCACAACTGAATCGACAAATGGTGCGATGTGGCTATGGAAGCTTGACTCATCGAGTGGCGATCCAAGTTGGGATGGGAAGTCACTCGGCAACCTAGATGGGGACTCGAATGTACCTCATATCAGGTTACCTGGGCCGATCGTGGCTAATCTGGATCAGGATAGTAGTCCTGAGATTATTGTCACCATTCCAACCGATAGTGACTCATCGGGAAATCTTGACGGGGCCGAATTTAGAGGCTTGGAAGTCGCCAATGGATCTGAAATATGGAGTTACACGTCCCCCAACGGATATGCTGATTCTCCACCTCTACCAATTGATACTGATGGTGACGGGGACCATGATAGAATGTGCTGGGTTACGTGGTGGCAAACCACTACAGCGAGGCATGGCATAACCGGATGCGTGGATGATACGGATACATCAAGTCCGAATGAAGCGTGGTATCGAGATTTGGAGCAAAGTAGTGGTACTCCGAATGATGAGATTGCTGTTTCGCAGCCAATATGGATGGATATCGAGGGGACTGCAGAGCCTGAATTACTAGTTGCTTACGGCAGATCACTGTGGGGTTTTGATGGTTCAGAAGGCACTGGTTCGGCTATTGGAACAGAATGGTCAAATGATTTGGAGTTGAATCAGAGGACCTGGTCCTCGCCATCATTAGCAGACATTGATGGAGACAACACGCTAGATGTGATTATTGGTGCGACTGTAGTTTCACTGGAGCGAACTGATATCAGGCCTTTGCTTGATGGAAGAGGGATTGAATTTGATCCAACCTCTCCTAATCCAGGACAAAGTGTGCAGATTTCAGCATTCATTGAGAATTCTGGAACAGGTAATCCTGATTCCGATGTTGATGCAGTTTTGTATGCTGATGGAATAGAGATAGGGAGGGAGAGATTTTCATCCATGCAACCTGTTTCTCCTTCCGGAACAGGGTCTTTCGAATCTTTCTCTGTCGAGTGGTCAGGACCACTAGGAGACCATGAGTTTACATTGGAGATTGATCCATTTTCCAACCTAACTCAGACTAGAACAGATAATGATGTGTACTCCAAGACCTTGTCAATAATCCCCACATATAATGTCACATTTGAAATTTCATCAGAGCCATTGAGAGTCAATCCTGGGGATTCAGCTGAGACCTCTCCGATAGTAAGGTCCACTGGGAGATTATCGGGTACTTGGTCATTGGAAATAGATGGTTCGCAACTTCCTCAGGGTTGGACATGGGAGGATGTGACGCCTGGAGGGAGTAGTAGCGTTCAGATCGCTACTGGGGAGTCTTGGTCTCCCCTAATCGAGATAGTCGCTCCCTCTACGGCCCTAGGATCGGATTCAGGTTTCCTTGGCCTGACTATGTCTCTGGATAGTGACTCCAACATTAGTGTTTCATCCATACTTCCCATTGAGGCAAATAGGACAAGGGGATTATCCATCAGAGGCCCCGAGGGCGCATCCTACAGCTCTGGTTATGGATTAATTGGAGATTCTGCTAGAGCATGGATTGTTGTGGAAAATATCGGAAATGCTGTGGAAAATCAAATCTCATTGGATTGGGGGAATACACTTTGGGGTAGTGATTTACGATTGATTGACAGTGATGGGAATGAGAGGTTTGCATTGGTTCTTGACCCAGGGGAGAGGCTAGTTTTGGAAGCTAACCTTGATGTTCCATTTGTTGATGAAAATCAACAGATAGTACTAATTGGTGATCAGGTTGAGACGGCTTTGACGCTATGTGTGGACGGGGATGATGGATGTCAAACTGTGGATTTAGCTTTCATTGCTTCCGGAGTAGTAAGTAGGAGTCATATCAGAAGTGTCCCTTCAAATGGCCTGGAGTGGATAATAGAAGCTGACGCTCCTGTAGGTGAAGATATCCTATCATGGTCATTATCATCGGCTGGAATGGCAAAAACCGGTTGGTCTTGGACTGCATCGGGTGATTTACGAATAAACGGGGACAATCTTTCGATGAATGTTTCCAACGGAGGTGGGTCGGGTTATCTGTCTCTGAATCTTCCAAGTAATGCGCCCCCCGCATTTCACTATTTCGAAGATTCTAGTGAAGAGTCAATATCTCATTCTCTCAGGTTATCAATAGAGATTCTTCAAATTTTTAGATCTTCGATGGTAGTCTCATCGCCCAGTGAGCAGCCTGTCCTTGTAGAGGTGGAAGATGAGTCCTTGGTTGTATTAAGGTTAGAAAATTCAGGAAATGGGGATGATTCATTCAATCTGGGTTATTCGCTAATACTAAATGATAATATCACGGAGGATCCTGGAGTTGATGTCTCCTTTTCTAGAGATTTGGTTTCTCTTTCGGCAGGTAGCCTCACCACCGTTCCAGTAACCGTACTTCTCCCTGAAAATACCCCTGCCAGAGTCCCTATGAAGATTTCATTCTCTATGCAATCAGTGGGAGATTCTACTATTCTATCTACTGTCGAGATAGTATTTGAGGCCAGGCAGGACCATCAGTGGAATGTCTATCCATTCCTTTCTAGCGAGTCGGGAAATATAGATGCTGATGGGAAAACATTTCAAGCGGATCCTGGAGAGTCTGTCTCATTGGATGTTCAAGTGACAAACGTCGGAAATCTAGTGGATGATCTAACTCTTCAAACATCCGTTATTACCTCCCTTCAGAGTGGAGATTCATCAACGGATTGGATTTCCAGTGGGAGTGCTATTTCTAATTTGGGAGTAAACGAAACAGAGGTGATTTCCGTCGATACTTTCATTCCTCTTGATGCATGGAGCGGATCATCAGCGGAGGTAACTGTTACCGCCATAGCACAAGGTCAAGAGATTACATCATTCTCGTTCTCTGTAGTGTCGGGACATGTTCCTTCCTGGAATGCGTTAGTTGATCAGGCGAACCTGGAAGTCGCAACCCACGGATCTGAAATCACACTATCTGTATTACAGACGGGGAATTCTCCTAGTCGTCCCTATATCTCGATGTTTATCTCGGGTGAGCAAGGATGGGAAATTAGTAATGTATCAGAAATGCCAATCATAAACCCGGGGGAAAGTGCCCCCCTGTCGCTCAATATTACTCCTCCGGGGGATGCTATACACGGAAGGGCAGTTGAGTTGACCATAAGAATCAAGGAAGGAGATTCCAGTGGACTATCAGAGATAGTATTCCCATTGAGAGTTGCAGTGACGTATGATTTCTCTTTGTCTGGACAGGGAAATTGGGTAGTTAGTCAAAATGGCGGGTATCCTCTGGCATTTATTGAAAATCGAGGTAATGCTCCAACAACAATTTCACTCGATGTTCTTAGCCTACCGCCAGGTTGGCAAGTTTCAGGTCCCACCCAGGTGGTGATTGGCGTAGGGGAAATTACTGGAGTCCCATTGGAAGTCGTCCCCTCTTCAGATTGGGATGGTTCAACAAAAACTATCAGAATAGATGCTCAGGATGAAGCTGGTAATCTAGACAGTATTCTTTTAGACACTCAATATGAGGATTATTCATGGTCATCGAGTCCGGTAATCATAACTACTTCAGGCGATAGCTATATCCTGGAAATCCATCGTACAAATTCAGATAGTTTAGTGGTTGATTCTGCCAACGGTCCACTCACGTGGAGGGATGCAGGTGGATGGCTATGGGACTCTTATTCCAGAGGAAACGGAAGTCTGAGTGTTAATTCATCTACAATACTTGAGTATAGATCATGGGTATCAGAACCATCCCTAAGACAGGGGAGTTGCTCAATAGGTGGGGATGTAGATGCCGTTGAAGCTAGTTGTACAATAATGAATGGTAGTGAAAAATTTGGTTACACAGTTATCCTATCGGATGACAGGGGCAATATGCTAGATTCAATTTCAGGATTACTAGAGCAAGGGGAGTCATCGGGGATGATTAACCTAAGTGCTAATGGATGGGAACCTACGCCAGGTAGGAGCGAGCTAACTATTAGGGCTATTGATTCGAGAGGAATCGAGTTTTCATCTGATAGCAATACATTCGAGGTTAGAAGGACCGATTGGAATATCGGATTGGTAGGCTTGGAGATAATCGGAACAGGTCAAGAACAAGAAGTATTCATTCTCACAAAGAGAGATAATCATCAGATTTTAGATGGTTCAATATGTTTAATTACCATTCTTGCGGGTAACGCATTCTCTGCAGAATACCTAGTCGATATGTCTGAATCTAGTGCCTTAGCACCCAGACCAGCCATAGATAGGCCTAATGTCGCTGACGGGGTAGAGTTAGTGGCTACAATAAGTTGCGAATTCCCTTGGGATATTGATTCCGACCCTTCAGACAATGAAGCTAGAATTATACTATCTGGCTCGGGAGAATCTGAAGGAGGTTTCAGTGACTCGAGCACTGCAATAGCATCGGCCAGCTTGGTAATTGGAATTTCTATTGCTTTCGCATGGATGGCTAGAAACTTCCGAGAGAGCAAGGAAATGATGGAGAGAACTAGGCTAGCAGTAGAGAAGAAGGCATTAGAGAAGAAGGCAAATATGGCTAAGGAAATGGATTCTCCAAGTCAAAAAGTGGTACAAGAAGAGGGTGTAGTCGATAATCTGGGAGATATCACAGAAGTTCCCACTGAAGAGATACCCGATCAAGTAGATGATAACTCGATGGATAGCTTCGAGGAGCGTCTTAATCGACTAAGATCAGATAAGTAGTGGTGAATGTATGAGTATGAATTCAAATCTACCATACTTCCACACATTTGATCCCATAGCTAGTGATCCTCTGGACATTATCCCAGCAGTGCTTTCTTCCATGGGCGGAGATCACGGAGAATTGAAGGAAAAGAGTCCATTTTCAATTGATATTAAGAACCTAAAGGAAGGTATTGAGCCTACTTTTGACCCTGCTACAATGTTGTATATTTCCATTGGAGAATTAGATTCAGAGGGAAGAAGGACTGAGCCGATAGACTCCAGTTCTGGTAAGGAAAGGCTGGGGCGATTTCCATACGGGGATGGAAATATCATAACATACCTCCTAGAAAATACCAAGCAGAAAGGAGATATGACGGTACTTCATGATCTCCTAGCGAAACTTTCTGACGGATTATCTGAAGATAATCTTGGAGAAATAGGATTTAGACATGGTTTTGGAGGATTAACACTACTTGGGTGGCTGAATAACGAAGAAGTATCGGAGTTGAGTAGTGCTATTCGGTCTGGACGTTGGAAGGTTCTGTCTGAAGAACCACTAGATGGAGGGGTTGATTATGCTTTCAGACTCTTGCTTGCAATGCTAAGGACGGCACAAAGAAGAAGATGTGGAGTTCTTATGAGAAGACACTCTTAGCTAGAATTTTTCACCGGTCAGGCGTTCAAACATTCCTGCATAGAGGTCTGCGGTTTGTTTGATGATTTTACTTGGAAGAGCTGGAATGGGTGGTTCTTCCGAACCTATCTCTCTAGCTTGATAGAGCTCTTCATAGTGGCCGGTTGAGAGATAATGCTCTCTGACAAACTCCTTGGATAGAGATACGATATTTCCATTCTCATAATCATCAGCTGCCCACCACCTATCTTCGTCCAGAGTCCCGAATGAGTCAACAAGAACGGGTACGCGACCAGGTCCAAGTGCGAATTCTTTTTTTCCATCGACATGTATCAAGCCCCTCTTGGATGCTTCACTATGAATAATTTCATCTATTTTAACAACGATATCAAGGATGGTGTCGAACTCCTCATCACTTAAATTAGAAATCTCCAAGGCTTCTTTACGATCCAGTAACCTGTCGAATTTCTCAAATTTAGTAGAGACTTCTAGATACGGGGATGGTAATTTAATACCTTCATGTAATACAGTTCCTGGATCGAATCCAAATTCCTCGGGGCCGACGTCTCCTCTGTCATACCTTCTCCATCCTCCTCCCGCTAAGTAGTGTCTGCATATGACCTCAAGAGGAACGAAAACATTCTCCATATCGCGGGGAATCGCGCCGGGCTCTCTGATTACTTCGAATCGACGCGCTAGAACTCTATCTGGTGCATTCATTTCGATAATGTGGGTATCACATATTCCGGCTTCTTCAACAAGTTTGAACCAATGGCACGAAGTCCTGTTTAGGCTTTCTCCCTTTCTGGGGACCAAGCTTGGTATGATCTGATCGAAGACACTAATCTGATCGGTATACCTAAATTCTATGATATCTGGATCATCCGTACTCCATACTTCCTTTACTTTGCCCTTGTACAGCATGCCTACCATGGCATAAGGAGGGGAGAGATGATGATGAACATTACTGAAGGACATTCAGATTTCCGAGTACCGCCGGGACTATATCCGAGGAACCTCGCCACAAGAGAGCGAGCGGATGTTTGAAACAATGAATTCTGAGAGGCGGAGAAGGTATCCTTTGGCATTTCCAAGCTTTTTTCCGATTTTATTGATGTCATTACTGGTAGTTTCCATCCCAGCTAATGCACAGGAGTATAGAAGCGGCTGGGACATTATTGAAAGTGGCACCTTAGAAGACCTCTATTCAGTAGAGTCTCAAGGAAATGAGATTTGGGCATTTGGAGAAAATGGGATTATGATAATTAGTTTAGATGGGGGTCTAACTTGGGAGGTTAGCGAATCCCTAACCTCATCTGATTTGACAATATCTAGCTCTGGCTATGGATCATTTCTAGCAGCTAGTAGTGACGGTACAATTTTACTTAAGTCAAACAATGATTCAGAATGGTCGGACATCACATTTGACTTCGGAGATGAGTTGATTCATGGAGCATGTCTTACTGATGTGTCTGAATTGGTAATAGTCGGTGGAAATGGGACCATCTGGACCTATAAGATGCAGGAGTGGACCAATCGTTCAGTTTCAGGATGGGATTTGTTAGACGTATCTTTCTTGGATTCTGAAAGAGGAATCGCTGTCGGGGAACATGGGACAATTCTATTCTCAGGTGATAGTGGAGAATCCTGGGATTACAGAGATGCACCTACGGAGGCTTCATCTTCAAAGATTACTGATGTAGAGTTCTTCAGTGAGATAAGAGCATATGCAATTACAGATGATGGAGGAGTCATCAAGTCTTCTAGAGAAATTAACACTGCAGTGGGTTTTCTCTGGAATATGCAGTATTTTGAATCTGAGGGTAACTCTGCCAACCTCGGAGAAAATCTAACATCGATTGAGATAGCAACGACAAATAAATTTCTTCTTTCTGGCAAACAGGGATACCTCTCTATGAGTAAAGACGGAGGGAATATAGTCACCAAACAGATCACACCCCTCGATAATTCGACATCATTCAATGACATTACAATGATGGATAGCTTCAACGGTGTAGCAGTTGGCAGTAATGGCTCCTTACTTCTAACGGAGAGGTCTGGAGAGGACGAGCAGATTGGTTTTGAGGTTATGGACTTCTCGGAATTCGGAAACTTTGTAGACTATTCCAAGGGGATGTTGATAGATGGTTTGTACGCTACAATTAACATAGTAATGTTCGGAATTTTCCTTGGATTCTTCTTAGGGGTATCTCTCTCAATGATGAAGACATCACCCACTACTTTGAAAGAAATTTCTCAGAGGAGAAGCCTAACAGTTGTTAGAATCGCTGGAGTCATCTTTACGGTTATTGGAGTCTCCCTCCTGAGACACTTAGTTCCTACAATTAGAAACTTAGGATTGGATGGTTGGGAATATATTTACGCTCCGATTGGAATCATTAATCCTGATGGAATAACGGGCGATCTGCAATTTGAAAACTTCCTATTTCTCATACTTGGAGTTAGTCTCTTACTATTAGGAATATTATTCGTTTCGGCTAATGGCGAGTATAAGAAATCTCATTTCAATATCGTAGGCAGGGATATTGTCTGGAATCCTTGGGGGGTCAGGCCTCTAAATTTCCTTGCAACGATTTATACAGACATCTTTAGGAATACCCCACTGATTGTTCAGTTTTTATTCATACATTTCGGAGTCCAGATAGGCGCCTTCATCGGAGACCCTGGTGCAGAGATGTTGGAGGATTCAAGTAATTTTATCCTTTCATTCTTGAGAGATGATATACTTTCAAACAGAGCCTGTGTTAGTGCTATTTTTGCGTTGGGACTGAACTCTGGAGCGTATCAATGTGAGACCATTCGAGGAGCTATTTCGGCTATACCATCGGGACAGATGGAAGCGGGAAGAAGCATAGGTCTGAATTATATGCAAACGATGAGACTTGTAATAATGCCTCAAGCAATTAGGATATGCATTCCTCCGATGGGCAACGAGATGGTAAATCTAGTACTAAACTCGTCACTCGCAATGGTTATTGGCTATTCAGAGCTTACCCGGAAGGCCAAGCTAATCAACGCAGTTACTTTCCAAGTGTTCTGGTCATATGGGATGGTCTTGATTTCATACTTTATTGTTACATGGACACTAGCATTATTCCTAAGATACCTCGAGAATAAGACGAGGATTCCTGGACTTGGAATATCCGGAGGGAGCTGAATGAGCAATGTACTAACAATTGTAGATATGCACAAGACATATGCAGGTGGAGTTCATGCAGTGCGAGGAGTTTCATTTGATGTCAATCAGGGCGAATCGGTAGCTATAATCGGTTCATCAGGAAGTGGGAAGTCTACAGTATTAAGGTGTATTAACAGGCTGATTGAGCCGTCCGAGGGAGAGGTAAGGCTTCGTGGAAACCTGATTAATACGCCCTCTGCAGACATTAACGATGTAAGATCTAGAATTGGGATGGTCTTCCAGTCATTCGAGCTATTTTCTCACCTCAGAGTTATTGATAATATCACTCTTGGACTAAGACATGTTAGAAAAATGAGCAAGAGAGAAGCGGAGATTGAAGCTCATGAGGTCTTGGAAAAAGTAGACATGCTAGATAGAAAGGATGCTTTTCCGGGAAATTTATCCGGAGGTCAGAAGCAACGTGTTGCTATTGCTAGAGCGCTTGCAATGAAGCCTGAGGTAATGTTATTTGACGAGCCTACGAGTGCATTGGATCCAGAATTGATTGGCTCGGTTCTGAAAACGATCAGAGGACTGGCTGATGAAGGAATGACAATGATAGTAGTAACACACGAAATAGGCTTCGCCAGAGACGTGGCAGACAGAGTCATCTACATGGACAAGGGAGTTATAGCGGAATCTGGAAAGTCATCAATTATAGATAATCCAAAATCCGATCGTCTGAAGAAATTCCTGTCTTCCATCACAGATCAAGACTAGATCATTCCCTGCGAGGTCATAGCTTCTGCGACCTTTAAGAATCCAGCAATGTTTGCTCCAGCAACGTAGTTACCAGGCATTCCGAATCTTTCAGCGGTTTCATAGGCATTCTTGTGGATATCGACCATTATAGCATCTAACCTAGAATCAACCTCTTCACGACTCCATGACAATCTGAGACTATTCTGACTCATCTCAAGTCCGGAGGTGGCGACTCCGCCTGCGTTTGATGCCTTTCCAGGGCCGAAAAGAATTCCATTCTTGAGGAATACCTCGACAGCTTCTGGAGTGCAAGGCATATTTGCCCCTTCTGCAACAGCAATCACCTTGTTTGCGACCAACATTTCCGCTTCGGAGCCGTTCAGCTCATTTTGGGTGGCACAGGGAAGAGCGATGTCGACATTTACCCCCCAAAGACCATTAGGAGTTGGCTCGGGCTCGGATGGATTAAACTGGACGCCATCGAAGTTGTCTGCATACTCAGAAATTCTTCCTCTTCGATTGTTCTTTAGATCCATTATCCAATCTAACTTCTCTCTGTCAATCCCTGAAGGGTCATGAATCCATCCGCTGGAATCAGACATTGTAACCGGCTTTCCTCCAAGATCGAGAACCTTCTCACAAGCAAACTGAGCTACATTTCCAGAGCCTGAAATAGAAACAGTTGCTCCTTCAAAGGACCTTCCAGTCGTCGCCAGCATCTCACGTGCGAAGTAAACTAATCCATATCCAGTAGCTTCTGGCCTAATTAGGGAGCCTCCGTAAGACCTTCCCTTTCCGGTCAGGACACCCGTGAACTCGTTGGCTAGTTTCTTGTACATGCCAAACATGTAACCTATCTCTCGTCCTCCGACACCGATATCTCCAGCTGGCACGTCTAAATCAGCGCCAATATGCCTCCATAGTTCCATCATAAAAGATTGGCAGAATCTCATTACTTCAGAGTCAGATTTACCTTTTGGGTTGAAATCTGAGCCTCCCTTTCCACCCCCCATTGGCAATCCAGTAAGACTATTTTTGAAGACCTGCTCAAAAGCTAGGAATTTCAATATAGATTGGTTTACACTTGGGTGAAACCTAAGGCCACCTTTGTAAGGTCCGATAGAGCCGTTCATTTGAATTCTGAATCCCCTGTTTACATTTAGGTTCCCATTGTCATCAAACCACGGGACTCTAAATTGGATGATTCGTTCGGCCTCTACCATCGCCTCTATTACGGGCATATACTCGGGATATTCTTCTATTACTGGAGAAAGGCTTTCGAGAACCTCCTCTACAGCCTGATGAAACTCAGGTTGGTTCGGGTCTCTTGCAATTACGCTGTCGTATACTGATTTAATTCTGCTATCCATAGCACTCACCGGCGGTTGAAGATTCCTTTTTTAGGTACCAGCCGCTTTTGCGAGAAGCCTCGCCCTTTTGAATCATATCCCAACAGGACATGCATGAAATACCAATTAAGAGAATAGGATATTCTCGGATACTTTTGAAACCTTATCCTCATATCCTGGCAGAGTCATAACATAGAACACGGCCTGACTAACCTGCCTGTTTCTGAGTGCCTCGGCGATTGGAGTGTGTTCCCTAAACCATCTAGTTCTCCCATCATCTCCAATAATTCTGATATCCACCTGAGACATCCTCGGCTCAGCGAGTAAGAGCTTGATATTTGGTACATCTATAGCAACATAACCTGACTCGAGTCCAGATCTCCTAGCGATCTCATCCTCAAATTCTATTCTCTTTTCGGAATTAGAAGCAAGTTCAGCTAGTAAATTGATATCTTCTTCAGTTAGATCCTGCCTTCTTCTGGATAAACATACTTTCAGGAGTTGTCTATACTTTAGTCTCCTAATCATATCTCTGGCGAAATCACCCGCCTCATGCAATACTTGCCAAATCTCTGCGTCCACTCTCCTCTGGAGATCAAAAGATTCTGGGGTGTTTTCTTCACTTCGCTCTACTGCCCTCGAAAGCATTACCTCCGTAACTCTGGTGACCCGATGGAAATATACTGCACTGTACATCAAACCTCTGGCTACAAGCATTCCTTCTAGCGCTGGGAGACCTCCTTCTTCCACTGAGATATCACCTCCATGCCTTTCTAGGCACATAATTAGCCTTCTGTGATCTATTATTCCATGCTTTACACCAGTAAAGTGTGAATCTCTGAGAAGGTAGTCAATTTGATCGCAGTCTACAGGGCCATGAATCAAGTGAGCCATGGTCTTGTCATCTTGAACAAAATCTGTTTTCCCTTCAGACCAAGAAAGGAGGTTTCTCTCTGAGCCCTTGGCATCTGGGCCTCTGATTAGACCAGCAACCTCCTTAGGATCTATGCCGTGATTCTCAAGAATCTCGGGGACGCTTATTCTGTTCTGAATTGAAGAGTCTTCGCCATCTCTCAATACATCATAATCGCCAACAATTATTCCCTCTGTAATTGACATGTGGTCTAAACCTCCTCTCTCGTGCAAGATATGCTCCAAAGTATGAGAATATGGCCCATGACCTACATCATGCAATAGGGCCGCAACGCTGACTGTATCAGTCTCATAACTATCGAGTCCGAGAGACTCTGCCATCATACTAGAAACATGTGAT
>MDTC01170977.1_pt1 | contig 21321 bp, 17 predicted proteins | sample 811181 | NCBI WGS metagenome assembly MDTC01 (sample SAMN05326644, study PRJNA326480) | marine metagenome | isolation source: seawater | place: Pacific Ocean: North | collected 2011 | reverse complement strand
TGGTACAAGGCATTGGCTTCCAAAATTGATTCAACTTCTTCCGACATCTTCACTCCCCCTTTAGAACGCTGGCCAAATCAGAACGCAGTGCCTTGCGCGTGGTGACCAACAAGGCCATCACAACCGAAGCAAAGACCGCCAGTGAGACCATTCCCAACTCAAACCAAGGCCATTGCAATTCTCTAGAAATAATCGTTGAGTCTGTGTTCGATAGCAGTTGGAAGATGAATCCAAAGACATCGAATAGACCGTTAAACGACAACGCGAGTCCCATGCCCAACACAACGCCCAAGAACATCGAGACGATGATAATCGATAATATCTCAAACAGCACAAGTCGAATGATCTGGTTTGGACTGGCTCCAATCGCTTGCAATACTGCCAATTCCTTTTGTCGCTGATTCAGTACCAATGAAAGGAACACGAACGAGGATGCGATGGCAGCAATACTTGCGACAACAAATTGGAGGCTGAGGAGACCAGGAGTTCCGAAAATCAAACCTCCATTTCGCTCAACTTCTTCGTGAGATGTTTCCCAATCCATTGCACTTTCAATCCTCGCATCAGCTTCGACACTCGTCCGCAGGACCTTCAAATCGTCTCCACTCACACCATCTACACGGACAATCCAAGTATTGGACACATGGTTGTCAACCGCTGCATTTCCAATCAGACCTCGATATGTGGATTCACCAATGATGAGGCTAGTTCCCATCTCTGAAGTTGGAACACCCGGGATGAAATCGTGTGTGCCAATGTATCGTGCTGAGTCATTGTTCGGAATTTCCACAAACGTCCCTGTAGAGAAGTCAGGAATCAGTTGCATCCATGTAAAGTTGACAACTTCGGAATTTTCGCTGGTATTGCCGAGTAAGATATCACCCGAATCTCCTGCGCCACCTCGACCTGAACCCCATAGATCCAGTGCGTAGGCCGCGTCTTCACCCGCTGTGAAACCGCCTGCTTGATATGCAGCCATTGCAGCGTCAACATCGTCTCCAGGAATGGCTTGTGGAAGCCATTTGAGGACATCTGCGCCCTCATCTAGTAAGACATAGGCTGTGATTCGTTCACCGCCCTCTGGAATCAACGTAATCGTAGGGATGTGGACTGCAGATACTGAAATTTCATCATCGCTAATTTCAGTAATGAGGGACTCGATTTGACTGGTGGTCAGGTTGTTACTAGAAATGACTTGCATGTCGCTCCCAACGGTGACATCAGCAGTTCGTTCGTCGACCAAAGTTCCAGTATACCCCTGTACCGCAGCCAGAGTAACAATTGACAATGTCAGTAGCATGATGACGGCCAAGCGATTCACCGATTCTGTAGAACCGCTTCCTTTCAGACCTCTCTTAACATCAGACAACAGTGGAGAGCGACTGAAGAAGAACTGCATGATTCTTGGTCCTGCTGCACCGAGTTTCCCTAGAATTAAAGCACCACCAATCCACAGCATGAAGGGCCCGAATACATTGATCATGCCACCAACAAACCAATTGAATCCGAGACCATCGTCATTGCCGTTCATCACCAACAATGTATCGATTGCACCGAGAGAGCCGAAGAGGAAGAGGGTCCAATGCAGCCAAACTTTCGGCTTTGCAACCTTCTGAATCTTACTGACACCCTCACTGATTTCAAGCTCCATGAAATCTCTAGCTCTGGAACGACCGAAGAGAAGTGCGAGACCTAATGTTGCCAATGCTGTGAACATCGTTGCACCGAATCCGATGGCGGGGTTAACATTGAATCCAAGCGGCTCGAATTGCATGAAGCCAACACTGGCCAAAACGGCGGGTACCGCAGCCATTGCGAGCAGGTAGCCGAAGAACCAAGCCACAGTCGCAATCACAGCTAATTCCATCAGAACCATCCCTCGAAGTCCCTCAGAAGTACCTCCGATGACTCGGTGAATCGAAATCTCACGTCGGCGTTGTTCTAATGAAAGAACTAGGCCATAGATCAGAACCGACAAGGAAAGAACTACGATTGGAATCATAATGATGTAGTCAAAGGCTTGAATCAATCCAAGGAAAATATTGAGGAACAAGATTGTTCCACTGACAATGTCAACATAGAACAACTCAACCTCGCCATCGGCATAGGTTTGTTCTTGCACATCACGACCGAGCGCATCCAACCAATCTGCTGCATCCGCAGTAGAAGATGTGGGCAATAGAGAGCGGTCGAGTGTAAGCCCCAGATAGATGTGATCAAAATCGATGAGGGTCGCTCTTTGACTGTCATTGAGTACAGTCCAAGTTGTGTAAATTGGATTTGCTGCCAAAGTTGGATTTCCCTGGGGCCAAGGTTCGTAAATTCCCAAGATGGTCATATTCTCTAAAGTCATGATTTTTTGGCAATGAGATAGAATCGTTTCTTCAATTGTAGAAATTTTGACATCGTCACATTCACCCTCATCAAATTCTCCAAATTTAGATTCAATGGTGTAGGAAAAGCTCAGATTCGAAAGAACATCGCCCACTTCGGCATTGGCTGAACTTGCGACGTCAGATGGAACGTAAACCCCTCTTTGTTCTTCAACCACTTCAGCTGATGCCCATTCACCCATTCCATAGATGATATTCTCAGAAAGTCGGTCCGCGAGCACGCCGTCAAATGCACCGGCGCCTAGGAATGAAATGGCACGCTGGTTGACGACTGGTGGACCTGTTGTGTATTCATAATCCCAGATTTTTTCCTCATTCCAAGTTTTTTGGGTATCCGATGAATTGACATCATGCATCAATAGAGGTAATGAGAAGAAAATGTCCTGATTTCCCCAACTGACATCACTATGAAGTCCCTTTTTGCCAAAAATTACTGTACAATCGGAAAATTCTTCCATTGCAGTCAATTCATCACAAACTTCGACCAAAGTCGTGGTGTTATTTGTCCACCCATCAACCCCTTCACCTGGAGCTTTTCTGAATTCGGCCTTCGCATCAATCACGTTGACTTCAAGCGAACCCTCGAAGAAAACTTGTGATAATCCCACACCGTAAGAGAGGACTGTGGTAATCACCAGACTGGCCAGGAACACTCCAGCGAAAACGGCCATACCTCGTTCACGGCCCCGCCATGCACCTAGAGCCGCTAGGCGCAAATTGTCTGGAGCATCACGAAGACGCTGGGTATTTCGTTGCACGAATTTTGAACCAATAATGTCATGAATTTTTTGCTGAATAGGTGGCCAAAATGTATCCACTCCTCGGATTCCGATAATGAGGATTCCAATACTAAAGAGGGCGAGGGAAACGTCGGGAATACCAACCGAACCAGTAGGACTCCAAGCATCCCAATGACTCGTGTTACCAATATCCAGCCAGTTTAACTTCTTGCTAGTAGAGCAGGTAGGGTGTAGACTTTCTGCACACCCACTGAATAAATTACCTAACCCATAGAACATATTTAGTAAAATTATGAACAATGAAATGGAACCAATAGCGATGAACACAGTTTCCATGGTCGAGCGTTGGCCAATATCTTCGTCATGTTCGATCTCATAGGTCATTCCTCTTCACCTCCATCCTCGTCAAGGCCCCAAGCCGAACGGATGTCGCTGGCGGCAACGGTTCCATCACGCAGCAAGAGCATGCGATCGGCCTGACTGGCCAAACCTGGATCGTGGGTCACCATCAAAATCGAAATCGGATCATCTTCGTTGTGGCACAACTCCTTGAACAACCGCAATACATCTGCTCCAGAGGTGATGTCTAGATTTCCTGTCGGTTCGTCAGCAAGTAACAAGGGGCGATTCCCAGCAATGGCACGGGCGATGGCAACACGCTGTTGCTGACCACCAGATAATTGGTCAGGGATGTGATCCATCCGGTCTCCGAGATTCACACGAGTGAGTGCGACTCGAGCACGCTCTTCGGCTTCTTTGGAGGAGACACCGGAAATTTCCAATGCCATGGCAACATTGTCAAGTGCTGAAAGATGTTCAAGCAGATGGAAATCTTGGAAAATCCAGCCCACAAGATTGCGTCGTACATCGACGACTCCGGAAGGATTCTTCAATCCGTAAATCCTTGAATCGAGATCAATTTCGCCACCATCAGCAGGTAGCAAGCCTCCGATAATATTCAACAGAGTTGATTTGCCACAACCAGAAGGGCCCATCAGCGCAACCAATTCTCCACGCTTCATCTCGAAATCGATCCCTTTGAGAACCTCTAATCGGTTTGAGCCTGAACCAAAGCCCTTGGTCAAGTCATTCACGCGTAGCATATTCCAGTGTTATTCAATTAGGCTTTAAGCAGTTGTTCTAACTCTAAAGGGAATCTACAGTTGATTCCAAGCAGAAACAAGACGTTGGGACCATTTTTCTATACTGAATTTACGTGCTTGTTTGAGAGCTTTTTCATTTGGTTGACGGCGTCCTTTTATTTGAGAAACGCTGACTATTTCATCTACCCAAGCATCTATGTCATCGTATGGCAATAGCCAATCCTTTGGTGCTACTTCATTATGAGCGGGCATATCTGCTACGCGAATTGGACAACCTGATGCCATTGCTTCCAGAGGGGGGAGACCAAAACCTTCCGCTACGCTTGGGAATAGCAAAAGATTGCTGTGTTGGTAATATGCGCAAAGATCTATGTCAGACAAGCGTCCAATCCAATTTAATTTAACATTCATTTCCTTTGCTTTACGAATGATTTCCGATCTCGATTTGGGATTCGATTCGGCGCCAATTTTATGCAATACAACATTACCTTTGATGTGTGGTGGGAGGGAATTTAGTACATCGAGAAGAAAGCCTATTCTCTTCCTTGGTTCCTCACTTCCAACAAAAGTGAGGTTGACTTTTGAGTAATCAAAATCGTTTGGTTTTGGTAATGGGTAAGATATCGGATCATAGCCTCCAATATCTATACCGTGAGGAACTACTTCAATCGGTTTTTCAGGCCATAATTTCCGTGCTTCGCTGGCTGTGGCTTGTGAAATACAAATCAATAAATCTGCCCTACCTAATCCTTTTCGAATGTGGGATAAATCATTTCTCCGCAGTATTCCTGGTGAAGATGAGCCAACATTGACTGTACCACTATTTGCTGAAATCTTTCTAGGCTCCAAATGAAATAAATCATGAATTGTTACGCTAACTGGTATGCTGCTTTTCTTGGGAACAAGGTGCGCCTGTTCTTGATCGGTAATGTGCATGATACCGTTCCTACTCTTCAACAGGCTGTCTCCATACATATGTGGGGATTCATCTTCTGCTATCTTCGCAACTAGATGAGGATGATGCCTACGACGCCGGCGCCATCTTCTGAAAATACTGCCTCCAATTTCATGCTCAACGATATCCTCTAAGTGGTAACCTGGGACTTTGTTGTCGATTAATCGATCCACCAGATCATGATGAGCGCGCCCTAACCCACTAGACCTCGGAAGCGAACCTCCTCGAACTACCAAAACTGGGCGCGTCATTGGTCCGCCGAGCCCATGCTGATATTAAACGGGCAAGCGAGGGCGTGTGCGTGGACGACGATTCGGACTCCAAGCCGCGGCTTCTGGTTGTGAAGGGAACCTTCGAACAATTCGGTGGTGCAGAGAGAGATTTGTTAGGCAACTTATTGGCATGGCAAAAGCATTTTGACATCACAGTGGCTTCACTACACCTGACTAAAGAAGCTCGAGAAAAACTGGACGAACTGGATATATTGTATATTACTCCTGCAATGCCTTGGTCAAAACCGGTAGGGGCATGGGCAGAGTTCAGAGCCAAAGCATCACGACAGGCTGCACATCGCTGGTGGAATATGCTTGAATTGACAGAACAAGGACTTCGGATGCATGATATTTTGGCAACAAGTGATGCTGTCCACATTACAAGTGGTGTAGGAAGTATCGAATTCAGTCAACTGATTCCAAGGGATTTACCCGTACACTTTCACTGCTTGGAACCCCATAGAGGATTGCATGAAGACGTATTACATCGAGAATTGGATGGGACGCCAAAACAAAATTTGTGGCTGACTCGATTTTTGTTAGGTAAACAACGTCGTCGTGATCTCTCAATGATGCATGATCTGGCAGATCGAAAAAATTCTGCAATAAGTGGTAATTCACCATGGATCCAAGAGAGGATTTCCAAAGTCTATGGAATAGATGCTGGGCTCCTTTGGCCCTCTGTGATACTCGAGGTGTGGGAGGGGACATCTCCGAAACCTGAAGATCGAGTGATATCGATTGGAAATGCTTCCTACGTAAAGGGCTCTGTAGATGCAATAGACATGCTCGAGAATACTAATTTGACATTGCACCATGTTGGTGGGGGAACCAATGAAAACATCCTATTTCTAGAAACATATGCAGAAAAAAAGGGTGTAGATATTGTAATCGAACCAAGATTGTCCCAAGAAGATCTTGTTGCTCTAGTCAAGCGTTCTTTAGCCGTCATATCATTAGCAAGAGGGGAACCGTTCGGCTTGACTCCAATTGAGGCCCAAGCTGCGGGAACCCCGGCTTTAATGGTAAATGAGGGAGGATATCGATTCACTATAGAGGATGGGATTTCAGGCCGCCTCTTGCCTAGAGGCAATTGGGAGGAATGGCATTCGGCTCTGAATGCTGCAAGAGATCAAGAGACCCGCGATAATTGGTCAAATGAAGGTCGAAAGAACATCGATTCATTGGGTTTGAAGCCTAATGATCAAGCCAGTGCTTTGAAGCAAATCATATCATTAATCCGAAATTAAGATTTAATTTTATTCACATTTGGTTGAACGAAAATGACAACTAATAATGCGATTAGAGAACACAAAGCTAGAGTCATCGAAAGACCAAATGAAATCGATGGAGCCGATTCGAGATGAGGCCAGATTCCAAACAAATCACCGACTGTTTCCCCTCGTGTCATAAGGCTTCCAATTGAACCTAACATCGCTGCAGTAGAGTATCCTAAGCAAACCAAAACAGTATGGAAAATACTCATTTTTCGGTTTGTCCACAATTCATATCCCCAAGAATATCTACCATGAATAACACCAATCCATAGACCTAAACAAAGACCCGAAAGAAGAGTCTTGTTTACCAAATATGGAGATGAAGAAGTGTCTCCTGAAGCGTTTCCAGTAATTGCAACCAATGGGATGCAACACAACGAAAAAATAGCTGAGAAATAGGCTGCATAATCTAGGCCTCGTAGAATATTTGCTTCAAATTTATCTAACACAGACCCCCCAAGACAGATTAGGGTTGCCAAGACTGAAAAGGTCATTGAACCAACCAACAATTCAGTACTAAAGGCATGTAGAGTTGCTGCAGCGACCATCATAATCCACCTCCATTGTCTTTGATATAATCGGGACCATAATGCACCCATTGTTCATCAGTCCAACCTGGTGGACGGCGAGGGTCAGCCAAATTTAATGCGAGAGATGTGGCGTGTGTTGCCATTAGTGTATCAGTCGAATCGACGATGTTGGTTTGATCAGCAGAAAGTATCGCCTCTTCGGGTTTACTAATTGGTGAACTAAGTGTACGGGCCATTCGTCTTTGAATAGAAATACAAAGTGCGATGCTTCCCAGCATCAATGCAAACGATTGCAAGCGGACTGCGAATATATCTGCATTGTAACCATCTACCTCACTACTGACTACAATCCACCCAGTACTCTCTGAAAATTCTTCATTACTCATGATTATCCTGTAAGAAAGGGAAATGTCTGATAATGAAGCAGGGAGATTTACTACCCAATACTCGCCTGATTTAGTAGCCTCGGAAGAGATTATTGGGCCCTCGTTGATTCTGTATTCCAATGCCACAGAAGTTGCGTTAACAACTGGCAAAGATAGTTCCGTCGATTCACCCAATGGTCGTGAGTTCATCGCATCCCATGAGAGCATTTGTGGAAGATTCTCCGGAATCGGTCCAACGGTGACATTGTAGGCCGAGGAGAGCATCATTCTTGCTGCACCGCCTCCACCATGATGTACACCAGCATAGAGTTGATGAATACCTTCAGTATTGGGGGCAAGTAAACTCCACGTGATGGTTGCTCCTTCGTCTGGATTGAGTACGTATGTCTCGACGTAATTGGTTGAACCACCTTCACCATTGGACAAAATTGTCCATCCAGAATCCTGAGGAGTATCAGATACGCCATAAGTGTCACTAAGAAGGAATACACCAATTATGGCTCGACTAGATAATTCCATTTCGGTAACGGTTACACTAATTGAAATCGGCCCTCCAACATATGGTGAATCTCGATCTTGTGAGAACGATAATATCGCAGAGGATGGTTCAGATAATCCTGGATCCCCATGGCAAGAGCCTCCACAAGATGCATCACGGTTTGCATCACCTGTACCTCCTGGATTTGCTGATAGGGGGGGCACGAGCAATACCAACAACAAGAGGCCTGTAGATAGCAATACACGACGCATCAGGAATTCCCTCCTAGAAATCTATCAAGAAGAGCTGTTGATAGGGCAGCAAATATCAGTAAAAAGGCCAATAAAGAGGTCAGCATAGTACCAAGTGAACTTTCACCTTCTGGTTCAACGATAGTCATCTGTGAGGCTTCCAAGGAGATTTCTCCCGTATTAGTTGATATGTGGGGATTGTGAACACCATCAACATCTACTGTGACCGCATATTGATACGTCCCAACAAGATGTACTGGTTCTGACCAAGTGGTTGAATTGGTTTGCCCGACTGGTTCTATTTCTAGCAATTCACTAGAGTGAAGAATTGGTTTGTGTGAACGCCATACTGTGAAAGTTGTTGGATCCCCATTCCAATCCCAATTCAGATTCACTTCTCCATTGTCTGTATTTACTTCAAGATTGGTAGTAGTTGGCCCCAGGGTTGCTGAAATGGATTCGATGTAGGAATCTTTACCTCCATTTGAATCAACTACTGTGAGATTAACTAAAGTGGTTGAATCCATCAGGGTAACTGAAATTTTCTCACCAATGAATGACATGCCACCTATATCCCAAAACCATGCGACGATTTGACCATCTGAATCCACAGACTCTGAAGCATCGAAAATGGTGATAGCTTCAATCAATGGATTTGCCGTGAAAGAGAATGCAGCAGTCGGCATGATATTGTTGATGACTACTGCACCACTAGTCACAGGAATACTTTCTCCAAAGCCGTCATCGAGAATGACTCTTGCCGTCCATGATTGGCCTACGCCCAACCAATCGGTTGACACTGTGGTTTGATTGTTGAGCGCTTTGACTTGGAATCCGTCGCGAAGCCAGTGAATGGTTGTCGTTAATGAATCATCATCGGCGTCTTGGCTGGACAAGGACAACTCAAGCGATGTCAGAGCCGTTACATTTTCTCCAATCGAAAGGGTTTCAATCGAAGGCAGACTGTTGGCAATGGTGACCGATTCGGATTGAACTTCAGCACCGTTGTCCACCCCATCACTGGGAGTGTATTTCACCATCCATACTTCGCCACGATTGGTTGCATCTGCAGAGATAGCTATATTGTTGGTGAACTGGCTCTGCAATTGTCCGTCTCGATACCATAGGATGGTCGAGCTGGATTCGATGTCGCCATCTAAATCACTGTAAATCGCACTGATCTCGATATTTTCAGAGGATGTTGGAGATTCAGGACTGAGTGTGACGTTGGATACTGTCGGCACGGTGTTGACAATGGTCACACTCTGAGAATTGGTCGGTGTACTCCAATCAATTCCATCGGATACTCTGACTTCAAAATTCCAGGTTTCTCCTTTGGCGGTCGCTGTGTGTGGCAGAGTCAACATCCCATCGAATGCTGGGATATGGACACCCCCTCGATACCATTCAATTTCAAAATCCAACTCGGTATCACCATTGTCTGGGTCTACAAAATTCCACGCTGCATTCAACTCGTCGTTGGTGGCTGGATTACTCGGTCCAATCAATGCTGAATTCACGGAAGGTGCATTATTGGATGACCCAATGATGACCAGGTTGCTCAGTACTTCGGAACCTGAGTCGGTACCATCATGGGGCGTGACAGAATATTGCCATTGATCTCCTGAGCGCGTCATAAGGCTGGATACAGAAGTAGTATCATCCAACTCTGATACTCGAACACCATCTAAATACCAAATAATCGATGTCCCCGATTCTGAATCTTGATCTGGATCGCTGTACTGGTATGTGGCGCTCAATGTATCGGTTTCAACCGGACTCGATGGGGAGAGTTGTGCATTTTGGGCCTGGGGTGCTGCGTTAACAACCGTCATAGGTCCAGCACTTTCCATCGTACCGAAGTCTTCCCCATCAGAAGGAGTCACCTCGACAGACCAAACCTCATCCTTCATGACTGAAATCGACAATTGATCGTTATTCGGGTGGAACAAAGCACCCTGATTGTACCATCGGACTTCTGTACCGGATTCCTGATCGCCATCCGCGTCACTGAAAGTGTATGTCAAAGTCAACCCAGTGAGTACCGTCGGATTGGTAGGAGAAAGTTGCAGATTTGATGCGACTGGAGGTGTATTCGTTGCTCCTGCAGCTTCGGCTAACGTGATGGTGTTGGTACCCCATGAATCGCCAGAATTTCCACCATTCCCATTTCCAAATAAAACTGCGAGTGAGAATTGAACTGAACCTGAACCCGCAGCGGGTGCAGTCCAATCTGCACCCCATGAGCGACTCGCATCTGAACTATGCGTCAATTCATTTCCGATTTGCTGGACATTGGTACCCAAGTTACTCCAACTACCCATACTGGTTGAACCACCGGAATTTGTTGATTTGAGATTAAATCCGCCACTACCTGAAATCCACATCCCGCCATTGTCCCAAGTGATTGAGTATGTTGTACCGCCAACATAACCTCCAGAGGGTAAACCGTTGATACCTGGAGTGAATCCGCCGCCGCCATAATGACAACTACAACCGTTGGTTCGGCCAGTTACACCGGTTGAATATGCATCGACAAAATTAGCACCATAAACACCTACTAACAAAAGGCAAAGCACAATTGAACGCATGCGCATGTTATGCCGCTGTCGTAGTGACTCTTTAATGACTTTCAGAGTTGCTCAAATTCAAACCGCTTTACAACGGACCTATATTCGAGCAATTTTGCTTCAATGAATATTTCTTGGCCTATTGACACATCCATCGTGTTTGGAAGTCTAACTCCAATCCCAATATCATCAACCATTCCAATACAGGTATTACCACCGCGGAATTCATCACTCAGGCCAATTCCAATTGTTTTTTCCAGTTTTTCAATTTTCAAATTGAAACCAAAGATTTCATCGGAAAGACTCTCTACAAATCGACGCTTTTCTCCAAAGAGTTTCAGTGAATCTAGGTGAGCGACCACAGCAGCAATATCACCATTGACGGAAGCAACGGCTAGCTCTGGCTCAGGTTCTGGCTCAGGTTCTGGCTCAGGTTCTGGCTCAGGTTCTGGTTCCGGTTCCGGTTCCGGTTCTGGTGGATCCGAAATTGTGAATGTGGCTGATGCCATCATCTCGTGGTCATTGTCACGGAACAAGCGAGCATCATAACTCCCTGCTGGATACTGATCTCCAGAAAAAGTGACTGAACCTGCAGTTTTGCCCTCGCCGGGTTGTTGGGTTCCGCTGACGTATAGCCAGTTACTCCCATGCTCAGCATGAGGAGCGCCGGAAGCGTAGATTCCAATCCATGCCTGGGTTGAGCCTGAACTGCCGGAAAAACCGATGGTGAATGGTGTGCCTACTTCGGGGTTTTCTGGATCGATGAAAATCATCGGGTTCTTCTTTACTTCCACAGATGGTAGTTTTTCGGCAACCTCGGCCGCCTTTTCCTGTGCTATTCCTTCAATTCTGTCCAACTCTGCCATTGCTCTCTGCCGTGCAGCATTCTGGACAACGGTACCTGGTAAACGAGCAATGAGTTTCTCCATGTGCTCGTTGACCATTGGTCGAATACTCTCAACTTTTGCAGCCGGATCCTGAAGTGCATCGTGGTATGCCTGGAAGGCTGAGATGAAGTCTGACTCTGACACCATGACTCGTCGGAGAGGGGGAGAGAAATTGAACCTGATGCATCATCCCTTTCCGCCATTCCGTCTAATTCATGAAGCGTACCCGATTCGCGAGAGGCATGAAGCCTATCGAGACTGTTGCAATTGTCGGTGCAGGAAACATGGGAAGTGGCATTGCCCAAAAGACTGCACAAGAATTATTTCCAGTACAAATGATTGATCGTGAAGAGCAATGGGTGAATCGTGGACAACAAACGATTTCTGATTTCCTCGATGAAGCAATTGAAAGACGGATTTTCTCTGAAAAGCAAGTTGACGGGATCAAAGCAAGAATTACTGGTGTTGTTGGTGTTGAAAATATCGCACCAGATACAGACCTTGTTATTGAAGCCGTATTCGAAGATTTCAACGTGAAGGCTGGAGTATTCAATGCACTAGATGCGGCTTGTGGAGAAAATACTGTTCTTGCTTCAAATACATCATCTCTGAGTGTTAATGATCTAGCAAAAGCAACTGGACGTCCTGATCGTTTTGTGGGTTTACACTTCTTTTACCACCCTGCAAAGAATCGTTTAGTTGAAGTAATTCCTTCTGAACTATCCAATGAAGAAACTGTGGCTCGTGTTGAACAATACTGTAAGATGTTAGGGAAAGTCGTTATTGTCTGCAAAGATCGTCCCGGTTTTGTTGTAAATCGCTTTTTTGTTCCATGGCTCAACGAAGCTTGCTTGTTACTACAGGAAGGGATTGGAACTACCGCCCAGATTGATTCAGTTGCATGTAAAGCGTTCAATATCGGAATGGGGCCATTTGCTTTGATGAATCTAACAGGACCTCCAATTGCTTTGCACTCAACTGATTACTTGGCAGAACAACTTGAAACACCAAGATACACCGGTGCAGATAATCTGAGAAAACTTGTAGAAGATGGAATAATGTGGGATATATCCGATGAAACAGATTGTGATGATATTGCATCGAGTGTAATTGCAGAAAGGCTTCTTGGACAGGTTTTTGCCGTTTCAAGTCAGATTGTTGCAGAAGATATTTGCTCAATGGAAGATGTCGACCGAGGAGCAAAGGTAGGGCTGCGCTGGATGAGTGGGCCATTTGAATTGATGAATGAACATGGTATCGATGAAGCATACAGAATGGCTAAGGATTATGCCAAAATTGCCGAATTTAGTTTACCTGATTTCTTTGGTGTTAAGGCCACTACAGGACATGGTTGGGAATTTAACTTCGTGGATGTTGTCCAGAATGGTAAGACTGCCACCATCCGATTAAACCGACCCGAAGCAATGAACGCGCTAAACGAAACTATTGTGGCCCAGCTTGGGGCTGTTCTGGATGACTTGAATTCAGATTCAAGTATTGATACAATAGTCTTGGAAGGTGCTGGTAAGGCATTCGTTGCTGGTGCAGATGTCAAGTTCTTCGTGGACAAAATTCGAGCGAATTCATTCCCAGAAATATACAATTTTACAGCGAATGGACACAAGGTTCTCGATAAATTAGAGAACAGTTCGAAGACTACAATTGCACTAACAACTGGACTTGCACTTGGGGGCGGACTTGAACTCGCTCTTGCCTGTGATTATCGAATTGGAACTCGTAGAAGTCAATTCAGATTTCCCGAAACAAGTATCGGAATATATCCTGGGCTCGGTGGGACCCAACGAACTGTGCGGATTTGCGGAATTGAAGCAGCCAGATGGGCTGTATTAGCAGGCAACTTTGTCGATTCAAATACAGCATATGCACTTGGGATACTAACCCATCTTGTTGAACCGGCAGAAGTAAACACGATCGTAGAACAAATTGGAGGCCAAGGGAAACCTGTAAACAAGTACCCAGGTACACCACTCAATGCAAACCATCCAGTTGTAGAATTTGCTCAGTCCTTCTACAATGATGCAAATATGCATGACCTATTATCTGGTTCTTGTCCAAATGGCTTCGATTCAGAAGACAAAAATGTGGGGCGACAATTAAAATCACTGAGTCGCACAGCACCAATTGCTCTACAAATGGCACACGATCTACTAAATCGGGCAGTTGAAACCGGCTCTGATATCGATTCTGGACTGGCCTCGGAACTCGCTGATCTTGAAACTATCTTCGGTACATCTGATGCCCTAGAAGGTCTGTCAGCCCTAATCGAAGGACGACGACCTAGTTACTCAAATTCTTGATCAGAAATTTCTCGGTGACATATCCCAGGGGGGAGCACGGAATTCTGCTACTGCACGAATGTATTCTTTCACAAGTGCTTTGAGGTTCAAGCTTTCACCTCTTTTCTGAAAAAAAGAAATTTCCAAATTTTCTTTTTACCTTGTACTTGCTCCCGTTCTACAATCATTTGCTCATATCCGCTATCCCATTCATCTATCCAATTTTTTAACCATGTATCCACGATATCACCTCCATTCGGTGTTCTTAGTAAACCATTGTACGCCACTATATTTAGGCTGTAAAGTATTAATGTTTAAATCAAGGTGCTTTTTCCACACCATGTTACAAAAAGTAAACCGGTGATGAAAATGCCTGAAAATCCGATGATTTTATCCAATGAAGACATGAACGAAATTCAATCCTCAATTATCACTACAGAGGGAATGGGTGCTCGAATACGCCAGATATTAGGTGATTATTATGGGGGTGATTATGATATAAATTGGGAAGTTGAGGCTGCTGTAGAAGCCCTTGAGATGTTTACCAGCCGATGGACAATTGAAATTCTCGCAACATTGTATATTGCTGGCGATCGCCGATTCAACGAGCTGAGAAAATTGTTGACTGGAATCTCTAGTCGGACTCTTTCAGACAAATTGAGGCGTTGTACTGAAAATGGTTTGATTGTCCGAATCGTAATTGATGGACCACCTGTGAGGGTCAGTTACCGATTAACTGAACATGGACAAAGAGCTGGGAGATTACTAGGGCCATTGGTTGCTTACATGAAACTGCAGAAAGAATCTGTAAAACAAAAATAGGGCTTGATTTACAATTCTATGTCCGAACACTGGACCAATTGCTTCAATAAGCACTGAGTACCAAAGAGGTTTGATGGCACTACTGCAACAATGGCATCGCCAACGACCTTGGCTTATGGCTGGTGTTGCAGCAGTTGGCGCTAGTATTGGTGCAGTGATGCCGTGGAATTGGGCCACCTCAGGAGTTATTTCTACTCGTGAGTTAAATCCATGGGAGCATCCATTGCGTCAAAGAATCCTGCAAGTTTTGGAAGAGAAGCCGGGTCTGGCATACAGGGAATTGCAGAGAGAATTAGGCGCTGCTAATGGAACCCTCCGTCATCACCTTGATGTGCTAATATCAAATCGTACAATAACAGTAATTCCAGTAAATGGGAGATCATGCCATTACGCTGGGGCTCCACAGCAGATTGAAATTCTTCGTGAAATGAATGTTGGAGATTCGGAAATTGCAGCTCGGATGATGCCTGTTGGTCTATCAGGTGCTCAGAGGATTGTGGTGGCGAGACTAATGAAAGAACCTCTGCCAAAAAGTCAAGCTGAACTAAGTAGAGAATTAGGGCGTTCACGAGCAACTGTTCATTCTGCAATCAAAGTACTTCGCCGCAGAGGTATTCTCCATTCTCATGAACTGAAACTTGCCCCACATCTTGAGGGCTTGCAGGCATCTGGTGTTGAATACGAATGGTTTGATGAGCGCCCATTACCCGAATAATCGGGACTGGATTGGATACGAATTAGTTAGGTCTGAACCACTTTTTCTGTCGGAGGGGTTTTGAGCCTCCCTTTTCCAGAGAAGTGTATGCTGAGTATGCGACTTGCTGAACAACCAGCCCCTGCTGGTAGTCGAGATGTGAATCAGTTGGTTGTCTGGATACTTGATACGCTTGAGTTTGTTCGACGAAGTGGTGATGAATGGACTGGAGATGGTATACACTCACCCATACATCGCATCCTCTGCGAATTCATGTTAGCCAACCCCGGAGATGGGTGGGATGCACAGACTTTGGGTGATGAATTGGGACTTTCTCCAACTGCAATACAATACCAATTGAGTAAACTAAACGAATGCGGATTAACTTCATCTGTGAACCGAGATGGTTGGCGTGTACACCACCTACGGAATGGTTCTCTCTCGAATGCTGTTGAATTAATGGCGGCTGAAGCGCGCCTTGTACTCAGTCAAAGGTTGAAAATGCTAGAGAAGTACATGCAAGAAAGTGATGATCGGATGCTGATTCCTTCTGAAAAACGGGATTCGCATCCATTTCACATCCAAATTAGGGGGAGAGCACCACTTGCATCTGAGCAAGATGAATTAGATGCGTTCCTAACCGACCTTGGACTCCTAGGAGATAAAGTCAGAAGACCGAAGGATGGGACATCTCCACTAGGGAGATTGATTTTTGAGCATTTATTGGCCTCTGACTCCCCTGTTTCCTTAGATGAAGCACTTGACAAATGGGGTACTACAAGGCCTCGGCTAACTAGGACATTGGATCGATTCTGTGCTGCCGGGTTGGCAGAACGTGTTCCTCGATTAGATCGCCTTCCTGTAACTCTTTGGTCTGCGATTGGGGCCCAATTTGGGCGACGAGGATCTGACTGGCTGATAAAGAAAGGTGGGTTTTCTAGAATTAATCAAAAAGTCTCATCGCAAGTCATTAAGTTGCTAGAAAAGGAATCATTCAGTGTTTCTGAGTGTGAGAAAATATTCGCAAGTGTACCTTCAAATGAACAGATGGTTCTGTTGAATTTACTTGGGGGTAAATTACCAATTGGTTGGCGTTTAACAGGATCAAAATCAAGCCAAGTTACAGAGAGAGTTTTGTCAAAGGTGGAACGGGTATTTCGCCGTCTCAAACGTGTCGCTGACACAATAGAGAATTTAATCGAGGCCTGAAATTAGGAAAAATCAACTCGCATTTCTAGCGCTTGAATTCGTGATTTTTCAAACCCTCTGCCATAGCAATAGCTTCAGGAACCGCTAGAGAATTATGGCGGCGTGAAGAAAAACTTTCGAAGGCAAGATTGAGCGGTTCCCCAATTAATCGAAAATCCTTGATGGCATGTAGATGTGGACGTAATTCCCTACTACCTGGCAAGCCTTTGGTAAATGATATCGCATGCTGTTTCATGTTTCGAGCAGCATAAGGACCACCTATTTCATCAACCAACTCAACATATCTATTCCACGCCCAATGCTTCTGTCCTGCCTCATTCATTGCACCCCATGGCGCTTCAAAATCCCCCCAGCCCAATTCGGTTTTTATTTGTCCGAAAATACAGGGATTTCCTATTGCACCTCTACCAATCATCAGACCCGATGCGCCAGTGATTTCCAAACACTTTGATGCGCTCTTTGCATCAGTAATATCGCCATTTGCAATGACTGGTACGTTATACGGTTCTGTTTTTTCAACCACTTGCCGTATCAAATCCCAATCAGCAACTCCTCGATATTTTTGGGCAAGTGTCCGTCCATGGACACAAATTCTCAGAACTCCAATTTGAGCACAACGTTCTGCAATATCGAGTACTGTTATTGCATCTTTTCCTGTTCCTAAACGCATTTTTACCGATACTGGAGATGAACTTGCTTCAATACAACGTTCAACCATTGATACCAATTTATCTGGCTCTCCCATCATTGCTGCACCAGCACATGATTTTGTGACTTTAGGTGCAGGACATCCAAAATTCAGATCAATTACATCGGCTTTTTTTGAAAGAAGACGCGCAGTTTCAACCATTTCATCTTCAATACCACCGAATATCTGTGGAATGAATGGACTCTCCCTGGGGTGTGTTTCGACTTTAGCCCAAGATTTTGCATCTTGCCGACTTAGTCCACTTGCAGCGGTGAATTCTGTTGATGTGAAGTCAGCCCCAGACTCTCGAGCGAGAAGCCTGTAAGCTACATCTGTGACCCCGGCCATAGGTGCGAGAAACAGAGGCACCTGTTCACTCATTTTTCCACCACTGAGATTACTCAGAACGTGGATTCCCATTCGGTGACGTCCTGCATTGTTTCCCAGGTGTCGTCATCCATAGTGCCGCGAGCCTTCAATACCTCGCGAGAGAGTAGCCAATAAATTAGTGATAGACTCATGCGACCCTTGTTGTTCGCAGGCAGACACAAATCGACGTTTCGAAGGGTGTTGTTCGCATCACATATTGCAACAACAGGTAGGCCTGTGCTAACAGCTTCTGAAAGTGATTGTTGATCCGCTTGTGGATCAGTAACGAAGATGATTTCGGGTTCAATATAGGTTCGAAGACGAGGATTAGTGAGAGTGCCAGGGATAAATCTCCCAACAATGTGCATTGCTCCTATCGATTGAGCAAATTTGCGAGCTGGCCTTTGACCATATTGTCGCGCGCTAACAACCAGTATTCGACTTGGGTCATAGCGGTTCAGGAATTCTGCAACTACTCGCATCCTTGAATCTGTTTTATCCAAATCAATGTAATGCAGACCTGAACTATCACCCTCAGTACTGAGGAATGGTTTCATGTCTGCACTCTTCTGGTGAGCGCCAACGTGAACGTTGTGTGACTCGTAAGCCTCTAGTGAAATCAAGAGTGATTCGCTCATCATCAGTCCTCGTGCGGCATCGCCACCCACCTCCCGTTCATAACCGCTTCGCTCCGTAAAAAGGCAATTTCAAACGCAGTGATGCGTTTTTATTCTGACTTCTAGAGTTGTGGGGGATAGTCGAGGATAACTTCAACAACCCTTAACTTGGGTATCATACACTTGTCTACTATGGGCATCGTAGACACCTCTGTTGAATCTGCCCTAAATCTGACTAGGCCGCTTAGTGATGGTGTGAAAAGAAAGGATGGATTCTGGATTGATTCTGAGGGAATCCCCTTAGCAGTATCAGCTTCTGACTTGGAACGGCACACATATTGCCCTGTATCTTGGCAACTGTCTAAAGCAGGCGTAAGTGGAGAAGGAGAAGCAATTGATAGAGGTGCAAAGACACATGCTGAAATTCATCAGAAGATGGTGGACTATAAAAAATCAGAAAAACGGGCATCAAAGGAATTAGTGGTTTGGAGTTGGTGGATTACTGTAGTGTGTGCTCTTTCAGCAGACTCAGCAGCATTTTTCTTCGTAAATGAAGGATCTATTCCTGAAGAATTTATACAGAATATAGGGAAATATCTAGTAATCCTTGCAGTTGTCTGGTTGTTTCTAGCAATTATGCTAATCACCCTACCATGGAGAAAATGGTTAGGTCGCCCGTTTGGTTTAGCACAACCACCAATTATTTCTGGCAGTGGCCTAGAATACGACGCTGGAGATTATTCACCAATCAAAGAAGAGGAAGGTGTTGGAAAGGGTGGTGCGGTAGAATTTTGGCTGTTGATTGGATCCATTGCTGTTGCATTACATGGTTTGGCGATATATTGGGCCGAAAATAGAACTGTGATTACATTCTCTCTAATTGTAATTACACTAGCTTGGTTACTCATATCTGCTTGGCAATTGCACCGGGCGTTAACCCGAGAAAAAGATGTTGAAATCGCACGTGAGAAAACTGGACTAATAAAAAACAGTGTCTTGACTTATAGTGATGATTCTGGTAGGCAAGCCTCGTTGTTAATTGATACTGAATCCGGCATTAGAGGGCGACCAGATCAAATAGTCAAAATTGATAATCAGTTTATTCCTGTCGAACAGAAAACTGGTAAAGTACCTAAAGAACCACACAATAGTCACAGAATGCAATTACTTGCATACTTGCACTTGGTAGAGAAAACCACTGATATTCGACCTGACTATGGTATTCTACAATATTCAGAAAATTCGCTTTATACTATTCCTTGGGATGATAATGCAAAATTGGACTTGGAACAATCTGTCAAGGAAATTCAACGGTTAATGATAGAAGGTGGGGCAATGAGAAATCATCAAAGAATTGGAAAATGTCGAAACTGTTCACGACGAAAGAAGTGCCCCCAAAGTTTAGTTTGATTACTCAAAATCAATGGTTGGTGTGCATACATCAGGACTTTCAGGGAATGAAAGGCATGGACGAATTATGGTTACAATCAGTATCCACGAATCTTTGAAATCAATGAGGCTGATGCCCGTATCTGTACCAATACCACGACCATCGGCTGTGAGTCTCCATTGACCTCTCTGATAGATGTCGGAATTGAGGTCTATTTCTGTTCTTGTCTGAGGATATGATCCGTTCTCTGCCCTGACCTCATAAATCGGAGTGGAGGCGCAATTTGAACCTGATTCGTCACATGCCAACAATGTAACATGCACGTATCTCTCATCCTGTTCTCCAAGTACCTCATCATAATTCATAGTAGTTTGAAAATTAATGACGATTTTTTGCACTGTGTGATCAATTGGAAGTTCTTCATACAATGTTTTTTGCACCTGCGTAGGGACAAAGTCAGTGCCATCTACTACGAAGGTGTGTGATAGATCAAATTGCTCTGCAACATTGAGAACCTCTGGTTTCCCTCTTGCACCTTCCATCATTTCTCGACCTACCACGAGTGATAAACAACCTGGCATAGCCATGGTAAGAAACATGACCACTAAGGCGATACTCAGAACCCGATGCCTTGGACTAGACAATGTATGACCCAACACGCCGTCGAACCTCGTACATTTCTGTGTGACGGAGAAAAACTGCGCTATTCCTCTTTCTTCCTACGCCTGACACTTCGCCGTTTAGGACTAGAATCAGCGTCATCATCACTCTCTGGCTTGGGTTGGGTTACTGATTCACCGTCTTCACCAATTGTGAAATCGGAACTTGCAGAGCGTACCTCATTGCCTACAACTGTATTGTCTACCATGGCCTCTACATTGACCTTTTGTCCAGGTAGTACACCATCTTCACCTGTTAATTCGAAAATTTGTTCTCTGAAGTCAGCATCAGATGCAGTAAGTTCAACTTCTTCATCAGAAAGGTGTCTTCGTGATTCGACATCGCCCAAGAATGCATCAAGATCATGTTCTGGTGCATCTTGCATTGCCTCACTTAACTCCGTGCTAACTACTTCGTCACCATCCAAATCACCTTCTGTTTCAGTAGATGTCTCAGCACTAATCCGTTCATCTTCTTGTGCGTCAAAGTAGGCTTCAGCTTCTGACAAATTGTCATCCCATTCGCCCTCCCATTGATCCTCTGAAAAGCCCATTTCCCCAGTATGTGAATCAAATGATTCGTCTCCGCGAACAATCATTTCTTCATCTTCTTCTTCGCTAATTTCTTCCTCAACTGTTTCGGGCAGGGATTGATACTTGCGTTCTCGGCGAGAATAATGTGTAGAAAGGTCTTGCTCAGTTCCACAATAAGGGCAGTGGTCAAGCATTGAAGG
>MDTC01089789.1_pt1 | contig 21330 bp, 20 predicted proteins | sample 811181 | NCBI WGS metagenome assembly MDTC01 (sample SAMN05326644, study PRJNA326480) | marine metagenome | isolation source: seawater | place: Pacific Ocean: North | collected 2011 | reverse complement strand
TGGAAGAAAATTCAGGAATGATACTATTAAAAAATTTCTCTCAAGAATCCGTCCCAACTGATCCAATTTCCTGGTTCTTGGAATTCTCCAGGCATATCGGAACTCCGGTTTCGCAAAGTGAAAAAGGAGAATTTATTTTAAGCATCCGCAACCTGGGCTTTGAAATCGACGACCCGCGAACACGTGGTCCAAACACCAATCGAAAATTGGGATTTCATACCGATCGATGCGATGTCATCGGATTTCTTTGTCTGCAGGAAGCAAAAAAAGGCGGAGAGAATCAAGTCGTAAAAAGTCAGGAAGTGGAGGCAATCATTCGCGTCGAGCGTCCGGACTTACATCAGACTTTATGCCTTCCATTCCCCTACAAAAGACATGTCGTGGACCAAGGCAATCCACTGCCCTTTTGTATGCAACCTGTTTTTTCATGGAAAAAGAACTACTTCGCTTGTTCCTACTTAAGGGTTCTGATAGATCGTGCAGACGCCGATCCGGAATGCCCGAAACTTTCAGCCATCCAGAAGGAAGCGATTAATTTTTTTGATGAAGTATGCGGACGAAAGGAAATTCAGGATCGCTTTACCCTTTCTCGGGGGGATCTCCTCTTTCTTAATAACTGGACCACTCTGCACCGGCGAACTTCGTTTGAAGACTGGGAGGAGCCGGGACGAAAGCGCCACCTTCTTCGGGTCTGGCTTTCGATGCCTAATAGCCGTCCACTGGATGAGTCCTTTCGGCCAAACTTTGGAGCGGTCGAAGCGGGAGTTCTGCGTGGAGGAATGCCTCCAAGTAAATGATTCAAAAAAAGGAATGTTCACCCTCACATCAAGCTTGCCTAGAATAGTAGTTGAGTGTGGTTTGGTGTGGAGATGAAGCACCCTGTTTTATGCATTCCCCTACTTCTTTTATTACCTTTCTTAGTATTCAGTAAGAAGGAAATTGACTTTATTCCCGATCCATTTGACCCGACTGAATCAGATACTTTCAACCTTTTGGTTTGGGGAGGTGGATATTCCCCAAGCGGAAATCAACTCTCACTCGAAAGCAACATTCAATACTTTCGTAAAATACGTCCCATTCTCGGCCTTGAAAATTCTTCCATGTGGACACTTTTTGCAGATGGTAAGGACCTCGCCAGAGACCTTCAATTCAACGACTCAAATCAACCAATCCCGCTCATCAATGAAATACTCTCCGAGCTTCTGGGTACCAGTGAAGATATAGGTAACCGCTACCGCAACAATCGACTTAACCCAGATGATAACTCCTCCAATGCCTCACTTTCGAATTGGTTGGGCAAAAGTACAAATCAGATAGGTCCAAGGACCAACCTGATTTACTTCACCGGTCATGGTGGTAAAGGAACTAAGAAACATCCCGAAAACACCCACGCATGCCTCTGGAATAATCAAATCATCAAGGTATCCGAGCTTACTTCCAAACTCGATGAATTACCAGAAGACCAAGCCTGTATCATGGTAATGGTGCAATGTTACAGCGGTGGTTTTGCCAACTTTATTTTTAATGACGGTAATTTCAGTAAGGGCCCCTCCGGTCATGCAAGAGCAGGTTTTTTTGCCACTACCTTCGACCGGGTTGCCGCTGGTTGTACTCCCGACATTCAAGAAGGAGACTACAAGGAATACAGCACACATTTCTGGGAAGCCCTCTGTGGTATGAGTCGAACGGGGAAGAGCATTTTACGGCCCGACTACAATGGCAACGGGCGTACTTCATTGTCCGAGGCTCACGCCTATGTGGTAATCCACTCAGACACCATTGACCTGCCAATCAAGACCTCGGAAGTCTTCCTTCGAAACCTTTACCCCACTTCTCGCAAGGTGGAAAAAGAAAATAGGAATAAGAGTTTGGAATCCATGGAATATGGTCGATTGCTTGAGGTCGGCTCCTCTGAAAATCGTGCAGTCTTTATTCAACTCTCGAATCAAATCGGAATAGAAGAGGAATTCCCCTATACCCAAACCAAAAAGAAAATCTCGGGTTGGAAATCTCAAAGAGAAAAAGTTGTCAAAGAGAAGAAGATACATTCAGACCGTCTTAAGAAATCAAAAGATTTGCTAAAAAAACGCATCAAAAAGGCCTATCCCGAATTACAAAACCCTTACCATCCTCTTGTCTTAAGCATTCTTAACGGCGAAGAAAAAGAATCATTAATCAGCTTGGTCAACCAAGAATCGGAATGGAGAAATTATATAAGCACAAAGAAAAAAGTATCTTTATGCGAAGCTCGTAGATTCGCTTTGGAAAAGAAAGAGGTGAAAGCAATGCGTTTGCTGAATTGTATGGAAACTATTTTCCTCGAAGATCAACTCTTCAGGGGTAAAGGAGTCGATTCAACCGAAGAAAATATAGATTCCGTGGAAACAGAAAAAAGGAACGAAGACAACATTGAGCTCTTACCCGCATATTACCGGGTTTTGGGGTTGGAAAATTCTTACCTTCCTGGTTCTTAATTCAGGCCGATACCTAAAAACCTTTGCCTCTCAAGGCAGAATCAAGCTGTTTCTGAAATTCCGCGACATCTTCGTCCGACGGTTTGTATCCCTCATCTCCCCCTAAAAGTCCGAGCCTGCCGAACTGATCAAGGGTCCATTTTTTTTGCTGTCCATCTGAAAAAGTTACTGATCCACTTGCCATTGCACCCGGCGGGGTGACCGGATCGACTTCCACTGATACTCCACCCTGTCCGACAAGTGGACTCTCAGGGGTAACTTCTCCCGTAACTCCCGCATTTGTATCCTGTGCAGAGTCATCTGCTTGCTTTGCTACTGGCTCTTCTTCATCCACTAAAGTCAGGTCTAAATCATCAACCAAAAAACGTACATCCATGTAAGTCATTACGATTCCAAAATCATCATCGATTTTCTTCTGGACTTCCGATAAGCCCATGCCATCAGCCACCCACTTGGAAATTTCTCGCTTTTGCAACTCATCAGGTTGTCCCGGAACCGAATTGCCTTGGTTGACATCCTCGTTCGAACTTTCATTCGTAGAATCTGTTGAATCATTACTTATCATAGAGAAATAAGTAGTAACATTTTAATCAGCGATGACAAGGTTGGAACACAATGCCAATGGAGAACTATTCCATCGACTGAGACAATTGCTCATTCAGGAATTCAACCGAATGTTTGATCGAGTTATCCTGGTCCATCATATTCTCAACTGTTTTGCATGCATGAATGACAGTGCCATGGTCACGACCTCCAAATGCTCCTCCAATCTCCTGCAATGAGTGTTCAGTCAGCAGTCGGGACAGATACATCGCAACTTGTCGGGGAAAAGCTATATTTGCGGGTCTTCTTCGCGATAGCATGTCGGCCATTCGCAAGTGGTAATAATCGACCACTTTTTTCTGGATTGTCTCAATGGTTATTCGACTAAGGTTTTCTTCCCGTAAAATATCGCGTAAGAGTCTTTGCACGGTGTCAAGGTCAGCCTTTTTTCGGGTCAGGCCGACATAACCGGCGACACGCGTAAGTGCTCCTTCCATCCGACGAACATTGCGGGCGATATTTTTCGCCAAAAACTCAATGATTTCCGGTTCAACTGTAATTCCCATTGCATCTGCCTTCCGGGTAAGAATAGCCACACGGGTTTCCCAGTCCGGGGCTTGTATGTCTGCAACTAATCCCCATTGAAAACGTGAAAGGAGACGGCTTTCAATTTTGTCGATTTCACCTGCAGGTCGGTCACTCGTTAAAAAGATTTGACGCTGAGACTCATAAATATCGTTAAAAGTATGAAAAAATTCTTCTTGGATTCGTTCTTTGCCGGCTAAGAATTGAATATCATCGATCAATAAATAATCAACACTTCGGTAGCGTGAACGGAATTTAGTGAGCGTATTTTCTTGAATGGCTCGAATAAATTCATTGGTGAATTTTTCGCATGACACATAAGTGATCCGGCAGGATGGATTACGGTTTAATGCCTGGTGGGCAACTGCATGCATCAAGTGCGTCTTTCCCAGTCCTGTCTCGCCGTATAAAAATAGTGGATTGTATGCATGTGCTGGAGCGTTTGAAACTGCCACACACGCAGCATGGGCAAGTTCGCTGCCGGCTCCGACAATGAAATTTGAAAAAGTATTCTTTGGATTAATCCCCAATGATCTTCCTTTAAGTGCAGGTCCTTTCATGCGGGATCCCGTGCTGACCTTCTTTGAAAGGTCAAAGCGGTCGCTGTTTTGCTTATTGGCTTCTTCCTCGTTCAAATCACCGAGTAATTCAACGGTAAATGGATGCCCGACTAATCGATCAGCTTCTTGCCTGATAACATCCAAATAATTGTCTCTTATCCAAATGGCTGAAAATTCATTGGGAGTGATTAATTCACAGCCGTCTTCATCCAGATGACCAACACGCATGTTGTCGAACCAGACACGAAATGTATCTGCGGGGATGACTTCTAGGAGTTGCTCACGGAGAGAACTCCAAAACAATTCAGGGGATGTTAATTCAAGAGGCATGAGGGAATTAGGAAAATTTATTCACAGCCATTAAAACCGCCCGCAGGGAGCAATAAAAAAGGGTTTTTGGCAGTGTGGAACATTAGAAAAAAGTGATTTATAAACAATACTGAAAAAATCTGGTAAAATCCCCTTAGTAACTACCAATTAGAGATTTGTGTAAGAATAGAGGGATTTAATTATTGGGTTATAGTGTAGTGGTGGTACAAAAGGGATACAATATGTTTGAAGAAGATTCTCGATGAAACCAAGAAAAAAAATCAATCATGAGCGGAAACTTTCTCACAAGTTATTAACACTGATTAGTCCATAAGTTTTCTGATATTTTTTTAGTTGCATACTCATGGAATTTTGCTCATCTGCGAAGCTTGCTGATTATTCGACACTTATAAAAAAGATTTGTTCCTAAAATCAGATAAAATAATCTCAGGAATTCATCTTTTTCAAAAGTTTTTCATTAAAATCAACTGCTGAATCATAATCAAATTGTCGGGCAGCTTCTACCATCGCAGCAACTTCTACCAAACGTGCCATATCACGGCCCGTGCGAACCGGGATTTCCATGTGCGGAATTGGAACGCCAAGAATATCAAAATATTTCCTCTCCAACCCGGTTCTCTCCAACTCATTGTCACTGGTCTCCTCCAGTAAAGTGACGACTAATTCGATTTTCTTTTCCAGTCTGACGAATCGAATTCCAAATAATTTCTCAACATTTATGATTCCAATGCCACGGCATTCCATAAAACCTCGGCTGATGTCGTCGCAAAAACCAACGGGTGAGTGGTCGCTAAGAAGTTTAACGCGCACGACATCATCAGCCACTAAACTATGCCCACGTTCAATCAAGGCTAGAGCGGCTTCACTTTTCCCTGCCCCACTGTCCCCCTTAATCAAGGTTCCGATTCCTCGAATTTCAATCAAAGTACCATGCAAGGATGTCCGGGGGGCAAAGCGCTCCTCAAGCAAGACAGTTACCTCGGTGGTGAATGCTTTGGAACTCAATGAAGTCCTAAAAAGAGGCACTCCGAATTCTTCGAGTACCTCAATCATTTCCGGAGTTGGTACTAAATTTCTTGAAACTACCACGCATGGAATCCTCTTGGATGCCATCGCCGACATTACATTTTTTCTTCTGGCCGAAGATTGCTCACGAAAAAATCCCATTTCCCCTGCTCCAAAAAGCTGAATTCTTTTGTGGGCAAAATATTTATAGTAGCCAGTCACTGCGAGGGCTGGACGATTCACGCTTTTTTCCCGAATCGTGCTTCGTGAAAGGGATCGTTTTGAGGTCACCAATCGGAGCTGGAGCTGCTCACCGTATGCTTGGAAAAATTCCTTTACCGCAATACTTTCGATAAGTTGTGGAGGATTTGCTTCGTTTCTTTTCATCATTGGTAAAGTTTTGATTAGGCGACAAAATCATGTCCGAGGTACTTTTCTCTGGTCTTCGGATCATTCAACAGAAAACTGGAATCTCCGTGAGCAAGAACCTTTCCGTCGTAAAGCAAGTAAGCACGATCAACGATTCTCAACGTTTCACGAACATTGTGGTCGGTAATAAATATCCCAATTCCTTTTTTCTTAAGAGAAAGAATTATTTTCATCACCTCGCTTACACTGATTGGATCCACTCCGCCAAAAGGCTCATCAAGTAAAAGAAAAAGCGGATCAAGAAGCAACGCCCGCGTAATTTCAAGTCTTCTTCTTTCTCCTCCACTCAAAGTAAAAGCTTTTTGAGAAGCCAGATGATTCAAGTTAAGTTCCTCGAGTCGCCGCTGAACAAGTTCATTTTGTTCGGTTGCGGAAATTCCAAGAGTTTCTGCGATGACTTTTAAATTATCTTCTACGCTCAATTTTCTAATAATCGAAGATTCCTGGGGAAGATAGACCAAGCCCAGTCTCGCTCTTTTATAAGCGGGAAGGGAAGAAATTTCTTTCTGATTGAGTTTGAGGGAACCACTAGTTGGTCGGGTGAAACCGGCAACCATTGAAAAGGTGGTGGTTTTCCCTGCTCCATTCGGTCCAAGCAGACCCACTACTTCACCTCCTTTAGCCTCCATATTTACGGAATTTACCACTTGCCTGCGACCGTAACTTTTACAGAGTTCCAACACAGAGAGCAGGTTTTTTGAAGGTTCACTCATCCTCTTCCTTTTTTCTTCCAAGTGGAAATCCAAGACTGGGCAGCGAGGGCAGTTCAATTCTCGGACGATTTCCTTCGCTTCCCATCACCTGTGCTCTACGGGTTCCTTTCTGAAGAAGAATCTTTTCGCCTCGAACCACCCCCCATTCATTGTCTTCCACCCGTGCGTTCCCTTCCAGCACAGCCTCACCATCCATCGAATCAATGGTGAGTGAATCACAAAAGGATTTCCTGCCTGGTTGCTCAAGTTCCACTGCACTTTTAGCAAAAACTTTTGAAATCTTTCCGAGGGAGGATTGGTTTTGATCTTTCTCAAAAAGAAGCTCCATTTCTTCACATTGAATTTTCATCTCCTCTGAGCTGATTGATACTTTTCCACGAAGCAGAAATCGATTCGATTCTTTGGAAAGTTCGAGTAATTCAATGTATTCAGCCACAGCAAAAGTACTAAATTTCTTGTCGGGAGAAATTTTCCTATCGGAAGAAGTAATTCCAAGATTTAAGTCCTCTTCGAATAAAACTTTTCCGTTTTCCTTAAAGGCCATCAAGTGCTGTCCTTCATCCGTCCGCTCCCTCCAAATCCATTGCTCGCCCTCCGCGGAAAAACCCTTCCCTTCCACAGTGAGTAGACTATCCCCATTCGCTTCCCCGCTTTTTGGTTTAAAAAGCCCATTGCTACTTCTGGCATTGGATTGATTAAATCCGGTCATTGTTTCAAGGGTTAAATCAGAAGCCTCGTACAAGCCCTCGCCCATAAAGTTGACTTCATTGGCGGATAATTTCCAAGACAACCGACCGTTTTCCTCGAACCCCGGGATCGTTACATTCTTGACTCCAGAAAGTCCCTCCTTGTGCTCTTCACCACCCCATAAAAAGCCTGGAGAAATAACCGTGCACACAAAGTCCGAAAGTAAGAAAAAAATCGGCGCGCACAGTTTCACGGCTATTTATTTCGAGAACCTGTGGCTCTGCTCGCATCTAAGATCTCCATAGATCCAATCACTTCAAGCTCTTTTTCTCGCTTGGCATAGATTCACTTGTTTCAAAGGGAACAAATTTCAAAACCGTCCCATTTATGCAGTAACGCTTGTCCGTCGGAGTATCAAAGCCCTCACCGGTAAAAACATGCCCCAAGTGACCCTCACAAATGGCACAAAGTACTTCTGTTCTTGGATACCCCATCAAGTAGTCAACCGAGGTTATTACATTCTTTGCTTCCGAAGGATCATAAAAGGAAGGCCATCCACATCGGGAGTCAAATTTTTCCTTGGATGAAAAAAGTTCAGAGTCGCATCCGGCACAAAAATAGGTACCTCCCCCTTGTTTTTTAAACTTTTCATAAACCGGTCCATTTGGTCTCTCCGTCCCCGCTTTTCTTAAAATCGCGTATTGTTCCGGAGTTAAATCTTCCTTCCATTCTGCATCGGTTTTCACAACTTTTCCGGGGTGGTTAAGGATGTTTTTAGATCGGGTGTCATTTTTATCTTTCTCGTCTCGGACGGATTTAGAATTTAAGTGAATGGTTACCACCAAGACTAGAAACCCGACCAGTGAAAACCATAGTCGTTTGCTGATTAGAAACTTCATTCAATGAAAGGTTTAAAAAAATATTCATTCGTAATCAAGGAATTCGTGCCGTCGGCCCTCAGCCCAAACGCTCGAGTAAACTGGCTTCATTGGTGTAGGTGATCGCAGATTCCTTCGTAATTACTCCATGTTGATAAAGATGAAGTAAGTGTTGCTCCATCGTCATCATCCCCTCCTTAGCTTGTGTTTCCATGGTTGAATATACCTGCTGCCAATTCCCGGTTCGAATTAAATTCCCAAGCGCCGGTAAATTTTTCAATACTTCCATCACGAGAATTCGGCCATTGCCATCAGCCCGTGGGACCAGTTTTTGACTCAGTACAAAAGAAAGGCTGAATGAAAGTTGCAGGCATAGACTTTTTGTCTGCTCCGAGGGAAACATGTCTACAATCCGACTCAGTGCACCTTTTGCGTCTCTGGTGTGCAAAGTTGAAAAAACCAGGTGACCGGTCTCCGCCGCACTCAGTGCTAGGGAAGCAGTCTCCGTATCCCGTATTTCTCCCACGAAAATAACATCTGGATTTTCCCGCAAAGCACTGCGCAAACCTTCTGCAAAGGTCGGAACATCTTGCCCGATCTGTCTTTGTGAAACCATCGAACTTTCGCTTTTGAAAAGAAATTCAACCGGGTCCTCCAAGGTAATTATTCTGGTCTTACGGTGCAAATTAACATGGTTAATCAGCGAAGAAATGGTCGTCGACTTTCCACTCCCGGTCACTCCGGTGACTAAAACCAATCCCCGTTTTAGTGAAGTAATATCCTGCCAAATTTTCTCCGAGGGCAACCCAACCTCTTGTATCGACGGAATATTCGATGCTAATACCCGCATTACAAAGGCCAGTCCATCGCGATCACGAAAAACATTAAGTCGAAAATTTACTCCTTGATCCTTCCATTCAAAAGCGGTGTCCAAATCATTCGGATTTTCCTCATCCAATACAAACTCCAAGTGTCTTTCACTTAACAACACACCCAACATATATCGAATGACTTCATCACTTACCCCGGTTCCTTCAGGAAGTGGAGTTAAATCATCATCGATTCGAAAACTTACCGGACGTCCTGTTTTGACATGCATGTCTGAAATTCTGGAGAGATTTCCTCTCTGGTAGGAAGGATCGATAAAGTAATTGAGCATTTGAGTAAAACTCATGGTTGCCTGACCGACTTGATAAATGGGTTGGTTGATGTCGTATTTTTCTTCCATCCCAAGAAAATGAGGTGAAGAATCAAATTCTTCAAGCCAAGACGAACACGAATGAATAACTTTTCACTCTTTCCTAAAAAATTAATTTTGAATTGCCTTATTCATCGGAAAGAAAGAAAACAACTGCTTCTAATTCATGAAGGTTCATTTCAAAGGCACACGGGGATCGATTCCCACCGCGTATTCCGCGAATGATATAAAAGACAAGGTGGTCGCCGCTCTTCTTGCCGCACGTGGAAAAGAACTTCGATCAGAAAGACAAATCCGCGAATTCGTAGAGAAGAAACTTCCCTTTCAAGTTGGTTCAGGATGGGGGGGAAATACTCCCTGTGTATATGTCGAGACCGGATCGGAGGAAAAATTAATTTTTGATGGAGGGTCTGGAATGCGGGTCCTCGGTCAGGAGTTTGCCAGTCAAGGAATTTCAAACACCACCTTTCATGTTTTTATCTCTCATCTTCACTACGACCATATTCAGGGCATTCCTTTTTTTATCCCTGCCTACGATCCCTCCAATCACATTGTGTTTCACGGTGGGCACGAAATCATCGAAGATTCATTAACCCGGCAGATGTCTGCTCCTTTTTTCCCCATTGGAATGGACGCATTTAATGCAAAAATATCTTTTGAAACTCATAAACCCGGGGATGTGCTCGAACACTGTGATGCAAAAATAACTTTAATTGAACAGGCTCATCCAGGTGTGTCCTACGGCTATCGAGTAGACTCACAGGAAAAATCCATGGTCTACTCCACCGATGCGGAACATACCAATGAGGCACACTCTTCCAGTTATCCATTTCTCGATTTCATTCGTGGTGCAAATCTTCTTATTTTCGACGCCCCCTACACTCATTCTCAATCAATCAGCATTCGCGAACACTGGGGACACTCCAGTAATATCATGGGGGTTGAACTGGCTGCCCGTGGAGAGGTTGAGACTCTGGCCATTTTTCATCATGACCCGGGATCTTCCGACCATGAAATTGAAAGTCTCCAGGCACACACGAAAAAATTCCTGCAGACTTCGCGCTCCGCAATCAAGGAAACAAGGCCCGGAATTCCCGGTGCTCCCTCCACTCGGAAGTTCCCCACTGAAATCCTTCACTCCCATGACGGATTAGTCCTCACTTTATAATTTTTCTTCATGGATCCTATTCTCACCGAAGCAGAGGAATTCCCCAAAAGATTAGAGAAAGAAATCATCAACGAACTCCCCATGATTCGCTTCCACGGAGCAATCAAAGTGGCCGAGGATTTAAAATCATTCAACCTCCTTGCCGCTCAAATCGAAAATCATCCGATTCTTGGATTCGACATTGAGTGTAAACCAAATTTCAAGCGCGGGCCCAACAATCCACCCGCTCTTCTGCAACTCGCCACCGCCGACCAAGCCTTCCTATTCCGTCTCTATCCGGCCTTCAAACTTGGTCCATTGAAAAAAATTCTGGAAGATCCAAAAATCATAAAAACCGGGGTCGCCCTGAAAGATGACTTGCACAACCTCCAAAAAATTGAGGAATTTTCCCCGCAGGGATTCGAAGACCTCGCCAGCCTCGCACAGTCCTTGAAAATTGAACAAACTGGATTGCGGAATTTAACCGCGATCTTTTTCAAGCACCGCCTGTCCAAATCTTCTCAATTATCCAACTGGCAAAAAATTCCTCTTTCCAAGTCCCAAAAGATCTACGCCGCCACCGATGCCTGGATTAGCCGTGAGCTTTTTTTGATCATGAAAACAACGCTCGAAAAAAAGACCTGAGTTTATTCCTGTAATTTCCAGCCTCTTTTTTTCAGCATATCGAGGAGCACCGCCGCCAGTAAAACCATTCCGAGGACCACTTTTTGTGTGTAACTTTGCACCCCGGTCAAATTCATCCCGTTTTGAATCACTGCAATAATAAAAGCACCGATCAAAGTACCGAATATTTTTCCCCGCCCCCCCGACAGTGAGGTTCCCCCCACCACCACTGCGGCAATGACATACAATTCATACATCAGGCCATATTTCGGATCGCCACTTCGAAATTGGGAGGCCATGACAATCCCCCCCAGTCCCGCCAATACTGCCGAGCTCGCATAAACCCAGAGTAAAATTCTTTTCACTGGCACACCTGACAACCTGGCTGCCTCCGGATTTCCACCCACCGCATATACATGTCTTCCAATTGTCGTCCGGCTCATCAGTAAATGAGCGGCGATATAGAGGACCGCCATCAGGGTGACCGCATTGGGAATTCCCCCGAGATCATCTCCCCTGCCCAACCAGTCAAAAGAGGCAGGCAACTGATAAATCGACAAGCCCCCGGACAACATGTAGGCCAATCCACTTGCCACCATCATCATCCCCAGGCTGGCGACAAATGGGGGCACATTAAAATAAGCCACCATCGCACCCGAAAAAAGGCCCAGTCCACCACTGGCAAGCATTGCCAACGCGCACCCCACGGTCATGCCAAAGACCGACGCATCCACCCCACCGGTCCATTCCCGGATTGTCCAGGTTGCCAGAACCGCTGAAAACGCAATTAAACTACCGACGGAAAGATCAATTCCCGCGGTTATAATTACGAGGGTCATTCCAATTGCAAGTATTGCAATTACCGCAATTTGATTGGCAACATTCAACAAATTCGAAGCCTTTAGAAAATTCGGCCATCCATAACTTTTTGGGGTCATCACCCGCATCTCACTGCTTGCAGGATTTAATTTTCTTAAATTTTCAACCACCGGTAATTGCGCAAAAAATTGTTCGCAAGCAACCAGGTCGAGGCTCGAATTTGTCTCAAATACATTTCTTAGTGCCCGCCCGAACTCCGGTGGTCCACCCGTGAGTGCCCCTTTTATTTCCCATCCCTCCCGGGTCAATCTTTTACGTATTCCTTCCACGAATGCACTTCCATCCACCCCTTTTTTCCCGACTATCAATACAGTGCCAGCCACCGGAAATTTTTCGATTATTTCCTCGGACAATTGATTGGCCCCCTCCTCTCCAACTGGTTGCTGCTGTTCATAAGTGATGGAACTGAAAAAAACACACAGAAAAAGCAAGGCCCCGAGCATTCCATAATCGGAAGAAAAAAGTGCTTTCAGAATTTTCATCATCAATTCAGGCAGCTCGTTCTTTCTCTCCTATTGCCAGAGCGATTAATTTTTCCTGAGTGATCCCCTCTCCATTTTCAACTTCTCCCCTCACTTCTCCCTCTTTCATCACGAGGATGCGATCACTCATTCCAAGAACTTCGGGTAATTCAGAACTGATCATCAAAATTGCCTTTCCCTGATCCGCCAACCGGTTCATCCATTGATAAATTTCAAACTTTGCCCCGACATCAATTCCCCGGGTGGGTTCATCAAAGATCAAGACCTCCGCATTTCGTTCGAGCCACTTTGCGAGCACAACTTTTTGCTGGTTCCCTCCGGATAATTGGCCGGCCAACTGGGCAGGTCCCGAAATTTTGATCCTTATTTGCTCAACGAATCTGGAAAACGATGCCCGTTCCCTCTTTTGATCAATCCATCCCGATCGGGAAAACCTTTCCAAATTTGGTAACCCAAAATTTTCCTGCACCGAAAGTCCAAGAATTAATCCCTGTTCCTTTCGATCCTCAGTCAATAAACAAATTCCCTCTTTGATTGCATCGCTCGGATTTCTAAGTTCCAACTTCCGTCCGTCCAATTCAATCTCTCCCCCCTCGCGTGAATCCGCCCCAAATATCAAGCGTCCGGTCTCGGTTCTTCCCGCACCCACCAACCCGGTGAGGGCGACAATTTCTCCCGCCCGCACTTCCAGGGATACACCCCGTACTTTTTTTCCACGCCTCAAGGAATTCACCCGTAATCGGACCTTGCCAATATTTCTGGTGTGACTTGGAAATTCACGGTCCATCGATCGACCCACCATCAACTCGATGATTTTCCCCCTGCTTAATTCCTCCCTGCTTAATTCCCCGACTCTCTCTCCGTCGCGCATCACCACTGCCCGGTCGGCCAGACGCTCGACTTCCTCGAGCCGATGACTGACGTAAACAATTCCAATCCCCTTACTTTTTAAATCATCGACCAACAAATAGAGTTGCTCGACTTCTTTTTTGGTCAGGGCAGCACTTGGTTCATCCATCACTAAAATTTTTGCATCCCTGACCAAGGCCTTGGCAATTTCCACTAATTGCTTCTGGGCAATCGTTAATTGATCACATAAAATTTTTGGGTCAATTTCCGCCCCAATCCGCTGAAACGTTTCCATGGCCCGAATATTTTGTTCGGACTTCCGGACCCATCCATAATTACTTGGCTCGATCCCGAGGAATATATTTTCCGCGGCGGATAATCCCGGAACCAAATTAAATTCCTGATAAATAATTGCCACCCCTGCCTCCAGAGAATCCAGCGGTCCGGAAAATCGTCTCTCTTTTCCCTCCACCTCAATCATTCCCTCCTCCGGTTCATGAGCCCCGCCCAGTACCTTTATTAATGTACTCTTTCCCGCCCCGTTCTCTCCGAGCAAGGCAACACATTCTCCTGTATTTAAATCAAAATCCACTCCCTTCAATGCATGCACTCCGGGAAATCTCTTGTGAATTGAAGACAATCGGAGCAGTTCGGTGGACTTCGGTTTCAAAATTTGCTCACTCTATCCGGCAAGGATTATAACTTTTTTAACACCAGATTTTTTCCCGGAATTGACTGGCAGTATCGATACAGATTCGACCGACTGTATTGACCGGCAAGCCAAGGGCCCGGTAATGGCCGGGACAATTCATAATTGCCAGCGTTTTTTCCGTCCCCCTTGCCGAGTCTTCTGTGCTTACTGTTCTTGTATCGCTCCAATTAATAAAAGTACTTGTTTGTAATTCACACCGTCGGTTTATTCGAGTTCAGGATCATTTAATCCATCCGCCTGGGTATACAAGGCAGTGGGAATTAATACCTCGCTTGGAACATCCTCCCCGCTGAAGTAGGAAATGATTAATTCCACCGTCTTTTTTCCAATTTGATCGGGAAATTGTACCGGGTCGGCAAAAATTTTGCCTTCCTTTATCGCCTGCTTCCCCTCGGGCTGGCCGTCAAATGCGACAATTTTTACCTGGTCCTGCTTGCCAGCTTTTTCCAGTGCCGCCCGTGCCCCGAGTGCGGAGGGATCATTAATCGCAAAAATTCCCGCAAGGTCAGGATGTGCCTGCATCGTGTCCTCCGCCACCTTGTATCCTTCATCCCGCACTCCGCCCCCGTCCAATTCCGCCACCACTTCAATTTTCCCGACTTCACGTCCCCGGTTGTGGGCATTTATGACCTCCTTAAATCCCTGCACCCGCAACTGGCAGGAATTTGCCTGCGGAAAATGGATCACCAATACTTTCCCCCCGGTCTCGCCCAATGCATCTACCATTGCATCCCCGGCCAATTTCCCACCCTGCAGGTTGTCCGATCCGACATGGCTGACTACTTCCGCTCCTTCCGCGACGCATTTTAAATCACATGTAAAGACCGGCACCCCCGCTGCATTTGCTTTTTTCACCGCCGCTCCGATCGAAATTCGATCACATGGATTCAAAATGATTGCGGATACACCCTTGGTCAGAAAATCATCAATTTGATTCGCCTGTTTCTGCACATCGCGGTCACCATCGACAACGATTACCTCATACCCATGCTTGGCCGCTTCACTGGTAATATTTTCTGCGATTACCGAAAAAAATGGATTCCCCAGGGTCAGGACGGACACTCCGATCATTCCCTTTTTTTCACTTCCTGAATCCTCTTTGGATTGCATCCCGGCCCCTTCATCTCCCCCTCCGCAACCTGCCAGAAAAAGAATAAATAGTGAAAAAAATGTCCGTACGGAAAATAAAATTCGTGTTTTCATGGCTGGTGAGGATTAGGGTTGATTTCTAAATTTGGAAACCTATCCATAATTGGAAATACATGAAAGAATTAAACTTCAAGCAAGAACTTACCGCGGCCTTTGGACAGCCAATTTCTGAAAATCCCACCCAGGTCATGGTCGAAGCCGCCTACCGCCATCATCAACTCGACTGGCGCTACCTCACCATAGAAGTCGGGCCGGAGGATTTGGAATCCGCGGTTCAGGGTGCCAAGGTCATGGGCTTCCAGGGTTTCAACTGCACCATTCCGCACAAGGTAAAAGTAATTGACTACCTGGACGGCCTGGGAGAATCCGCTTCTTTGATGGGAGCAGTCAACTGCGTGGTTCGAAAGGACGGGCAATGGATTGGAGAAAATACTGACGGCAAGGGTTTTGTTTCTTCCCTTCGCGAACTCACTGATCCCCAAGATAAAAAGGTGGTGATTTTCGGGGCCGGCGGGGCCGCCCGTGCAATCAGTGTGGAAGTTGCCCTTGCCGGTGCTTCCTCGATCACCATTGTTAATCGTTCCCCTTCCCGGGGGGAAGAATTGACTGCCTTACTCACCGACAAACTTCCCTGCTCCGCTGACTTTGCATCCTGGGAGGATACCTATTCCATTCCCTCCGATACCGAGGTCGTGATCAATGCCACTTCAATCGGGCTTTTTCCCGACCTCGATGCCCGGCTTGATTTCGACCCTGATTCCCTCCTTTCCAGCATGGTGGTTGCCGATGTCATTCCCAACCCACCGGTCACCCATCTCGTACGAGACGCCCGGGCCAAAGGATGCAAGGTAATTGACGGCCTTGGCATGCTCGTCAATCAGGGAGTCATTGGAATCAAGCACTGGACCGGTGTCGACCCCGACCCCTCGGTCATGCGGGCCGCACTCGAAGAAGTATTCGGTTGATCGATCCGACCTGCTAATCTTCAATTCTGTTGTGAAATTATTTTTTCCCTTCTACATCCCGTTGGTTCTTTTGCTTGCTTCCTGTTCCGACCTCCCGGAACCAGTTGGCGACTCCCCTCCCCCGGTCCACGGAAATGAAATCAATACCCTCACCGATTCCACTTCCCATCCCGACAAATCATTTTCCTCTCCCTGGTCAGTCACCCGCAAACTGCTCAAAGGAGGCAAGCAGGAAGGAGTCGAACTCCTCACCCTCGACAATGGAAAATTAAAAATTGTCGTCATTCCCACCCGGGGGATGGGCATTTTGGAAGTCACCCTTGGAAATCTCCGCCTCGGATGGAATTCACCGGTCAAGGAAGTGGTTCATCCCTCCTTCATCCACCTCGAGAGTCGGGGTGGTCTCGGCTGGCTCGAGGGATTTAATGAATGGATGGTTCGATGCGGGCTCGAATTTGCGGGTCATCCCGGAACCGATGAATTCATCACCAACACCGGGGAAAAAGGTACCCTCAACCTTACCCTTCATGGAAAGATTCAAAATATACCCGCCTCCTCCTACGAAGTAATTGTCGACCCCGACCCTCCCCACCGCATTCGCATCCGTGGAATTGTTCACGAAAGTTTTTTCTACGGTCCCAAACTTTCCATGGTCACGGAAATTTCCACCGTTCCGGGTTCCGACTCTTTTCAAATTTCCGACAAAGTGACAAATTCCGGTCCTTCTCCCCAGGAATTTCAATTGATTTATCACGGGAACTATGGCTCCTCCATTCTCGAGGAAGGAGCCCTCGTTTACGCCCCCGCCAGGAGCGTCACTCCAATGAATGAACACGCCGCCAAATACCTTGATTCCTGGAACACCTACCGTGGACCCACGCCCGACTTCATTGAAGAAGTCTACCTCCTCGATCCGCTCCCCGGGGAGGATTCCTCCGCCCTTGCCCTCCTCACCAACCGCAGTGCCTCCCTTGCCACCTCCGTTCGTTGGAACCTCAATGAATTGCCCTTCCTCACAATCTGGAAAAACACCGCCGCCCGGGAAGACGGATATGTCACCGGTATCGAGCCCGCCACCGGCTACCCCTTCAACCGTCTGGTCGAGCGAAAATACGGTCGCGTCCCCATGCTCGCCCCCGGGGAGGCCCGTTCCTTCACCCTTGATTTCGGAATTCATCTCGGCGAGGACGCGGTGGGCGAATTAATTGAAGAAGCCACCAACCGCCAGATGCAGGCCAGTTTACAACTCATCCCCCAACCCCCCGCCACCAAATAATTTGCCGTGATTAAAATCCCCCCCGCATTTCTTCTATTCCTTCCATTCATTCTATCCGGCTCCGACTGGGCCACTTGGCTCGGTCCAATGGGAGACGGCACCAGCTCCGAATCGAACTGGAAGGCGGAAATTGAAGACCCGCTCTGGAAATCAAAAATCGGGGTCGGATTTTCCGCGGTCTCCGTGGCCGATGGCAAACTCTATGCGATGGGCCACGATGGAAAAAAGAACCGGGGCATGGAAACCGTTTTTTGTTTCGACGCCGGTACCGGGAATCCAGTCTGGAAAAATTCTTATCCCGCCCCCCTCGTCGACTATCTCCACGAGGGCGGTCCCTGCTCCACCCCGGTCGTGGACGACTCCATTGTTTTCTCAATCAGCAAGCACGGCCTGCTTCATGCCTGCGACGCAAAGGATGGAAAAATCCTGTGGAAACGGGATATGCAGGAGGCAGCGGGCATGAAAAAACTCCCACACTGGGGCTTTGCCGCATCTCCCCTGGTCGTGGGGGATCAACTCATTATTGAGTCCGGGGCGACCTATTCCCTCGACAAGCGGACCGGTTCAATTCTTTGGAAAAGCCGCCCCTACCAGCCCGCCTATGGCACACCGGCTCTGTTCTCTCCCGGAGGAGGGGCTTCCATAATTGCCGTCCTCAAGACTGATGGACTCGTACTCCTCGACTCAAAAAATGGAAAAACCCTCGACTTTGTTCCCTGGGAAACCAGTTACCAGACCAATGCCTCCACTCCAATCGTCCGTGGAAATAATCTTTTTTTATCCACCGGGTACCAGCGCGGATGTGCCCTGTTTCAATGGAACGGAAAAAAACTGGTCAAAAAATATGAAAACAAAAACCTCTCCACCCACATGAACCATGCAATTCTTGTCGATAATTTCCTTTATGGATTCGATGGAAATGTTCACATGGCCGGCCCCAAGGATTTCGTCTGCCTGAATTTTTCCACCGGAAATGTTGAGTGGCGGGTCACCGACCGCGGACTACAGGTCGGGTCCCTGCTGGTTGCGGGCGACCGGATGATTGTGCTTGGCCAGCGGGGAGAACTTGTATTTGCCCGGGTCAATCCCGACAAATTCGACGAACTCTTCCGGGAACAGGCAATGGGTGGTCGCTGTTGGACCATGCCCGTGTTGTCCAACGGCCTGCTGTATTTGAGAAACTCCCGGGGCGACCTCTTCGCATACAACCTCCGGTCTTAACCGCCTGCCTGTACGAGGGCCTCAATTTTTTGCCCGTATTTTTCATATGCCTCCGCCCCCCCGTGCAAGCGCAACCGGTCCAGCACCCGTGGATTTGAGGGCCGGGGGAAATTAATTTCCATACTCTTTAAATCCAGAGGGTATAAATCACTGTGTGAGCTCAGAAAAAAAGCATCCTTTTCCAACACCCTGCATAATTCGCCCTCCACTTTTTTTCGATAGTCCAATCCCGGTAAGATACAGTCCTCAATCCCACAAGCCAGCACGCAGAGTAATTCATCCGGTTCCCGTTGCAAATATTCCAACATGTCCACTGCTTCCACCTTGTAGGGAATACGGTTTAAATTTTCTCCCCGCTCCTCAATTAATCCAGTCACTGAATTTTTCTGCAAGTCGGAGTAAAAAGGTTCCACCGCCACAAAATTTTTCGCTCCGCAAACCGCGGCCAGTGCATACCCATGGGGCATCATTCCCGCTCCCAGTTCGACTACCCTTCGATCCCTCAATATATCCTTCAAAAAATTCCCCCGGTCGGTCAGTGCCCACTCATACAACGCCCGGGTAAATTCTCCTCCGGGGGCCGCAAATCCAGTCCCCAAATCCCGTGAAGCCGATAGTCTTTCCCGCCAGTCGCGGGAATTTAATTCAGATTTCATCTCCCCGCTCAAAATAAACTCAGCTCGTTCTTTCGAGCATATAAGTGGTCAGGTCCAGTAGAAATTCTCCCTCACCGCCCACCTCTTGCAGTGCTTCCCGTGCCCACTGTGTATGTTCAGTGGCCAATTTTCGGGCTCCCTCCTCCCCCTTCAAGGTCACCCAGGTCACTTTCCCATGCTCGGCATCATGCTCCGCATTCTTGCCCAGTTCCTCGCTCGAACTGGTAACATCCAACAAATCATCCACCGCCTGAAAAGCAAGGCCGAGAGATTTTCCCGCCCGTTTCATTGCCTCCATTTTTTCGGTGTCCTCTCCCCGGCTCCCAATTCGCAGGCCCATCAACAGGGAGGCCTGAATCATGGCCGCAGTCTTATTTTCATGGATGTATTGTAAATTGTCTTCGTCGGGAATTTTCCCCTCCGAGAGCAGGTCCTGCATCTGTCCACCCACCAGCCGTTGGCTCCCTGCGGTCGCGGATAATATTTTCACCAGGTCAATTCCCAGCCCGGGCATCCGGCCGTATCCATCGGCGAGAATTTCAAACGCCCTGGGTTGCAGGGCATCCCCCGCGAGGATTGCGGTCGCCTCATCAAACGCGAGGTGGCAGGAGGGCCGACCACGACGGAGGTCGGAATCATCCATTGCGGGCAAATCATCATGAATCAAACTGTATGTATGTATGCACTCGATCGCCAGGGCCGCGGGCATTGGATCTACAGGGCCCGGAAATAAATCATTGGCTGCAAGCACCAGAATTGGACGCAGGCGCTTGCCCCCCGCTTCCATACTGTACCGCATCGCCTCGTGCAAACGGGCGGGGTGTTCCTCCCCGCCGGGTAGGCAATCCTCGAGGGATTGATTCACTTGAGACTGCCAACTTTTTAGTTTTTCTGAAAAATTCATGACTTGCGGAATTTTTTAACTATGTCATGATTCATGGGCTATGCCAAGTTTGGAAGCCGTTTGTGGAAGGCTGTTCAGCCGACCGGGTTGGATACCGAAGGTTTTATGGGGAGGTGGACTTTGTTTCATTCCCATTCTTAACTTGTTTGCATTTGGATACCTGCTTGAATTCACCCGCCGGCTCCGCCGGTCCAATCATTGGGAACTCCCCGAATGGAACGAAATGGAAATCCCCCGTCTCTTTGTGGAGGGCCTGCGGATGTTTCTTTTATTACTTGGATATGTCGGAGTTCCCATGCTCCTCGCCTGGCTGCTGAGTTTTGTTCTGCTCTTTCTTTCCTTTGGTCTATTGGGAGTCGTTAGTTTCTTTCCGATCGCGGTCGCCGGCTTCTTTGGCCCCTTTCTTTTTCTTTCCGCCATGCATGCTTATTTACAGGACCAACTTTTTTCCGACGCCTGGAATATCCGGGAAGTATTTAAATCCGCACTTCCTTTCTGGCCCAGACTCGCAATTCCCGTCGTTGCATTTTGGGGAATCTTTTTGCTCGCTCTTCCCCTCTATGGAATTTCCTTTTTCATCGGTATCTGGGTCCTGCTTGCTTACTCGACCGCCTTGCAATTCGAGAGATAATCGAGTAGAACCACTCGCTTACCAATTTTTGCCACCGAATCACTATGCCAACTTACGACTATCAATGCTCCGCCTGCGGACACGAATGGGAACTTTTTCAATCCATGAACGACTCCCCCGTAAAGTCCTGTCCAAAATGTCCCAAGCGCAAAGCCAAGCGTCTGCTGGGAATCGGGGCCGGTGTAATTTTTAAAGGCACCGGATTTTACGAGACTGATTACAAGAAAAAGACAGGGGGAGAAAAAGAAGGATCGGACAACTCCGAGTCCAAATCCACCGGTGATTCAAAATCCGGCGATTCAAAATCTTCTGATTCCGGATCCTCCTCCTCGGAATCCAAAAAGGAATCGAAGAAGGAATCCAAAAAAGAATCCAAACCAAAGTCCGAATCCAAGCCCAAGAAGGACACCAAAAAATCCTGACCATGGGCCGG
>MDTC01061994.1_pt1 | contig 21331 bp, 19 predicted proteins | sample 811181 | NCBI WGS metagenome assembly MDTC01 (sample SAMN05326644, study PRJNA326480) | marine metagenome | isolation source: seawater | place: Pacific Ocean: North | collected 2011 | reverse complement strand
TCCTACTTCGTTTGAAGATGAAATAATTGAAAAACATGTAGGCAAGGGATTAGCCTTTGTAGTGGTCGATGAAGATGCTGCTCCGTTTATACAACAAGGTCGAAATGTAATGCACGGATTTATCCTTGCCTGCGACCCTTGGATGCGGCCGAATGAAACTGTTCTAATTGTCAATAAAGATAACAAATTGCTTGGATTAGGTCGCTCACAATCTACTGTTTCAGAAATGAAATCGTTCAGAAAAGGAATTGCGGTTAGAGTACGTGAAGGCTGCCCCTGAAAGGGGCATATTCAAGGGCCTATCTCTCTCTGTAAACTTCATGGTCGAGGATTTGGTAATAGAATCAACTGCTCTTACCAAAGCATATGGCCCTCATGTAGCGCTTGATTCATTGGACATCTCCATATCAAAAGGGGCCACTGGACTCTTGGGCCCAAATGGAGCAGGTAAGTCCACATTCCTCAAAACAATTCTTGGTTTAATTCAACTCACATCCGGAGAAGGTAAGGTTCTGGGAATGGACATCAGAACAAAGGGTGACGAAATAAGGCAAAAAATCGGATATATGCCCGAATATGACGCCTTAAATCCAAATATGGAAGCTATTCACCAGGTAAGATACAGCGGTGAATTACTAGGAATGAATCCTAGTATCGCTCTTTCAAGGGCGCATCAGACTCTAGAGTATGTAGGGTTGGGAGAGCAAAGGTATCGTCAGGTTTCTACCTTTTCAACAGGTATGAAGCAGGCTACTAAATTGGCTTGTGCATTGATTCACGATCCGCAATTAATCATAGCAGATGAACCATCCAATGGGCTAGATTTACAGGCTCGTAATTTTATGCTAAATACTCTGCAAACAACTGTCAATAGTGGCAATAGATCTGTATTGATGGCCTCACACTTGATGGAAGATGTTGAGAGGGTTTGTGACGAAATCGTGCTGCTGCACAAAGGCAAATTAGCTGCACAAGGTAAAATTCAAGATTTGAAAGCAATAGATAGAGAGATCGAAGTTCATGTATGGGGTGCTGCTTCTAAAATGGAAGAATTGCTCACTGATAGAGGTATGAAAGTCAGACGTGAAGGGCGAGTAATGAGAGTTAGACATGAAGGCGAGGGTACCTACAATGATGTCTTACGTGCTGCTGTCGATGCTGGTTCTCAAGTAAGAAGAATGCATGACCATGAAGCGAGTTTAGAAGATTTATTCCTTGTAATCATGGAAAGATTAGGTCATGAAGCTAAAGGAAGTGAAGAATTACTCAGGGGGATAGACCCGTGAGCAATGAGGCACCATTCGAACCTGTTGAAGATAAAACAGGAGCCGCTTTTGATGCAGATGCACCGGTCACTGGAAAAGCACAAATGCAAGCAGCGTGGTCTGCAGATGATGGTGAAAGAGAAAGTACGGCACAGGTGGCATCTATGCCCCAAGGTCAAATATTTCAACAGATTTACCAGCCTTGGGAAGGGACCTTGAACCCAAAATGGATGAGGAATTGGGCAATTTTGAGGCATCATGTTCTGGGTATCTTTAGCAAAGGTCACCGGCCTTGGGGAGTGCCGACCAAACTCTTCATTTTCTTCGTGATATTAGCATCTCTAACCGATGTTGCTTTGACTCTGCTAGCTGGATTGATTGGAGAAACAACCCTCTACAGTATGTTTGGAGTAAATCGAGACAATCTATATGGGCACGTAATGGGCTTTTGGCCGAGGAATATACTGTACTATCCAGTTGTAGCGGCTTTACTGGTTGGTGGAATGATTTCAGAAGATAGAGCACATGGAACCAGTGCCCTTTACTTCTCAAGGCCGATTACTAGATTTGATTATGCATCGATGAAATTCCTATCGATAGTAATCATTCTATTCATGATAATCAATGGCACACTAGCGGTCTATTATTTCACTGACATACTCATCATGGGCAAAGGCTGGGCATGGTTGATTGATACTTTCCCTATGTTCTTAGCAGCATTTTTCTGTGGCATTCTTTTATCATTTACATATACATCAATAGGGCTATCATTGTCAAGTGTATCCAGAGGGAGGTTTTTCCCTGCAATCGGATTGTTAGCTATACTGATGGGTACCAAAACAATGGCTGCAATCATCGATGGCTTATTTGATAAATCAATCCTCTATGTTATCTCACCTTACGATGCAATCGCTCATGTGTGCCAGGCGATAATTGGTACTGAAATGACCTATAGCCACCCATGGACTTGGAGTTTGGCATCGGTTGTAATAATGAATGGTTTAGCACTTTACTTACTAGCAAATCGAGTCTCATCCCTGGAGGTGACTCGTGAATGATGCCTGATGCAAGCCAGGTCGGAAAAGCTGAGACAAAGGAGTGGAAGCCGGATCACTCTGCTCCTGTAGTTATGTTTGACCGCGTTTCCAAACAATATGGAAGAATCAATGCCTTGTCAGGAGTTTCACTAGGTATTTCAGGTGGGGTAACTGGAATTTTAGGAATGAATGGTGCAGGGAAATCAACAGTGTTCAAATTGATGATGGGCAAAATCAAACCAAGTGCTGGAGCTGTTAGATTATTCGGCACAGATCCATGGAAAAATCCTGCACCCTATTCACGTGTCGGCTTTGTTCCTGACCATGAAAAATTACACGATTGGATGACTGCCTTAGATTTCATTGTGGTTTTTGCACGCTTGCATGGAATGACTAGAGATGAAGCAAAAAAAGAAGCGGAAAGGGTTCTTGAATTCGTATCACTAACCGATGTAATGCACAAGAAAATCGGTCAATTTTCTAAAGGTATGCGTCAGCGAGTAAAAATAGCACACGCTCTGGTAAATGACCCTGATTTGATAATTCTGGATGAACCTTTACAGGGTTGTGATCCACTTGCACGTACTACGATTATGAATGTCATCAAAGAACTAGGGCGGATGGGGCGTACAGTATTGGTTTCAAGTCATATATTGCATGAGATTGAACGGATAACTGAACAGATTGTCATCCTACATCGCGGACGTGTTCTCGCTCTCGGCAATTCACATTCTATCAGAGAGATGTTAGACCAACATCCTCACAAGATTTTACTTGATTGTAACGACCCTAGAGAGGTTGCAAAAAGTGTGATGGATATCAATGAAGTAACAGGTATGAGTTTTGTAGACCCCACTCGATTGCTAATAGAGACTAGGCATTTGGGCGCAGTACATGCACATTTACCAAAAATCATTGTCGAAAATGAACATATGGTGACAAAAATTGACAATCCTGATGATGACCTCCATTCAATCTTAAGATACCTTACAGGAGGGCAGCTATGAGTTCCCGAATGGATACTATCTGGTCGAAACTAGATCGTAAGGCTACCGCCATTGCTGAATTTACTATGCGACAATATCGCACTAGAATTTCCACTTGGGTAGTCCTAGGTGCTGCACTGATGGCAATCTTACTGATGCTACTATTCTATGTCGATGCGATGTATACAGACATAGACCCAATCGACAATGATGGAGATGGCCTTTTCGACGAGGATGGTTTTGATTGGGATAATCTGGAAGCCAGAGACATGAGTGTCGGTGTTGATGATGATGGTGACTGTCTTTCAAAAGATACTTCTTCTCAACGAGATAGTAACGATAACGGCATAGAATGCGATATAGAATTAAGATGGAATGAAAGAGATGAATCTTTTACTATTGAGAGTGATGGTAATGTCGATGAAGACCCTGACGATAATGCTTACCTCAAAGAGGCGGGACACAGAGCATTTATCTTAGGAATTGGCAAATTTGGAATCGTGTATTTACTAGGGATATTTTTACCTCTATTTCTTGCAACTGGGCTGATTCGTGAAGAAATGAACAGTGGAACAATGCATTACATGCTTGCAAAACCTATTGCTCGTGGTGAAGTTTTGCTTTACCGAATGCTTGGATATATAGGAATAGTTTGGCCCTATATCATAGGATTATGTGTGATGTTATGCCTTGTGACGGGCTTTATTGGTCCTGGAGATGGTTTCTTTAGATGGGCAGATATTGGAGTTTGGATGTCGATTGCATGGGCCGCGATGCTGGTATCATTGGTTTATGGAACGATATTTTGTGGCTTTGGAATATTATGGAAAAACGGAGTTATTCTTGCATTATTACTAGCTGTTTGGGAATTAGGAATGGCATTTGTAGCACTTCTTTCGGGCGGAGATTCACCTATCCGGTTCTTTTCGATAATCGGTTGGGGATTAATGGTTGTAGATGCAGGGACCGTGATATGTTGGCCAGATAATTGGGCATTGATCGAAGTAGGTCTATGGGGTGGCGGCAATGGCGATAGCGATTGGCTAGGAGATGTCTTTTACGAAGCATTACCTGGTGCTATTCCTTTAGCCCTGTTTAGTAGTAAAACCGGACTCGATATGCCCGAATGGCTAGCCCTTGTAACCTCGACCATGGTATTGGTATTCCAGGCTGCTATGGCTTGGTTTATTGGCCAAGTTATGTTCAAGGGGAAGGAAGTGGATTGATGGAAAATATTTCCGCCTTTGAAGGCGATTTATCCAGTCTTTGGAAATTGCAAAAATTACCACCTATCCAGCATCTGACTTGGGATTGGTGGTGGTGGCTATTGATGCTTGATGATGAAGATGATACTGCTGCTGGACGTCAACTCATGGTTTTATGGTCGACTAAAGACAACCCGCTGGTCGAAGTTAATGGCCATCCGTGGATGCCAAAGGGCAGACCTGGCTTTGACGAAGATGGTGGTATAGCAATGGATGGTATGATCGCAGCTTGGTGGTTTGATGGAAAAAAGATGATTGAACCTCTAATACTTGAGGAATCACGTATTGTTGTAATCGCTGAAGGACACCCGGATTGGCCAGCAAAAAAAGGTGGCGTTGTTGCCTCCACTACCAGTTCAGAATACTCGATGGGTCTTTCTCCTGATGAAGCGTCTTTTTGGCTAAGGTTAGAAACAAAGGAAGGGGATTTTGATTTTACCATGAAACCTTGGAATAGAGCGATGTCCACCATGAAACAAGCAGACGCGATTTATGCAGGAGGAATGGGGTATGGAATCACTAGATTACACGGAGCGCTGTGCGAAGGTACCATTGATGGCGTAAAAACGAAAGGCACTTCTTACTTCCAGAAGGTTTGCGTGCAAGCACCCTCAGTACCCTGGTTTTGGGGTATGCTACATCTTGATGACGGCTCCTACATAGATTGGTTCCTGCCACACCTTGCGCCAACTATTACCGCAAGGGATTCGCGCCCATGGAAAAATAGAGATCTAACACATTTCGCAATTTCAGAGGGTGGACTATTTCATGATGTTAACCGCGAGAGAAGTGAGAAATTTAGTTCAGTCAAGGTTGAACGAAGTTGCCAAACCAATGGATTACCTGTATTTCATGTCCATATGTGGAATGGTGTAACCGAAATTAGAATAGAAGCAAAAGCGGTATCAAGAGCACATTGGACATTCGACCAGCCAACTCGTGGTGGCATGACTTCCCATCTAACTTACAACGAATATCCTCTCGAGGTGGTTAGAATGGAAATCGAGGATGAAAAGGGTATCAGAACTCGTAAAGATTGGGGCAAAATAAGAGGCAATGCAGAGCATTCGTGGGGTTTATTGCACTAATTCGGTAATCCACAAGGTTCATCATTAGGTTGCTACCGTAGGGGTATAGGAAGGAGTACTATGTCCGACGAAGAAGAGACATCTGTTACAGAAGAAGTAGAGGCCCAAGAGCCTGTTTCTGAAGCACCAAAGGAATCTACATCATCTGAGAAAAGCCCTGCTAAAACGGAAACTAAGGAATCCCTTAGAGAGAAATTTCGTTTGACTAAAGATGAAGAAATACTTCGCGATATCAAACCATCGATTTTCGCTTTCATACCAATGTATATTTTGGCGTTAGCAATACTGGGTATTCACCTACTCTTCGATTGGGGTACAACTCTCGATACAGGTAACAACGGGACTGTAGAAACAATTCTAATTTGGCTATTAGAGATTGGGACTGTTGGAGAGATTGGCTTTGTAATGTTGATGTTCTTGCTGACTTGGTGGAACAGAATGATGAATGGCGCAACCAGTGGGAAATGGTCTACTTCACTATTGATGATCATAACTTTCACACCTCTTGTTCTAAGATTTGATGATGTTATTGCAACCTTGTTTACTGATAGAACCACAGGATGGATTCCATTAAATGAATTTCATTACACCTTCTTCGGTGTGATGTGGTCTGCAGTGTTTGTACTTGCGACTCTATTCTATCAGCGTAGTTTCCATTATGCGATTACCAACCACCGTGTAATCTACACTCAACACTTGTTTATCGCAGGTGATGGTCGAAGGATTCTCTTTGATAATATCAGCGAAATACGTACTCAAAGGACAACGCTTGGAGCCCTTTTAGGATTTAACACAATAATTACCGATACAGGCAATCAATTGGATATCGGCGAAGAAACGATGGGTGTATCTGGAGGTTCAGCATCTAGTGGCGGAGGAGATGGAAGTATTGAAGGTCAAATTACCAAGAGTATCTTCAAGAGATTTTTCGTATTCCTAACATACCAGCGTTCCAGAAAGGTCGACCTACCAGACCCAAGACATTGCTTCTATTGCATCAGTAATTGGAAGGATATCGAGCAATTGTTGAATGAGATGCATCAGCGACACAGTTCATCTGGTATGCTAACTGATCTAAAAGAACAGTTGCTATCTGAAAAAAACTGAATCGCGGGGTAGCATTCAAGAACCATTCCCGCTAGGGATAGGCCATGAGCGACTTAATTCAGCAAGCAGGCATGGCCTTGTCCGGTGGACAATTTGAACAGGCTATGGGACTATTTGACCAAGCAAGAGAAAGTGAACCAGATAACGCCGTAGCGCATTACGGCTGGGCAGAATCCGCATTTATGCGCATTTCTATGGACATGGCAGATGATGTTCCTGCGGCATTGGTAATGAAAGGCTACAAGCGAGCGATGGAACTTGATGAAGAAAACCTAGAATATGTTTCTTCATTTGCTAACTTCTGCCTAGATTGTGGCCGCATTCCTATGGCTATCAAAGAATATCAACGCCTAGAAAAGATGGCTGACCTAAATGAAATCCCAGTCGATGATACTTTGTTTGAAGCTAGTCGACTAATTGTCGAAGCGATTGAAAGAGTGGGGCAAGGTAGAGAAAATCCAATGATTAAGCCATGGTTAAAGCAGTCTCTAATCTGGGCTGTTGGCGGATTAGGATACAATGCAGAAGATGCTGTTGAAGCCCTTTCCTCAGAGTGAGGTGTTTTGATGCAGAAGGCGCGTATCGCCTTCAGATATGGCCATTTTGGCGATTGCTTTCATGGTAGTCAGGTACAGCCTGGTCTTCCAACTGTCCAAGGTGAATTCATCACTGCATTTAGAAAATTAAAATGGAGTGATGAACGAATGCCTGTTTCTATGGCAAGTCGAACAGATGCTGGAGTTCACGTTAGGATGAATGGTGGATTTATCGACATCGACGCTGCAAAATGGCAACCTATGGCTGAGAAGGGTTTCCTAAAAGCAGTAGGCCATCAATTGCCAAAATCAATTTCGTTATTCGATGCCAAAAGAGTTGCTGACGATTGGAGTCCAAGAAGAGCATTACGTAGAACCTATCGTTATCGCCTAGAATGTATTGATGGGTGGAAAGAACCTGATCTAGAATTATTCACTAAATGGTGCAACTATTTTGTCGGTAAATTCGATTGGCGAAATTTCTGTCGACGTGAAACTGGACGTACTACTATCCGTGTGGTTGAACAATGCAAACCTTGGATAAGTCAAGGTAGAATTATTGGTTTTGAAATTATTGGAGAAGCTTTTGTATGGAACCAAGTTAGAAGGATTGCAAGTGCATTGTATTACTTGGTAACAGCATATTATGATGAGGATTTAGTCTTACGAGCGAGGGATAATCCAGATGAAGAAATCGATTTAGGACTTGCAGATTCTGATTGGCTGGTCCTATGGTCGGTTGAATGGGAAGAGTTTGAAAAGATAGATTCAAAAGAGCCATCTCTAGAAAAGCCTGACCTTGAAAGTGCTCGTTGGCAAGAGATTTGCAAACTTGAACAAAAAGAGATGATGATTAGACAATTCGATCTCATTCAAGGTGAATACTAACAGTATCACCATCGATAACTTGACACGCCTCTCGCAAGAAGTTGCCTGCAATTATTTCTACAACATCCTCATGTCTAGTCAAATCAGGTATCAAAATCGCACAAGGATGCGAAGATGTGCTAGATTCGATAGTTGCAAGGAATGCTGTAGCACCTCCAAAAGAAACTCCATCTCGGTCAAATCCTTTGATTCTGTAAGATTTCTTATCGCTTGATTCGCCCACTTCACCTAACCCAGCGCTAACTCGTAATTTACGATATTCAGTCAGATAATCACCTTCAACCGCTATGTTGAGAGTTCCAGGCCAAGCAGTTCTTCCGATTATTGTTTTGAATTGTTCTTGATAGTGATGCTGCGCCATGAATATATGAGCGCGTCCTAATCCTGAACTGACGATTCCCTTTAGGCGCATGTGCCGCCCAGAAGCCTCTGGTTAATCACCATTGACCTACTGCACAAGTACCATCTATCTCCCCTCTCATCGCTGACACATGGCAGGCGACCTATCGTGGATGCACGAGCGATATTCTCAACTTGAAGAACAAGCCTTATTGTGGCAACCCCCCACTCTAGAAGGTGCTAACCAAGCACGATGTATGATGGATGGAAAACCAACTATCATGCTTTCCGCAAATAATTATCTCAATCTAACCACACATCCCAAAGTGATTGAAGCGACTATTGAAGCAACCAGAAAATATGGTGCTGGAAGTGGTTCGGTTCGTGCCATTGCGGGCACCATGGATATACACTTAGATGCTGAACGTAAAGTTGCCCAATTTAAGCGAGTAGAATCTTCGCTGATTTATTCTGCAGGTTATACTGCAAATGTAGGACTAATTCCTACATTGGTACAAGGAAAGCAAGACGTGATAATTTCTGATGAATTAAACCATGGTTCAATAATTGATGGTGTAAGGCTAACTAAGGCCCAACGTGCAGTATTCCCGCACAGTGATATGGGCGCATTTGAGCAAGTATTGAAAGAACATGAGAATGCTGAAAGAAAGTTAGTTATCGTCGATGGAGTATTTTCCATGGACGGGGATATTTGTCCGTTGGATGAACTAACTTCTATTGCTGAAGAATATAATGCGATGGTATTCGTTGATGACTGTCATGGTGAAGGGGTTCTTGGCGATGGAGGTAGAGGAATTGTTGACCATTTCAAACTTCAGGGACGTGTAGATTTTGAAATCGGTTCTTTCTCAAAGGCCTTAGGAGTCCAGGGTGGAATAGTTGCAGGAAAGGAGATTGTTAGAACTCATGCTCTAAATCACTCAAGGTCGTGGTTGCTTTCCGGTTCGCAGCCTCCAGGTGTAGCAGCAGCGCAAAGAGCCGCTGTTGAAGTCCTGATGGATGAACCAGAGCACCATGCCAAACTATGGGAGAATACTGAATATTTCCGTTCACAGATGCAATCGCTAGGATTCGACACTGGGGCTTCCACCACTCCTATTATTCCAGTAATGTGTGGAGAATCGAGTACTGCAAAGGAACTCTCTGCTGAAATGCTAAAGCAAGGTGTAATGGCTGGAGCAATCGTGTTTCCAATGGTAGCAAGAGACAAAGCTCGTGTTCGAACTCAAATGTCAACCGGGCTATCTCGAGATGATTTAGATGAAGTTTTGCGAATCTTTGAGACCGCTGGCAAAAGCATTGGCCTTATTTGAAGAATAGATCGAATAGAACTGATTATTCTTCGGAATCGAACTGCTCCACTACTTCGATAATTTCGGTATCGTCGCCAGCAACTTCAGAAACATCTTCTGCTCTTTGTGAAATTTCAACCCCCTCAAAGGGATTGATTTCATCTTCTACCATACAGAGCAACCTCCACCTTGGCGCCCAAGATAGATGAACATATAGCGGCCCAGGCAACATTAGTAGCGTATATGGAATATAATCTGGCATAGAAAGTAATTCTGTTGCATTAACAGTAAAAAGGCCCAATCCCAAAAACGGCATTGGATACAGTAATTTACGCATAGTTGCTACCGGCATCCTTCCTGTTAGAGAACTAATTATCCTGCTCATCATTCCAAGTATCATACATGCCACGATTAAAACCGAGGCTGTCAAAACCCATTTCGCACCCCATGAATCTGGATTTGTCATCATAAATGGTAAAATCAAGGCTAAGGAAACCAATGAACCATAAAATCCGCAAATATTTGCAGGATGAGATAACCACAATGGCAGATTACTAAATCTCTTAGAAAGACTTCCTCCCGTCAAGAGTTCCTTGTGGGAATCATCGAGCATTTCTGTGCGAGATGTCCATGTTTCTACGGTACTCATCATTCTAGCGGCTGCGAATACACCATTTGAAGGTACGGTGTCCTGCATAACAATTATCACATGTTTGTCAGTCTTTGGTGAAGATTCGCGAGATTGGCCCTAATACCTCGATTTCTTCATCGGGCATCCATTCTCTGTCCAGTAAACCAGTATCTTCCTTTTCTCTTAGCCTAGCACTTTCAAAATCATCTTCAACATCATTGGTTGCATCCCTCAATGCCAGTGCTTGGTTAATGATTGCAGTTTGACGTTGGATTGTTTTTTTCGAATACTTGCAATCCCATGTAGAGAAAAGGGATTTTTCAGCATCTTGACATAAGACCATCCATGATTTAATATTCACATCATAATGAACCATGAATCTATTTTCTTCAGGGTTTTTCCAATCATCAAATCCGACCATTAATTCACAATTGCCAACATTCTCTCCCATCATAAATGGGTGATTGAGATTTACTGCTAGCGGCACATCTACTGCTTGAAATCCTGATTGCCATGTGCGAAGTGCAACGAGTAAAAGTCCGACTGAAACCAAATAGATCATCTGATGAATAAAATATCCTAAAGTCAGAGAAAATACCGAACCACCTAAAACCATCAATGCGATTTGATTATACTTTGATTGGAGGTCTTGGCCAACTGGTGTTTTGGCGAATAATATCAGCCCCTTGGGTGCCTCCATAATTACCTCAAGAGGTGTCGTAAAATCAAGTTTGGCCATTAAATCAACAGATATGGGTAATTTGCACCCCCATCCTTCAAGAGGGGGTGTGAGACCATACACCCCGTAGGGGTGCCCATGGTCGAGTTTCCACAAGGTCATGTTATCGAAGAACGCCGTGGAGGCGCAAGCGTTCTCGCATCCTTAATTGCCGAGATGGTAAAACTGGATTCTAGTGGAATAATTCGCACTGAAAGAAAACCCGAAAACATGATGCCAAGGGTTGGACAAGTCGTTGTCCAAGAGGGGGCTATGATTGCTGCAATCCATGATTCAGAAGATTTAACTGAAGGCCTACAAGCTCTTATCGAGGTAGAAGAGGATTGCCTTGAACTTGATTGCATCATTCAAATCTCCGAGGGAATTGAATTGAGTAAAGTTCTCGATATGTATCCCGATTCGATTATCAATGTTGATGCACCCGAACAATCTCAAAGTAGCAAATGGTGGAACGAGGTAAAAAGTCGCCCTGAAGGATGGAGCCGTGCTAGCCGTTTACCTGAATTAGAGGCAAGTGAAAGCGCACCTGAATTTATTCAGAGAAAGGCTGCGGCAATGATTAATCGACATAACGAAAGTAACTTGGTTTTGAAGCCAGGTTCAGTGTTTTTGTTGGATTCGAAAAGTGGGAGCGAGATATTTGATCTGGCTAATGTTTTGGAGGACCACGGCAGACCTGTGTTAGTAATTAGTCGACAAAATACTGATGAGTTGATAGAAAAACACGACTTGGAACGTGAGTCATGCCTATGGCTTTCACAAACGGAGGGTGAAGGTGTCCAAATCGCCGATATAGATTCCATCAAAAAAACCGCTCACGAGTTCTTTGCTGAGAAAATCCGCTCGGTTCTGCTACTGGAAGGAATCGAATATCTAGCCGGAATTTGCGGAGAAAAGGCAGTAATCAATCTACTAAGAGAATTAGCAGACCAAGTGAAGTACGAGGATGATTGCCTATTGATTGCTGCTGATTTAGAAGCATTCGATAAGAAAGATGCAATCTTGATTGCTAGAGAGGCTCCACTTTTAGATTCACAAAATATCACCTCATGGATTTCAGACTCCGATTCACTTCTCGACCATCCATTACTTGCTCCATTATCTGACGAAGAGTTAGAACAATTAGCTCAACATGTCGAAGAGACTTTGCCACAAGAGATCAATCTAGAAGATGAAGTTGAGGAAATAATCGGTGAACCTATTGACATTGTCGAAGAAATACCAATCGAGTTTGAAGAAGAGATAATCATAGTTGAAGAGACTAAAGTTCCCGAAGTAGTTGAAGAAACACCGGTGAAAAAAGGCCCAAGGGTTGCACAACGCATGAAGAGAAGACCGCCTTCTAGTCCGACAAAAATGGGCGATAGGCAGATTTCACGCTCCGGACTTGCAGCAGCGTTAGGCGGAGAAATAATCGCAGAGATGCCAAACCCCAAACCAGTCCCACAATTAGCGTTAGGAACTGTAGAAATCTCTGAATTACCAGAGATCCCAAATGTTGTTCCAAATTCATTAGATGAAGTTCTACGGCAACCGGCTGCTAAAAAAATTGCTAGGATGCCGAGTACTGAACTAGGACCCAAACCTCTTGAGTCGGCAGCGTCTAAGCACGATGCAGAGGCGATGTCTGGTCCGCTAGATGCACGCGGAGTTAAACTAGAAACAGGTTCTGAGAATCGTTCACAAATGGCTGCAAGAAAACAGACAGAACGAGATATAGATGCTGAATTAAAATCTTGGAAAAAGAATGGAGGTGAAGAAAAATGACAACCCCTACCAAAGAGAAACTGCAACATGCACTTTCAGGGGCTCGGCAAATGCTCGGTCGCAAAGGAGTAGAGGGAGGCATTTCTAAATCCCGCCTAAACCAATTGCGTGGAATTGGAGCAGCAGAAGATACTCGCGATGGAGATTTACTATCACGAACGAATGTAAGTCAACGTCCTGTTTTTGACTTGGTTGCAAATAAAATTCTTGGAGAAGACGATAATTGGCAACCTAGTATCTCCTTACAATCCACGGAAGAAGGAAGTCTCGCAGAGATTGCGGCTGCTCGACTAGCCTCGTTGCGTGAAAGAAATGTTGCTAAAATCGAGGATGATGAAATCCTTGGTGAATCAATTGGGTTGATGGCAGATGGTAGGCCGATTTGGGCAGAGGTTCTAGATAAGCATCGTGGATACTCAATAAATAATCCTGAATACGGCGAGGCTAAGGCTCAATTTATTCCCGAATGGCCCCCACTATTCAAGTTGTCAACACATAATACATGGAAATCATGGCATGTCGTTGATGAAAATTCGAGGGCATCTTTAGCATGTGAAAAGATAGTAGAAAAACCAGGTGGAAGGATAAATCCATTATTGATAATGGGGCCATCCGGTAGCGGAAGGTCTCACTTAATACATGCTACTGCTCAAGGAATGTTGAGAAGAAGAGATGGAAATGTACACTTTATCTCAGCAACCACAATGAGTAACTGGCAAGGCCTACCTAACGGGTGGCAAGATGCAATTCCTCATGCCAATCTAATTGCGATAGATGACCTGCATTTAGTCAATCCACAAATTGCTACCGAATTGGGAATGATGCTCGATTTGGCATTAAATCATGGTGTACAAGTAATTGCTACATCACAAACAGAGATGGCAGAATGGAATGCTTCTAGATTACTCGATGTAATGCGCAGCGCAACTATGATCAAATTGGAGTTGCCAAGTTTTTCATCGCTCGTTACCCATCTGAGAAAATCAGCAACTGGGCGTTCATTACTTCTCGACGACCATATGATTTCACGAATAGTGTCGCATTCGGATGGAGATTGGCGCAGTGTTGATGCTTTGTTTGAAAATATTGCCTTAGCTATTGAGGCTGGAGAACCCGTTCATGATGCCGAAGACGTCACAGGAATTCTTGTGGGTGCAATCTCTCCAGAAGAGGTGCAAGAAAAGAAGGCTCAAGACGAAGAACTAGAAGACCTTGCCACACGAATTGTAGGCGAAGCATTAGACCATGTCTATACATCATCTGATTATGCAGGGGTTGAACTACACTCACCATTACCAGAGCTAAATGATGATTGGGAAGTTCCAGAAATTCAAATTGCTACAGAAGATAAATTACATTCGAGATTGGTAGACCAAGCACTAATCCCTCATATTGATACCACATTGTCTGTTGATGAAGCCGAAGAGTATCTCATCCATAACGAAGATGAAGTCTCAGGCTATGATAAAGTTAGAGTTATTGAAACCGCCTCGAGCCTTAGTGGTATATCTGAAGATCTACTTGAAAACTTCAAGAGTTCTCATATGGATAAAGCCATGCAATTGGCTTCTTTAGAAGAAGAAATGCTAAGGCTAGCACAATTGAGTCAAGAAGCGGATGTTGATAATTTAATTGGAATCGCAGACCGATTAAAAATAATTGAAGACGAACTTGGAAAACTTGACTCATATGATGAATTTGTACCTGAAGGTGATTGGAATCTTAACTCTGACGATGTCGAAGCCGACGATTTGATTGAAAAACGACCAATTCTTTCTACAATTAATCCTGTGATGATTCTTCATCCCGAAGGTGAAATTGAATGAACCGCCCATGGTGGATGAAAGGAGTTCCATTCTCTTGTCAAGCGGATTGTGGTAAATGTTGCGATGAGCCTGGTGGAATTGTATACTTACGACCTGAAGATGCTAACATTTTGTCTAACCATCATCGATTAGCGATGGATGAGTGGTTAGAACGCGATTGTCGCCAAACGATCGATGGGCGATTTGTTCTCAAATCAGACCCGATTACAGATATTTGCATCTATCTCAGTGCTGACAAAAAATGTACTGTCTATGAATCAAGACCGGTGCAATGTAAATCCTATCCATTTTGGCCAGAAAACCTTCGAAGTGAGAGGTCTTGGAAAAGAACGATTGAAGAATGCCCTGGCCTCTACAGCGAAGATGCAATCACTATTGACGGCGATACCATAAAAGCAAAAATGCTCGCTGATAGAGAAGCGACTCGTGGCTTCAGAAAGTGGCCAGTATAATTGTTATTATTTGTTTTAGCAATGAGCAAATAATCTTTCAAAGTAGGTATCTTCTGCTACACTTAATCACACATTTTGTGAAAATTACTGCGTCGACCTTATACCAAAGTTACATTTCCCGTTAATCCGGGGGTAATTATTGATGACAGATGATGAGACATTGTTCGAATTAACATCTGCAAATATTAACTCCGGTTTAAGAGGAGTTCCGGTTGGAACATGTCTTACATCCTTTGTCACACCAAATGAAGGAGTACATTACTGTGGATATCCAATTGCAGAATTAGCTATGCTAGCACCAGAAGATGTCATTTTCCTGCTTTACAATAAAGAATTACCAACTCTAGATGAATCTGTTGCATTTCGTCAAAATTTACAATCCAGAGGAGCATTGCCTGAGGGTGTTGAAGAGGTTTTGAAAACCCTCCCAATACAAGGCCATCCGATGGATTGGTTATCGGTTGGCATTCATACCCTCGGTATGCTTGATACCACAGGTGATTGGAAAGAGGATGGTTTGAACCTATGTGCTAGAATGCCCCGCTTAATGGGCTTGATATTCCGGCATAGAATGGGAAGAGGGGAAAATATTCCAGAAGATGATTTAACTCTGCCATTGGTTGGGAGATTCACGCATACTCTTGATTTGGATGGAGTGGATAAAGCGGTTATGAATCGCGTTCTATCAACATACATGGTATTGCATATGGATCATGGAGGTGGTAATCTTTCCACTTTTGCAGGCAAGGCTGTGGCGAGTGGAAAGGCGACTCTCTATTCTTCGATGGCAGGAGCCATGAATGCTTTATCAGGACCTCTGCATGGTCGTGCAAATCAATCATGCTTTGAGTTTGTCAAGCGAATTGGAACTTCGGATCCTGCTGAAGTAGAGCGTTTTGTGCGCGGTGAATTAGCAGACCATCGCCCTATATTTGGGTTTGGTCATGCAGTACTACGTAGTGAGGACCCTCGAGCTGCAGTTCAATTCGAGTTAGGAGAAGAAATTTGTCCAGATGATGAATACTTCAGAACAATAAGAGTTCTAAGACAAATTGCACCGATGGTACTTGCTGAAAACCCAAAGATAAGCAATACAAATGCAAATGTCGATATTGCAAGTGGGACTCTGCTGAATTTCGTTGGCCTTTCTCAGCCTGAATACTATACCACGTTTTTCGGTTGGGCTCGTGTTGCAGGTATTGGAGCACAAATTGTTGATGAACGCACGGTCATGAGAAATGGAAAGGGAGTCCCTATCTATCGCCCTAAGTACATTGCAGAAGGACAAGAATTACGTCATCTGTGATCAAGGAAATATAGGCCTTGGTGTTTTACCCATGCCTCTGTGGCCGATTAATCTGATAGATTCCCAAGTTAGATTTGGTTGACTCTCACTCAGTTCATGCCAAGGTGTAACATCCTCGGGCATAATTCCTTTAGCGAGTCCTTGCCATTGTTCATCACTCAATGGCATTGTTGCCGGTCTCTCCCATCGTAGTGAACCGCATGGCAAGGTGGCATTTGGCTCTCCAAAATCGGTAAGCACCGAACATCCTGCTTCTATTAATGCCCTCTCCAAATATGGGTGGCCAGGCCAAACATATACGGGATAGTCTCCTTTGATTCGTTGTAATCTATGTTTACTTCTACCCTTGAGACCAACGGGTAATCCAAGGTGTAAAAAACGCTTAAATCCTTCAAAATAATCTACTGCACACGGCATCATTGGCGAACCTGCTGCCTTTTGCTTACGCAATAACCTTCCAAATGAATGAGTAAAGAATTCAGGAAATGCTCGCAATCTTTTGCTATTATGCGAACCTGTTTTCGGAACAATAGGAAGTAAAGTAGACCAAGGCCTAGTAGATTTAGAATCCGCAGCAACTTTACCCATCGGCCTGTAAAAGGCATAGAATACAGCATTGGTTTCTGGAATCTCAGCCTCGTCTATCATTTGAGTTGCTTTTTTCATGATTTCAACCATTCGGTCATGAGTATTTTTTGTGATCGCAGGGTGGCTGCGCTTTATTTCAAGACAGGCCGCTTTGGAATGTTCGCGCCATGGAGTGGAGAATTTTTTGTCAGCAAGTAAATCTTCAAAGGAACAAAAACCGATTTCTGTTAACTCATCTAAAGTCCAATCTTCAACATATTTACTTCTACCTTCTAATTTTTCAGAGGGAATAGAAACCGTATGGTCGTGATGGATTATCAATTGATTATCCGCAGTTAAGCGAAAATCAAATTCCACTCCGTCAAAACGATTCATCGCTTCGACCAATGATTCGTGGGTGTTTTCCGGCGGCTGGCACCATCCCATGGGTCCCAATTATTCGAGGACGCTATTGAATGATACGCTAATTGGTATTGACGGCCCAAGCATGATAAGTTGATGTGTTAGTTCGAGACCATGGCTGATGACAACCGTGTCAAGGGTTACTGCTATTACGACTGGGGAAAAAGCGCTTTTGAGACATCTGTCACTGCCGCAATATTACCCGCTTGGTTTGCTTATTTGTTCTTGGAAGCAAATGGACTTACAACAACACTTGCCGGAATAGAAATGTCTGGGACGGCAATATGGTCATATTCTGTAGCAGTCGCTACTTTAATCGTTGCAATTTTGAGCCCTTCTTTTGGCGTAATAGCAGATAGGCGCGCAATCAAGATGTGGTGGCTGAGAATATTAACTATTCTTGGTGCTGGAGCAACTTTCTTACTTGCTGCAGCTCCATTCTTGCCTATCAATGCACAATGGGCATGGCTAATGCTTATGTTTGTTTTAGCAAATATCGGATTGAATGGTGCAGGGGTGTTTTACAACGCACTCCTCCCTTACATGGGTGAAAAAGAAGATATGGATTCTATTTCCAACAAAGCATTTGCCTACGGTTACCTAGGAGGTGGATTATTGCTAGTAGTACACCTTGGATTAGTAATGGGCGTTACTGGTGATTGGGTAATCCCATTCTGTATGGCTACATCGGGAATTTGGTGGTTCGGCTTTTCTCTAATTACATTCAAACTTGTACCTGAGCCTGAAATTGAAAATGAAATGGAAAAAATGAGTTTCATGGATTCCTCTAAATTTGCCATTAAAGAAGTACGAAAAACACTCTCTGAAATGAAAGAATTCAAAACACTATTTTTCTTTATGTTAGCATACTTTTTCTTTATCGATGGTATAAACAGTATTACTGCATTAGCGGGAGTCTTTGGTCCAGCGGTTTTAGGATTAACAACTACAGACTTAATCATGACAATATTGGTTATACAATTCGTTGCCGCTCCTAGTGCGATAGGGTTCACATATCTTGCAGAAAAATGGTCCACAAAACGAGCATTACAATTATCACTGGTAATGGCTACTTCAGTAGCGGTTTTGGCACTAACCTTCGCACCTCTCCAAGCAGAATCACATTCCGAATATGATTTGCAATATACGTTCAATGAAGAAGATTCGACTTATTCTGCCACCTTTTTGTCCGGTTTGGGAGAACTCGCTCAAGACCCGGATAGTGAGGAACAAAAATGGGCAATAGAACATAGAGACATATTACCGGTTGAAGTCAATGAGAAAATAGATGAGGGGCTAGTTTTGCAATGGTCTACAGAAGATGATTCTCCTGTAACCATTGTCATCACAGATTTTTCCATGTTAGAATCGTTAAAACTTAAAATCGCAGATTCAAGATTTAGTATTAGTGTAGAAGGGGGAGAATTAGAAGAAGCATTTGCAGGAATCGACCATCCAACCAATCTAGGTGATGGCCCGCTAGATTTCATCGCAGAAGGGATGCGTGACAATGTATGGCAACCTTTGGGAATTACAGTAACGGTTCAATTCCTTATCTTGGGAATGATCTTTGGTTCGACGATGGGGGGTTCGCAAGGATTAGCAAGGAGTTTGTTTGGTCAAATGGTCCCTAAATCGAGAAGTGCTGAATTCTTCGGATTCTTTGGATTCTTTGGAAAGGTAGCAGCATTCATTGGCCCACTATTGTATGGTACAATGGTGATAATGTTTGATGACCGTGTAGGAATATTAAGTATTGGCTTGTTGATTTTAATTGGAACGGTAATGGTCAGATGGGTCGATGTGGAAGATGGTATCGCAGTAGCTAAAGCAGAAGATGAACGTAACCGTTCTAGTGATGATTAGTAACAATAATCAAAACCTAAGGCAGTGGGAGAGGAAATAATGAGCCCGTATAGTATTATGATGGGTTTAATCCTAATTCTAACTCCTCTAATCTGTTGGTTGTTCACTTTGGGGTGCAAAGAATCCCGAACTCCGTTTTCAAAAATGGCTGAAGAGATCCATAACAAGAGGTACTATTTGCATGCACTAGGATATATTTTCATAATCAAATGGAAAGCCATAACAGATAATTTGAATGAACCAATAAAGGAATCAACTGGGAATTTCACTAATTGGATACATTCGATTGAAGGAAATACTGCACTATGGTTCCAAGAAACATTTCAAAATGCCTGGCTTACAGATTTCTTAAACTTCCACTATCTCTTCATCTATCTATTTTTGATATACATTACTACGGTGTATTATGCCTATGTCGGTGAACGTGACTTAACAGACAAAGTAACACTCAATTACTTGCTAATCTATGCTATTGCAGTACCTTACTATCTATTCTTCAACGTGGAAGTGACCAGTTCCTGGATTCCTGGAATGGACGCTTTGTTGTATCAAGAGGGATGGTATACCGTGTTTTATGCTACTCATGACCCATTAGATAATGCCGTACCTTCACTACATGTAGCAATTCCATTTGGAATAATATTGATCAATTGGTTACATTGTAAAGAAAAAAATATCAAGATGCGTGAGTGGAAGCATTGGAATTACCATTTATTCATAGTAATCAATACTATACTATTCATTTTTACAATCGCCTACCTAGGAATCCACTGGCTTCTGGATATCCCCCTTGGAATGATAGTTGGGGCAATCGGTGCTCTTTTCATCCATCATTTACAGCCTCGTATGCGAAATGACCATGGCAAAATGTTTGAAGGAGTCACCACCAAAAAGGTAGTTAATCACACCTTCTGGGAAGGCGCAGTCACCTTGTTTATGCTATTCTTGATATTTTCATCTATCAGTTATCAAGAGAACAACATAGATGACCGAGTATCTTACAGAATCGGTGAAGATGAAAGTACATTTGAGATACTTGGCAAATTGAATCGTGGAGAAACTGTGATGACCGAAATTACAAACCTTGACGATTCTAATAATTTAGAATTCTTGGTTATGTGGGTAGACGATAGTGTTGATGTGATGATCGATGGCGTTATCGATTGGGAAAATGCCTCACAACTTGAAGAGGTATATGTTGTTGAACCTGGAGAAACAGTAACTATCAACAAAACCGAAAACAAAATTTGGACATTGGTAATAATGCATAATACCGCCTCTCAAGATAGTGATGTAATGGAAGTGAAAGTAATGAATTACTATGGCGAAGATGTAATGTGGAAAGCTGTAGCACTCTCATTACCATCCCTATGGATGACTGGTTTCGTACTACATCGCCTGAAGCGCCTAAAGGGTGCTGGTCGTTCAATGATAGACTCTACACCATCTCATTTGTGGATCGATGAGGAGGAATGATTCTGTCTGAAGCACCGCTGATTGATCCAAAGATCAAACAAGCCTTTACTGGAATTACGACCCTAATACGTTCAAGAATAAAATTAATTGGAACTTTATTTCTGCTAGGATTGGTTGTGGGAATTCCTCTAGCAAAATCTCTAATCAATTATCTTTTAGAATCAGGTCTGATTCCTGATGATGTCAACATTATCATACTAACTCCAGTTGAGTTTATTATGATTCAAGTAAAGGTTGGAGCGTGGCTAGGTGCCACTTTGGCGATAACTGCTCTAGTTGTTGAATTGGGATGGAAAAGTGAATTATCACGTAGAATACCTCGGCCGGGACGTAGTATGATTATCACAATATTTGCAATAATTCTACTGTCATCTGCAGGCTTGTTTTATTCATGGGAATTACTGACCCCAATGCTATTACAATATCTTGCGGATGATGCCCAATCAGCAGGGTT
>MDTC01015961.1_pt1 | contig 21334 bp, 14 predicted proteins | sample 811181 | NCBI WGS metagenome assembly MDTC01 (sample SAMN05326644, study PRJNA326480) | marine metagenome | isolation source: seawater | place: Pacific Ocean: North | collected 2011 | reverse complement strand
CATTGGTCGGGTCGTGGAGAAGCTCAAGGCCGCGGGGCGTTTGGAGAACACGCTCATCCTCTTCCTCGTGGACAACGGCGTGCCCGGGACCGGCGTGCATGACTGGCGCGGGCTGTTCGCCAAGAACGGAAGGAACCCCGAAACCCGGGTGGACAATTACGAAGAGTGGGGAAGACTTGGTGGTTGGACCTCAAGCTCCGGCCGGGGTTGGGCGAACTTGAGCAATACGCCTTTCCGGATGTACAAGCGCTACACCCACGAGGGCGGGGTGGCCACTCCCCTGATCGTGCATTGGCCCGCCGGCTTCAAGGCCAAGGGCGAGCTGAGACACGCGCCCAGTCACATCATTGACGTCGCGCCGACCTGCCTGTCTGCAGCCGGTCTTTCGGTCAAGGGAATGGCAGGGAAGAGCCTGGTGCCGGTCTTTGCAAAGGATTCGGAGAAGGAACGTACCCTCTATTGGGAGCACGAAGGGAACCGGGCCGTGCGCAAGGGAGACTACAAGTTGGTCGCCATGCACGATACCCCGTGGGAATTGTACGACATGAACAAGGATCGTAGTGAATTGAAGGACCTGTCCAAGAGCATGCCCGTGAAGGCCAAGGAACTGCGTCTCCTTTACGAGACCTGGGCCAAGCGGGTCGGTGCCCTGCCTTGGGAACAGGTGCTCGTCACCAAGAAAAAGAAGAAATAGAGTTCCCAACTCTCGGAGCCGCCTGAATTTGCACTCTCCTACGCGACATGAATGGAGGTGGAATCCCCGAGTACGTTGCCAACAGTTGGAACGCAAAGAATCCCATGCTGGTCTGGGAGTTTGGTAAAAAGTATGGGAAGCCGACCATGACAAAGAGCGTGATCTCGGATTCCGGCGACGGACATGGTCAAGGTTTTGGCGACGTCAACGGGGACGGTCACGAGGAAATCGTCTTCATGCAGGGTTGGTATGAACGGCCGGTCAAGAACCCGTTCGGCCAACCTTGGAAGTGGCACAAGGACTTTACCCTCGCCTCACGCCAGCTGCCCGATTCTGATTCTGGATTTGAACAAGGACGGTCGAAATGACCTAGTTTGGGGTGATGGTCACAACTACGGTCTGTACTTGCACTAGAAATTGAAACCAAGAGCCGATGGTACGACTGTCTGGAAGCATCAACTGATCGACAATAAGATCAGCCAATTGCATGCTTTGGCGTGGGACGACCTTAACAAGGATGGACAATCTGAGATCATTACCGGAAAACGTTACTACGCCCATAGCGGAAGAGACAAAGGGGCTGAGGATGAGATCGTGATCGCGAGCTACCAGCCTCATCTGGATGGGGATGGAAAAGTATCTTTTAAAAAAGAGGTTCTGCACACTGGTCAGGCAGGGACGGGTTTGTACATACGAACCGCTGACTTGAACGAGGGTGGTTGGATGGAAATTATCGTCCCCGGAAAATCGGTCACCCATATTCTTTGGAACAAGGGAAAACGGCCTTTACCCAAACAGAAAAAATAGGTTCTGCGGGCATCCCGCTTTGTCTGCCAAGCTATATGTTTCTGATCGTGGAATCCTCTTCGGCTTTGTTCAGGTTGGCGACATGATAGCTAGGGTCGTCGGGTAAGACGATGACGTCTACCATGCTTCCTGCCTTCGCGAGCAAGTTTCTACAGTTTTGGCTGATGTGTTGAAGCTTTACCGTTTTGCCAACGGAATGATAACGGGAACCAAGCTTATGGATGGCTTCCAGGCCGGAGTGATCCCAGACACGGGATTCCTTCATGTCCACGACGACCGAATCAGGATCTTCCGCAGGAGTGAAGCCAAGGTTGAAGTCAGTGACTGAGCCAAAGAAGAGTGGTCCGTGCAAAAAATATACCTTGGTGCCATCCTTTCGGGTATCAGCGTCTCGATGGATGTGCTGAGCGGAGTTCCAGGCAAACCCGAGGGCTGAGACAACGACTCCGCTGATCACGGCGAGGGCAAGGTTGTGCGTAATGACGGTAATGGCCGATACCATTATTATAACAAAAGCATCCGTCTTTGGGATTTTTCGAAGTATTCTAATACTCGACCATTCAAAGGTTCCCAAGACCACCATGAACATCACGCCCGTGAGGGCGGCCAAGGGAATTTCTTCGATTAATTGACTGGCAAAGAGAATGAAGGCGAGCAGGAATAACCCAGCAGAGATTCCGGATAAGCGCCCCCTTCCGCCCGACCTTATGTTAATGATGCTTTGACCGATCATGGCGCATCCGCCCATTCCACCGAAGAAACCTGTAACCACATTGGCTAATCCCTGTCCTACGCACTCTCGAGTACTGTTTCCTCGTGTCTCGGTGAGTTCATCAATCAAGGTGAGCGTCATCAAAGACTCGATCAAGCCAACTGCAGCGAGGATAACGGCGACCGGTGCAATGAATAGAAAGGTTTCCCATCCGATCGGAATGTCGAAGGATACTATGTTGGGCAAAGAACCCCCGATTGAAGCCATGTCCATGACTACCAAAGTATCCAGTTCTAGTCCGATGACTAGGCCACTGACGGATACGATCGCCACGAGTGAGGAGGGAATCTGAGTAGTGAATTTTGGAAGAAAATAAATAATTGCCATGGTGAGCGCAACGAGGCCTAGCATGAGAGATAAGTCATCGCCTGTTAACCATGTGGAGTCGTTAGATGTCGGGCTTTCCGTGAACATGGGGAACTGGGCCTCGAAGATGACGATTGCCAGTCCGTTGACAAAACCGAACATGACGGGTTGTGGAATAAGCCTGACGAATCTTCCGAGTTTAAGGCATCCGCATCCAATCTGAATCACGCCCATCAAAATGACGGCGGAAAAGAGGAACTGTACACCCATATTCGGACCCAGTCCCAGTGCCTCTCCTCTTTGGTCTCCTAAAATGACAAAAGAAACCATGATTACTGCAAGTGCTCCCGTTGCTCCCGAAATCATTCCCGGCCTTCCTCCGATTATGGCTGTGATCAAACAGACCATGAATGCGGCATATAGGCCGATGATGGGAGTTACTCCTGCAATAATAGCAAAGGCGACCGCCTCCGGTACGAGTGCCAAGGCAACGGTGAGCCCCGACAGCATGTCGTCCTTGGACTGTACTCTGTCGCCGAACTTACGATAGATTAATTTAAACACGATGAGAAATGTTGAAGAAAAATGAGGGAAGGTTTGGCGTACGAATTTTGGAATACCTAATGAGGCTCTTCACCCAAAACAGCTACCACTCACACCATAGCCAAAACCACCCCAAAGAATCTGACATATATTACTTCACTCTAAGGAACAAGAAGATCTTTGTTTTGCCCTGTATTCCTCGACGTTTTCAATTCGACAATGGAAATTTTGAAGTTAAGCGTGATTTCCTTATGATTAAATTTATAGTTACTCATCCCGGAGGCGCTCACAAAGACGAATTTCTTGCCTGCGCCGTTCTTCTTTCCCAAAACGCATTGCCCATTTTTCGTCGCGAACCTTCCGAAGCTGATTTGGCCGATGAAACAATTGCGGTACTCGACGTAGGGGGCGAACACGAACCGGATCGCAATAATTTCGACCATCACCAGTTCCCGCGAGACATTGAGCCGACCTGCGCCTTGTCTTTAGTGCTTCAGCATCTTGGGCTTTACGAGGATGCTCGAGAGTTTTGCACATGGTTGGAGGTTGCTGAGTGGTTCGATTGCAGGGGACCGAACGATACAGCCAAGTGGCTCGGGGTTGATCGGGAAACTATGGGGCAACTGAATTCACCCCTCGACATCACTTTATTGCAGAGTTTCGGAAAACAAACCGAGCACCATCCCGGTGAGCCCATATGGGAGGTGATGCGTATGATCGGAACCGACTTGGTCGGATACCTGACCTCTTTACGTTCCGGTTTGGATTTCGTGGCCCAACATTGCGAGGTCTGGACGATGAAGGAAGGAAATGGAGGCTGGAAAGTTCTTTTTTTGCCTCATACGGAATCCCCACCCGAAGAAGTTTCAAGTGCCTTGGGTTGGCACGTCAAGGCACTCGGGTTAGAGGAGGAGGTTCTTGCCCTGGTCTATCCGGACAGTCGGGGAGAAGGATATGGGATGCGGCGTTTCAATGACGATCAACGTCTTGACTTCAGTGAACTGGAAGAAGAAGCGGATATTCGTTTCGCACACGCTCGTGGATTCATTGCCAAGACATCGAGCACGGAGATTGAAAGATTGAAAACTCTCGTATCGAAAGCATACCGAGCATAACAACAACTCCCCGTTTCTGAATTCTTCTACGCATGTGCAATTTGAAGAGACTTTCGATCAGTTGTCGGCCTCGAATTTGAGAAGGTTTTCGGTTTCTATATCCCATTCGTAATTTTTTTCGCTTAATTTTTTAGCGATACGGGCGGCTTTAACGTTTAGCTCCTTCGCCTTGACGGGGTCGGAATAGGAATCCGGGTCTTCCAACAGTTTGGTTATCTCTGATTGATCTTCCTCCAAGGCTAGGATTTCCGATTCAAGTTTGGTTACGCGTTTCCCAATTTCTCTTCGATTTGCAGCCTCGATTTTTCTTTTTTCAGCTCCGACTCGCCTTCTTTCCTTGGCGTTAATAATCTTTGTCTTTTTCTCTGGTTTTTGGGAGGATTCAGGACTTGCATTCTTCAGTCCTGCGACTAATCCACCCTGCTCTGACATTGCACCGGATTTTCTCAGGTAGTAATCGTAATCCCCGGCGTAGGGGGTGATTTTTCCAGTCTCTATTTGTATGGTGTGCTTGGCGATTGCTCGGATGAAGTGCACGTCGTGACTCACGAATACGATGGTGCCCGTATAGCTTTTAAGAGCTTTGATGAAGGCATCAATACTCGGCATGTCGAGGTGTGTGGTCGGTTCGTCCAGTAGAAGCAGGTTTGGAGGGGCGAGCAGTAACTTGATCAAGGCCAAGCGACTTTTTTCCCCTCCACTTAAGACTTTCACTTTTTTGAAGACGTCGTCTCCTCGAAAGAGAAACGCCCCCATAAGGGTGCGGACATTTACTTCGGTCATGTCGTTCTCTACCCGTTCCATGGCTTCTTCCAAGGCGGTTCTTTCGAGATTCAGAACTTCGACCCTTTGCTGGGAAAAATAGCCTACCTCTACGTTGTGGCCGAGTTCGCAGGATCCGCTTTGAATCGGGACGATTCCTCCAAGTATTTTGAGGAGAGTGGATTTTCCCGCCCCGTTGGGTCCTACCAGGACTATACGTTGGTGTTTTTCAACTTCCAAGTTGAGATCTTTATAGACAACGAGTTCGTCATAAGCTTGGCGTACTGTTTTGCAGGTAGCTACTCGTTGTCCGCTGCGCTGGGGTTGAGGAAACTGAAAGGCGATGGTGGCAGCTGCGCTTTCGGGAGCCTCGATACGCTCCATTTTTTCCAGTTGCTTGATCCTCGCCTGAGCCTGTGTCGCTTTGGAGGCTTTTGCACGAAAACGTCTGATGAATGACTCTAGATGTGCAATCTCGCGCTGTTGGTTTTGATAGGCAGCCATATGCTGGGCTTCACGTTCGGCTTTTTGTACGAGGTAGTTCTCATAATTTCCGTTGTAGCGGTGAAGCTTCCTGTGGCTAATTTCTACTATGCCGTCGCAAATGCCATTGAGGAATTCTCTGTCGTGCGAAATGGTTAGAATGACTCCCGAATATCGATTGAGTTGCCCTTGAAACCAGCCGAGGGTTTCGAGGTCCAGATGGTTTGTGGGCTCATCGAGCATGAGCAGATCCGGTTCCATTACCAAAAGCCGGGCAATGTGAGCTCGCATGATCCAACCACCGCTCAAGGTATGTGCGGGTTTGTCGAAGTCCTCCGGACGAAACGCTAACCCCGCTAGGATCCCCTTGGCTTTGGCTTCGAGATGGTGCCCATCCAGTTCTACGAATTTTTCCAATGCCTCAAATCTTTCGGGAGCATCGTGGTCCTCGAATTTGCGAAGGGTACTGAAAATACTTTCCAGTTCAGGAGAGATGGAGGTAGCCAGTTCTATTACGGTTTCTTCGCCTGTGGGAGCACTTTCCTGAGGCAAGAAACCAATCCTGGTGCCCCGTTCCAGTTCGATTTTTCCAGCGTCCGGTTCAGCGTCACCAAGGATGATGGAGAAGAGCGTGGTTTTGCCGGTTCCGTTGGGACCCACGAGACCGACTCGATCCCCGCTTAGTAATCGAAGCGAAACCCCGGTGAAAAGGGTCTGAGGGCCAAAACCCTTGCTGACTTGAGATATTGTTAGCATTTGAGTCGGGCAGAGATTCGACAAACTTAGCCTATAGGCAAAGCAAAAATCAGTCCTTTTGTTTATGTGTGAATTCTTTCTATGCTTTCAAGTGTCTGCCGAAAATTTCCAAAAAAAGTTGCCAAGAGCCCAATGCCCTCTAATCGATAGTGTTCATGAATCGACGATCCTTTATCTATCAGGCATGTGGTGTGAGCCTCAGTCTCCCTACACTTGCTCGCCCCTCCCGGGTTCCCTATCTCGACCAAATCGGTCTCCAGCTCTATACCCTGCGAAACCCCATTGCCCAGGATTTGTCGAAGGCCATCGATGAAGTGGCCAGTATCGGCTACAAACAGGTTGAACCATATGGCTTCCCTTCGCCGCAAGCCATGGAGATGATTAAGCGGGCAAGAGGTCAAGGGCTGCAGGTGAACTCCAGTCACTTTACTTGGGACTCGCTTCTCCATCCTGAAAAAAAGGGCGTTAAGCCATTCGGTGATGTTCTCGAACTTGCCCGGAAATACGGACTCACCGACTTGGTGGTCCCTTATCTTAGTGGTAAGGATCGTCAAAATCTTGCCGGATACGAAAAGACGGCCGATGCCTTGAACCGGGGAGCCGACCAAGCCAAGAAAGCAGGGATTCGCTTGGCCTACCACAACCATGCTTTTGAATTCAAACCTATGAACATGGGCAAGACGGGGTTCGACGTGTTCGTGGAGCGCTTTTCCCCTGATATGTTTTTCGAAGTCGATGTTTTCTGGGTGAAAGTAGGTGGAGTGGATCCGGTGGCCCAACTCCAAAAGCTCAAGAATCGCGTTTCCCAAGCGCACCTCAAGGATTTGAAAAAAGAGTCGATTTGCCCGAATTACGGAAAGGTTGAACCGGACGCGTTTGAGGAAATCGGCGACGGCATGATTCCCATGGTTCCAGTGATGAAGGCGGCTCTAGCTTGTGGGGTCAAGCATTGCCACGTCGAACAGGATCATTCGCCTTCTCCGCTGAAGAGCGTTAGCAAAAGCTTGAAACACCTCCGCTCCTAATGAAGGAATCTCTTTTTGCTCTTTTCGTTTTTTTGTGTCTGTCGGCGGAGTCCAAGGTTAAAAACGTCCTTCTGATCGTTTCCGACGATCTCAAGGCGGATGCCATGGGGTGCTATGGCAACAAGCTAGCCCAAACACCTCACCTCGACCAATTGGCCAATGAGGGCATGCTCTTCCGCAACGCCTATTGCCAAGGCACCGTCTGCAAGCCCTCGCGGGCAAGCTTCATGCGTGGCCGCCGCCAAGGGGGGAAAGGTATTACCTGGGGCGAGCACTTCATCAACAATGGCTTTTCCAGCACGCGGGTGGGGAAGATTTTCCACATGCGTGTGCCTGGGGACATCATACCCGGCACCAATGGCGAAGATGTGGCGGCCTGCTGGTCGGCAAGGTACAATATGCCGGGAAAAGAAGCCCACACGCCCGGGAACTACGCCTGCTTGAACCTCAATAAGTTTACCACCAAACTGGAGGGACGCCAGTCCACCAAAATGCCTTACCGCATGTTCGTTACCGTCGATTACGTCGGTGATGGTTCCGACCAACCGGACTGGAAGGCCGCCGCCAAGTCGATCGAGTTGCTGAAGGACTTGAAGAAGGACGATAAGCGCTTCTTCCTCGCGACCGGCTTTGTGAGACCGCACTACCCCAACGTTGCTCCGGAGCAGTACTTCGCCCGTTACCCTTACAAGGAGATGCCCTTGCCCCACGTTCCGTCCGACGATTGGGACGATATGCCCAAGTCGGCAGTTTCCCGCTCCAACTCAAAGCAGTACGGGATCGATAAGTATCCCGATAACCAGCGGAAAATGTGGGCTGGTTATCTGGCAACCGTGACCTTCATGGACGAGCAAGTCGGTCGTATCCTAAAGACCTTGAAGGAACTAGGGCTCGATCAGGAAACCGCAGTCTTTTTTACCAGCGATCATGGCTATTTGCTTGGCGAACACCACTTTTGGCAAAAGGGGAACCTACGCGAAGAAGTGACTCGGGTTCCCCTCATCATGAGAGTGCCCGGGGGTAAGTCCGGCGCCAGTTCTTCCATAGTCGAGTTGGTCGATTTGTTCCCCACCGCCTGCGAGGCAACCGGCTTGCCCATACCCCAAGGCGTTGAAGGCAAGAGCTTGCTTCCCGTCTTGGAAAACCCGAAGGCAACGGTCAAGGAAGCGGCTTTTTCCTTTGTCGGCAAAGGTACTTCGATGCGTACCTCGAATTGGGCTTACATGAAATATGGCGACGGCTCCGAGGAGTTATACGATATGAAGAAGGATCCCAAGCAGTTCGTGAACTTGGTTCAATCCACGCAACACGCCGAAGTACTTCAATCCCTCCGCAAACAATTTCGGATCAGCCGGAAGTGATGCAGGAACATTGGTTGTTTTAGCAGGGTGATCTTTATTATGGGGTAGGAGACTGTTCCTTGGTCTTCTTGCAATATTTTCGGTCTCTTGTCCATTTGCTTCCCTTTTAATCCTTCCTGAGTACGCTTCGGTAACTCGACGTCCTCTCGTATTTACATTGCCAATGAGCACAAATCTCTTGGCTAGGTTAATTAATTTGTTTTGTTCTATACCCCTTGCCAAGCTAGGGGAGATAACTAGGTTTCATTTGATGAAAGTATTATGTGTTCTGCCCTTAATTCTAATTTTTTTTAAAACTTTAGTTGCTCAATCTGCCGAGGTTCCAAAGTGGATTGATTTGTTCAACGGCAAGGATCTCACCGGGTGGGTCGACGTCAACACTTCGCCCGATACGTGGCACGTCAAGGAGGGCATACTGATCTGCAAGGGCAAGCCCATCGGGGTTATGCGAAGCGAGAAGCAGTACGAGAACTTTCTGCTCCATGTGGAGTGGCGGCACATGGAACCCGGAGGTAATTCCGGCATTTTTGCTTGGAGCGACGCCATCCCTTTCGGCAACCGGTTGCCCAAGGGCTTGGAGATCCAGATGCTCGAACTCGAATGGGTCAAACTGCACACCCGCAAGGGCAAAGTTCCTCCTCCCATCGCTTACGTCCACGGCGAGCTCTTTGGAGCGGGTGGTCTCAAGGCGACTCCCGACAACCCGCGTGGTAGTCGCAGCAAGTCCCTCGAGAACCGATGCAAGGGCAGGGGAGAGTGGAACGTGTACGACGTCGTCTGCGTGGACGGGGTCGCTAAACTTTCGATTAACGGCAAGTTCGTCAATGGCATCCGAAACGTTCAGTACAAGAAGGGTTACCTTTGTCTTGAGTCGGAAGGGGCCGAAATCCACTTTCGCAACCTGAAGATCATGGAACTCCCACCTGGGATCACCTCTCCCGAGCAAACCGCTCCTTTGGTGAAATGATTTTCCAAACAGCGCTTCGCAGAAAAACTTCTGTTTCTGTAGATTCTCCGGTTTGACCTCAATTACTTGGCACCTAACTTGATCTTTATGAAGAAAATCCTCCATGTCCTCCTGTTTACTATTTTCTTTTATGGCTGTGATTCTGAGCGGGGAAATGGTTCTAATGTCGACCATGCCGGCGTGCCTTTGAAAAAGACTGGATCGACAAATTCCAATTCGACTGAACCCAATGTAGAGCCGACTTCATTTCGTGATATTCAAGGTGAGACATCACTTGCGATTAAAGACGCTAATGTCTCCTCGTTAGGCGTTTCTTCAAAAGTCGTCTCGCCTGTTACCTCAAAGCCTGAAAAACCTGTCGATGTCTCACAGGATCTTTCTGTTAAGCCGAACCCGAAAGATAAGGATGAAAGTAAGAAAAAACGGGTTGCGAAACCTGAAGCCACAGCTTCCAAAAAGACCGAGCCGGCGAAACCGGCACCTTCCTCTCCGCGTCCAAACTTTCCGCAAACCGTTTTGGTCGGGAATCCCGGGAACGCACCTGATACTACCGGGTTCGGTGCCGTTCCCTATGTTTTTCGAATCGGTAAATTTGAAGTTACCAACGCCGAGTACTCTGAGTTTCTCAACTCGTCTGCGAAGAGAGATCCCTATCGCCTGTATGATCGCCGCATGTCAGGCGGCCATGGAGGCATTATGCGTTCCGGAAGATCCGGTGAATATAGTTACGAGACTAAAGATGATGATGGAGGTAAACCCGTTAGCTACGTCACTTGGGAGTCCTGTGCTCGCTATGCAAACTGGTTGTCGAACGGTGGAGGCAATGTCGATTTGCAGAATGGCTCTTACCAACTCAAAGGCGGAATCCAGCCAAAAGTTACTTTGCCTGATCATTCTGCTTTGGCATTGGGTGAAGTAACCCAGTGGGTCATTGCAAGTGAGAACGAGTGGTACAAGGCGGCCTATTACGACAACTCCAAACCAGGAGGTGCAGGTTACTGGCCTTTTGCAGTAAGTGGTGGTTCCGCTCCCCCTTCGAATCTTAATTCCAACCTTATCACGAATGTAGGTTCATTCAAGGCAGCCAGCCCATACGGCACTTATGACCAAAATGGTAATCTTTGGGAATATAACGAGGCTCGCAATAGGAATAAGGTGGGATTACGTGGCGGCTCCTTTTTTATCAATGATCACGAAGGTTACCTTCGGTCCCAGACTCGTTATGAAGTGCTGAGCGCTAAATGGCCCAATTACGGCTTTCGGGTTGTGGCTCTTGGCGGGAATCCCAATGGGAATCCATCTCCTCCTCTCCAACCTAAGGCGTTCCCCGAGTCGCCTCCCAATATGGACGATTCCCCGAAACCATCATCGGAAGCAAAGGTTCCGCCGGTTCCTATTCTCACTCCCCCGGTTCGTAGGGACAAGGTCAATACCTACTATGTGAGTCAGTCTGATGGTAATGACGACTTCAATGGTGAAGCGTCTTTGGCAAAAGACAAGACAGGGCCTTGGAAGACCTTGGCTCGAGCATCTATAGAATACCAACCCGGGGACATGCTGCTCTTGAAGCGTGGGGACGTCTGGCACGAGGAACTCCGACCCAAGGGTAACGGCACACCTGAACAACCGATCACCATCTCAGCTTACGGCGTGGGTTCGAAACCTGTAATTGATCGGGAGGATTACAACCAAGACCGTACGGGCATTCGCCTTTCCGACCAAGGCGGGTTCAAAATCGTGGGAATCGAGTTCAATCGGTGCATGACGGGGATTTACGCGGACTATTCGGACAATGGCAAAGCCAGAGAGTACCTCTGGATCGAAGACTGCTACTTTCATGATTCCCTGAAATACCAACACTACGAGGATTATCCCAAGCGAAAGATCGGTCTTGGCGTCTGTCTTTTTTCCCATGAGCGAGACAAGCGCATCGTGATGTCGGATATCACGGTGAAGAACTGCGTCTTTCGGAGATTGGCTTCCGGGTTTTGGACCAACAGTCCCGATAATTTCAACAAGAATGCCTCTTATGTCTACAATTTCAAGAACCTGGTTTTCGACAATTGTCTCTTCGAGGAGGGCTACCAATGGCAACAAGGTATTCGTGGTGTTGACACAGGAATTATGCGCAACTGCGTAACCCATGACATAGGTCGAGGCTTTCGCTCCTTTAACGGAGTAGCCGGCTCAATGTTTTTTCGGTGCAAGAACTGGATCTTCGAGGACTGTGAATGGGGATTCGTTTCCATTGGCTTGGGCAGTGGAGACGGACAGGCTTTCGACTTCGAGGGTAATTGCGACAACATGATCATGCGCAACTGCCTTTTTCATGACACCGATGGCCCCGGTTTCCTTTTGTGCTGCTACGCTTCGGATGGGCATGCCCATTCCGGAATCGTGATGGAGAATTGCGTGATCAACGGAAAGTCGAAACGTCCCATAGGTTTACCACGATGCGCCATCGTGAACACCACGGATTGGAACGAGTCTACATGGAAAAAATGTCGATTCTATCTATCCAAGGGTGAAGCCGTGATGCGGGTGATGGATCCCGAGAAAGACAAGAAAACGACTTTTGTTGATTGCCGTGTCAAAGATCTTGTGGCCGCTTGTAGTTCCAAGAAGCTTTGGGGTAACGGTACCGCTTCTAACGAGAATGCCGAAGAGTATTGGGTCCAGTTGAATTTCGGCAAACAAACGACAGTTAACGAGTTCTTGATAAAGGAAAAGGATGGGTCTTCGATTTCCCGCTACGTGATCGAGCTCTGGGATACTAAAAACTCTACATGGAGGAGTTGCTTCAATGGTCGATTCATCGGGTCTGAGTTTGTTGCTCCCATTGTGGAGCGAACGACGACCAAAGCCCGTTTGCGAGTCATTGATACAAAAGCTGGCCAACCGCGAATAGCAGAGTTTGCCGCTTTCAAGGATCCTCTTGGTGAAGAATGGAACGTCAAGCGTGGCGACAATACTCCGAATCGGGTTGGCAAGAACCAAGAGTCATGGTTGGCGAGTCTTGAGGTTGCTCCTGCCTCCGCCGTGGAGCTGAAACAGGTCGTCCCCCTTGATCGTGTTATGGCTTGGGATACTAAGGCATTGTTCGAAAAACCAAAAGTTCATGAGACCAAGGAACGACCCGCTAAGGGTTTGCGTTCCTTCTTTTACGAAGGAGTCGACTATAAGGGCAACCCGACCAAGGTCTTCGCCTACTATGGTGCCCCGAAAGGGAAGGCACCCGATGATGGATGGCCGGCAGTGGTTTGCGCTCATGGTGGCGGTGGAACGGCCTATCCCGAGTGGGTGCGGTTTTGGAACAATAAAGGTTATGCGGCGATTGCGATGGACTTGGAAGGACACTTGCCCGGAGGGAAGTCCCATCAGGTCGAAGGTGATTTCCCCACTGGGGTGGAGCACCCTCATTCAGGTCCGTCGCGGATTGACTGGTTCGGCGACCGTGCCTTGCCCGACGAGGAGCAATGGTTCTATCACGCAGTGGCCGACGTCATACGGGCCAATTCGTTGCTTCGTTCCTTTTCGGAGATTAATCCCGAAAAGATTGGGCTGACCGGTATTTCCTGGGGAGGCACTGTCGCCAGTGCGGTGGCCGGGGTCGATTCACGGTTTGCCTTTGCCATTCCAGTTTATGGCGGCGGTTTCATCCATGAGAGCGACAATGAGGGCTTGGCTCAGTGGTTTCCGCCGAAAAACATGACCGAGGCCCAGTTCAGTGACTACCGTGCCAAGTGGGATCCCTCGGCTCACCTGCCTCACGCAAAGATGCCCATGCTATGGGTGACCTCGGTGGCCGACCCTGTCTTCCAAATCGATATCTTTGCCCAGTCAGCGCAAGCGGCCGGAGGCGACAGTCGCTTGTGCTTGCGCCCCTGGATGATCCATGGCCACGGCAACGGGTGGAACGATGCCCCGGAAATCGGACAGTTTGCCGACAGTATCGTGAAGGGAGGACCCCCTCTGCCCAAGTTGCACCGCCCGGAAACCAAGCCGGACACCCGCATCGTGCATACCAAGTACGAAGGCCAGGACAAGTTCACCGAGGCATGGATCTATTACACGACCTCCGGCGGAAAATGGAAGAGCCGGAAATGGAATTTCATCCAGTGTTCCATTGGCGACAAGGAACTCGTCTCACAAAAGGCGCTTCCCCGAGCCGCCACAGCTTTCTTAGTCTATGTGTTTCGTGACAAGGGAGGCTATCGCGACAACCATGTCGCTTCCCATCTGGTCGAGTTTAAGAAATAAAACCATCACGGAGAATTTCCCACATGAAACCAGTCCATCTGAAACGGGTATTGAGCATTTTCGGGTTACTGCTTGGCTGTCATGCATTCGCTGCCCCTAAACCACCGAACATTGTACTGTTCCTGGTGGATGATATGGGCTGGCAGGACACCTCCGTGCCTTTTCATTCCGAACGCACGCCTTTCAACGACCACTTTCGGACACCGAACATGGAGCGGCTGGCCAAGCAGGGCGTGAAATTCACTCAGGCGTATGCTGCCGCCGTGTGTTCCCCGACCCGTACCTCCATCATGACTGGTCAGAATCCGATCCGCCACAAAGTAACCAACTGGACGCTCAACAAGAACGGAGAAACATCCGGCAAAACCGCCCGACTTCAGGCACCAATCAAATGGAAACGCAATGGTCTGCAACCCGATGCCATCACATTGCCAAAACTGCTGCAAGGAGCCGGTTACTATACGATCCACGCGGGTAAAGCTCATTGGGGTGCCCACGACACACCCGGTTCCAATCCAAAGAATCTGGGATTTGACGCCAACATCGCAGGCCACGCCGCCGGTGGACCTGGCGGATGGTACGGCAAAACCAATTTCGGCAACAATTCCGACGGCACGCCAAAACGTCCTTGGGGTATTCCGGGACTCGAGCATTACTACGGCAAGGATATACACCTCACCGACGCCACCACCATCGACGCGCTCAAGGCCGTCGATACCGCCGTGACGAATGGCAAGCCCTTTTACCTATACCTCGCACATTACACAGTGCATGCGCCCATTCGCCCGCATCCACCACACGACGACAACTACAAGGGCAAGAAATACGCAGGTGCCGATTTCCCGATCCCGGGCGTGGAGGTCAGCTATGCTTCCATGGTGGAAGGTATGGACGCCAGCCTCGGGCAGGTATTGGACAAACTGGACGAGCTCAAGGTCGCTGAGGATACCATCGTTATGTTTTCGTCGGACAACGGCGGGCTATCTTATGGAGCACGTGGTAAAACGCCGAGGAATACCGGGCGAAATACCCACTGCTGGCCATTGAAGGCGGGCAAAGGTTCCGCCTACGAAGGGGGGACACGCGTTCCCATGATCGTTTCATGGGCGCGGAGGAATGCCGCAAACCCAAGTCAGAAAAAGATTCCCATTTCGTCTGCCTCCATCTGTGACGCGCCGAATATTTGCGAAGACTACTATCCGACCTTTTGTAATTGGGCCGGCATCAGTGATCTGCTTGCAGGACGTGAAGACGTCGATGGGCGAGACCTGACGGGCGACGTCACCGGCGAACCGCCAAAGATTACCTCACCGCTTCTCTTTCATTATCCGCATGTTTGGGGTCCGCGGGGCCCGGGATACGAACCGCACAGCAGTATTCGGTTCGGCGATTGGAAGGCCATCTACTTCTATCAGCCTCAGCGCTGGGAACTCTACAACCTGAAGGACGACCTCGGTGAATCTAAAAACCTCGCTAGCACTTCTCCCGAACGGCTCAAGGAGCTATCCGACCGCATGAAAATCGAACACGATCGCCGAGATGCCCAATACCCGGCCAACCGTGAAACCAAAAAGCCCGAACCGCCCGTCTGGCGCTGAGAGCAAAACTCTTTATTTTTTGCGGTTCCTGTAGTTCATCATTGTGTCCTTTGTGCCGACCATTCCCTTTTCGTCGGTGATGCCGTCAAAGACGATCGGCATGAAGGCTTCCGGTTTCTCTTCCAGGGCCCAGGCGATGCCCCGTACCAGCAGCAAGCGGTACATGGGGTCATGGTAGGTGTAGGTGAAATGCCCGGTCGTCGTCCCGAAGACTCGTCCTTTGCCTGAAGTATAGATCCAGAATGCCTGTCCCCGGGCTCCTTTTGTTTCGAGCACCGCGGCGAATGACTGGTTTTCCGTGTTGGCCAAGGTGCCGATTGCCCCGATGACCTCTACCTTGTCCCGCTGGATCATGTCCCAATAAGATTCGTCATTGAACCGTATGCTCTTGGGCAAGCCGGAGAATACCGGGTGCTTGGTATCGAGGAAGAGCGGTTCCTTTCGGCTGAATTTGCTCCAGCGGGAGTCTTTGTTGCCCTTCCAGGAGCACCCAATACAGTCAGCCAACTTGTGTGCTCGGTCAATCGGTCGAATGATACAGGACTCGTGAATGGACACGACTCCTCCGCCGTCGTCGACGAAGTTCTGATAACTGGCGAATTGATTGTCCGTGAGCTGAGGCAAATGAAGGAACTGGATCAACAAGTCTGCCTTGTCGAACTGTGCTTGGGAAGGAAACTGATAGGCTTCGTCCACGGAAACACGCGGAATCTTCTTCAATAAGGGCACGAATAATTCCTTGACCCGAATGTAGTCGTGTTCCCCTCCTTTATGATCTTCCGGCCCATAGAGCCAAAGAATGCGAACTTTCTTGCTCAGTGAAGCTTTCTCAAATTCGCCGGTCAGTTTCAGGAGCTTTGCCTTGGGCACCGGATGGTTCGGTTGGGCTGCCAGCAGTGAAATGAAGGCCAGGGCAAATAGAAGAGTGATCCAATTTTTCATGGTATGATTCGTTGGAAAGTGATTGTCCTAGTCTCCGCAAGAAAAGTCCATGCTAGAGGAAGTTTGGATGTTTCGGGATTGCTGCTCGGAGGCAAGCCGAATCATTTTAACCTCTTTTGTAAATTCTCAAGACTAGGAAAATTCAGGTTTGAGCAGGAGTATTAATATGTTAATTTGATTTTCAATGAACCGCAGGGAGTTTTTTAAGATGGGTGGGCTCACACTTGGAGCCATTTCTCCCTTGGGACTTTCTTTACCTCAAGTCTTGGCTAACGAGGCATCCGGTTCGGGCAAGCGGATCAACGTCATCTTTATGTTCCTGCAGGGGGGAGCCAGTCAGCTCGACATGTATGACATGAAGCCTGATGCTCCCATTGAGGTTCGTGGGAAATATCATCCCATTTCAACCAATGTTCTCGGAATACAGCTAAGCGACCAATTACCCAAACTTGCCCAATGCGCGGACAAGTTTTCCCTCATCCGTTCGATGCATTCTTTCGCTAACGATCATGGTGCTGGTGACGTCGACATCATGTGCGGAAGCCCTCGAGACAAAAACATGCAGGCTCCGGGTATTGGAGCCGTTCTAACAAAGCAGAAGAAACAGTTGGCTCCGGTTCCTCCCTTCGTGCACTTGGGCGACATGAAACACCCTAGGCATAGCGCCCCCGGTTATGGTGGGTACCTCGGACATGCCTATGACCCTTTTCTCATTACTCAGGATGCCAATTCACCGAGCTTCTCGGTTAATACTTTCGATACGCCCGAGAACATCGATCTTACGCGACTGGGGGGGCGCAAAAGTTTGCTACGTTCCTTGGACCTTTTTCAATCCGACCAAGAAAACAAGTTTGAGTTCGCTCGAACGCACGACGTCTTTACCGAAAAGGCTCTTGGGTTAGCCACGTCGACTAATGCAAAGAAGGCCTTCGACTTATCCAAGGAACCGGCGAAGCTCAGAGACGCCTATGGCCGTAACCAAGTAGGGCAGGGGATGCTCTTGGCGAGAAGATTGGTCGAGGCAGGCGTCCGTTTCGTAACTATTCAAGGTTACGTCGACACGGGTATCTACGCCTGGGATCACCATTGGGGAATTTTCCCTCATCTGGAGAAGCAGTTGCCCATTTACGATGCCAGTTATTCCGCCCTCCTGAACGACCTCGACGATCGTGGCATGCTGGACACCACCTTGGTAATCACTGCGGGTGAATTTGGACGCACTCCCAAACTTAATCAGAATAAACGTGGTCCCGGGCGTGACCATTGGTCGAATTGCTTCAGCCTCACAATGGGTGGTGGCGGCGTTAAGACGGGAATGGTCGTCGGGGCAAGTGACAAGTATGCCGCAACACCTACGGAACGCCCCGTTTCGGTTGCTGACTTTGCTGCGACCGTCTACCATGTACTGGGACTCGACCCTACGGCTGAAGTCGTTGCGAAGGGGAGACGAATGAAGATGCTTCCCGAAGGTTCTCCCGTTCGGGAACTACTTTAGTTTTCTTGTATTCACCTGCCGATTTTTATGGTGTGATAAAAGCAATCACGTCTAGAACTAGTTTATCAATAAATTCCTTTTCATTGCATCGGTTTCATCAAGATGCCTGACTTCACTCTTTTCGCCAAAAATTAGTAGAAAGAAAACATTATGAATCAACAACTTGTTCCCTCCCCATCCAGCCGACGTAAATTCATCAAGGCCACTGCGGCAACAACAGCCATTTTGGGCTTCCCTGCCATTACGCAGTCCAAGTCGCCCAATGGCAAATTGGCGGTAGGCCTCATCGGGGTAGGAGGACGCGGTCGCGGTCATGTTGCGGCTTGCCGTAACGAGCAGGTGGTTTCCCTTTGCGACGTGAACAAGAAAAACCTCGACGGAGCGGCCCGTTTCCCCTGGTGCAAGGGGGCCCGTACCTCCGTGGACTTTCGCGATTTCTATAAAAAGATCGATGACGTCGATGCAGTCGTCGTGTCGACGACCGAGCATACCCATGCTTTTGCCACCTTGCCCGCCCTACAGGCCAAGAAGCATGTCTATTGTGAAAAGCCGCTTACCCGCGACGTTCATGAGTGCCGGATCATTACCGAAGCCGCGGCCAAGGCAGGCGTGCAGACCCAGATGGGTACGCAGATTCATGCCGGCAACAATTTCCGCCGAGTGGTCGAACTTATTCAGTCTGGCGCCATCGGAGAGGTTCGTGAAGCTCATACTTGGGTCAGCCGGGCTTGGGGATGGAAAAGTCCAGCCGACGATACACCCAAGGAAGCCCACCCTGTCCCTGAGTTTCTCGACTGGGACCTATGGATCGGACCCGCTCCCTTCCGTCCGTTCAACAACGTATATTTTCCGGGACCGAAATGGTATCGCTGGTGGGATTTCGGAAACGGTACCATGTCGGATTTGGGCAGTCACCGCAACGACCTGCCTTGGTGGGCGCTTAAATTGGATGCGCCTCTTACCATTGAGCCGCTTACGGGACCCAAGCCGCACCACGATATCGCCCCCGCCTCCATGAGCGTTAAGTATACCTTTGCCGCTCGCGGCGACGGATATCCGGCGGTCGAGCACACTTGGTACCAAGGAACGGAGAAGCCGAAGATCTGGCATGACAAGAAAATCCCACAGTGGGGTGATGCAACCCTTTTCATCGGTGAGAAGGGAATGGTCATTTCCGATTACGGAAGACACGCGCTTCTTCCCGAGGATAAGTTCAAGAACTTTGAAAGACCCAAACCATGGATTGAACCTTCCCCCGGGCAGCAGGCCGAATGGATACGTGCCTGCAAGGGCGAAGGCCCCGAAGCCCTTTGCAACTTTGCCTACGCCGGTCCCCTGACCGAGGCCAACCACTTGGGCAACGTCGCCTACCGAGCTCAGAAGAAGCTGGAGTGGGATGCGAAGAACATGAAGATTCCCAACGCTCCGGAAGCAGAGAAGTATCTCGGTCGTACCTATCGCAAAGGTTGGAGCTTGAGCTAACAAGTCCCGTACCCGGAACCTCCCAACAGCGTCTCGACGCTGCCATATTCATGAAGTGTCTCCGTACCTTTCTCTTTTTTGGCCTTTTCTGCGTTTCTTACTTGGGGGCTCGCCCCAACTTCATTCTCGTCTTCATTGACGATATGGGTTGGGGGGACTTCTCCTGCTTTGGCAATGAGGCTGCTCAGACGCCCGAAGTCGATCGCATGGCGAAGGAAGGGGTTCGTTTCGAGCAATTCTACGTCAACTCCCCGATTTGCTCACCCTCGCGGACGGCGATCTCGACTGGTCAATATCCGCAGAGGTGGAAGATTACATCCTATCTGAGCAACCGTAATCACAACGAGCAACGCGGCATGGCTCAGTGGCTCGACCCGAAAGCTCCTATGCTGGCTCGATCCCTAAAAAAAGCCGGGTATGCGACGGGGCATTTCGGGAAGTGGCACATGGGAGGGCAGCGCAATGTGGACGACGCACCCCCTATTACTGACTATGGGTTCGACGCGTCCTTGACCAACTTCGAGGGCATGGGGCCAAAGTTGTTGCCCCTTACCCTTAAACCGGGGCAGGATCCCAAGACGCCTAGTCGTATTTGGGGCGATGCCGAGCGATTAGGCAAAGGGGTCCGCTGGATGCAGCGCTCAAAGATCACCGAGGGTTTTGTAGACGAGGCCATCCCCTTCATTAAGGTGGCGGCCGAGGCCGAAAAGCCCTTCTACGTCAACCTGTGGCCGGACGACGTTCATAGCCCCTTTTGGCCTCCCGTGGACAAGTGGGGCAACGGAAAGCGCGAATTGTATTTGTCTGTGCTTCGAGAAATGGATCGGCAGTTCGGGAAGCTATTCGATTTCGTTCGGGACGACGAAGCCTTGCGAAAAAATACCTTGGTTCTCATTTGTTCCGATAACGGTCCCGAGCAGGGAGCCGGAGTCTCGGGTCCTTTTCGTGGCTACAAGACGCATCTCTATGAAGGTGGAGTTCGTTCCTCTCTGATTGCCTGGGGACCTGGTCTGATCCCCTCCAACAATAATGAGTCGACGGCGAAGGTAAACGAGAAGTCGGTCTTCTCCGCTGTCGATTTAGTCCCTACCTTGCTCGAGTTGGCTGACGTTCCTCATCCTGAAGGAGTCAAGTACGATGGCGAATCCCTACCCGACGTTTTACTCGGGAAAAGCGATGTCTCTCGAAAACAACCGCTACTTTTTCGACGTCCACCGGATCGCGACGCCTATTATGGTGACAACGACTTACCCGATCTTGCCATCCGCGAAGGCAAGTGGAAGTTCCTTTGCGAGTACGATGGCAGCGAGTCCGAGCTATTCGACATGGAGGCTGATCGCGGCGAAACTAAGAACCTCGCCGCCAAGTATCCCGAACTGGTGGCTCGCCTGACCAAGGTCTGCATCGACTGGCACAATTCGTTGCCGCCCGACAACGGTCCCAATATGATCCGCAAGCCAAAGAAGAGACCGGCAAAGGCACTCTACGAGTTGAAGCAAGGCGAGAATCTATCAGGTGTGGAAGCCCCCTTTTGCGAGGGTCGAAAAGTAACCATTGACGCTACCTTCGAGAGCAAAGGAAAAGACGGTGTGATCCTTGCGCAGGGTGGGGATAAGGCGGGTTACGCACTATATTTACGGGATGGTAAACTTGTACTTGGCGTTCGCCGCGACTGGAAACTGACTGAAGCGGTTTCCACTTCTCTTTTAGACGGCAGAGTTGCGGTCGTGGCGACGATCGGACAGACAGGGAAGATGACGATGTCAGTGGCGGGCAAACAAGTTGCCGCGGCCGACGCCAAGGGCAAGCTCACACAGCCAGGCGATGGTCTTCAGGTCGGCAATGACCTGGTCAAGCCCGTCGGTAAGTACACTGCCACCAAATTTTCTGGTAAGATAACTAAACTCAGTCTGCAACTTGAATAGGGTTCATTTGTCGCTTTTTGTATCTGTCTAGAATTGTCATG
>MDTC01116900.1_pt1 | contig 21342 bp, 25 predicted proteins | sample 811181 | NCBI WGS metagenome assembly MDTC01 (sample SAMN05326644, study PRJNA326480) | marine metagenome | isolation source: seawater | place: Pacific Ocean: North | collected 2011 | reverse complement strand
TGTAATGGACGGACTTTACTGGAGATTTATAGATAAGAATAAAAAATTTTTCTCAAAAAACCCGAGGCTTGCTATGATGGTTAGAGTTTCTGAAAAAATGAATCAAGAAAGAAAAACTAGAATTTTAAAAGCTGCAGATAGATTTATTAAGGAGAATACAAATTAAATGAAAAATAAAGTTTTTTTTAATAACTCATGTAATATTTGTAGGGCTGAGATAAATCATTATAAAAAACATTCCAATCAAGATATTGAATGGGTTGATGTTACAAATAATAAAGAAGCTCAACACATAACCTCAAAATCATACGAACAACTTTTACGAAGAATGCATGTCATTCAAGATGGTAAGTTAATCGAAGGCGCAGAAGTATTTCTAATTATTTGGAAAAATATACCTAAATATAATTTTTTATATAAATTGTTTAATAATAAACCTATGTTTTTTTTATTGAAGATCTTTTATGAAATAGCAGCGTATTTTTTATTCTTAAAAAATAAGCATCTTCTTAAAGAATGAAAAAAAAAGATTTACCAACTAAAATTTGTCCATCTTGTAGAAGATCTTTTCAATGGAGAAAAAAATGGAAACTTAATTGGACAAATGTTAAATATTGTTCAAAAAGATGCTCTGGCAATAAAATTAGTTTAGCTTAAATTGACTTAAAATTTTTGGAATATTTTTCTTAAAATTAAAATAACCTTTATTTGAAAACTGCCAACAATATTTATCTTCATCTCTAGCTAAATAATTGACCATCAAATTATTTTTCTTAATTATTCTTTTCAAAAAAGACATATTTTCTCCAACAGAAGGGTAAATAACATCAAAGTCTTTTTCATTGTTTAATAGTTCAATAAATTTATTTTCCTCAATAAATTGAATGTTTAATCCTGAGTTTTGTATTTCATTTTTAATTAGATTTTTTTTGTACTCCATCACTTTGTTTCCTAATTTTACTTGTCGCTCTTTATTTGATAACAAAATACAGTAAGTCTTTTTATAACTATTAATATTAAAAATCTTGATATCTAATTCGTTTTCGAAAAAAATTAAACTGTCTGATTTTTTTTCATTATCACCAATTATTATTGGTGAAATTTTATACTCTCTTTGATCAATTATAGGTTGTGGATTTTCGTTCAGCCTTAAATTTTTATACTTATTGTTTGTGAATTTGCTTATGTTCCAATTTTGAGCAATGTAATTTTTTCCTTTGGTTTGAATACCAGCTACCCATCTCCAACTTAAAGTATTGGAAGCTGCATCTCCGTCATATAATTCTCTTAAAAAAAATTCAGCTCCTTTTTGCCAAGGTAATTTTAAAGTAAATATCCATATACTAGCGAACCACATTCTTGTGTGATTATGTAAATAGTTATTTTCTTTAAGTTCTCTAATCCAATCATTAAAACAGTCTATATTTGTTTCACCTTTTGTTGCTTTTTCATACTCATTAGAATTTCCAATTTTTTTTAAATCTTCTGTAAAATCTGTCCAAATCTTAGGTCGAAGTTCCAACCATCCTTTCCAATACACTCGCCAAAAAATTTCTTGAATAAATTTTTCTACTTTCTGGTAAGGATATTTACTCAGTACTTTTTTTGCCACTTCATATTCAGATATTAATCTGTGAGCTATATAAGGAGATAAACATGAAATGTTTTTTCTGTTTTGTGGTCCGAAATCAAAGTTTCGTTGATCTGCATAAGATGGAATATCTTTGTCTATATAATTTTCTAAGACATCTAAGGCTTCTTCCCTCGATGTTGAAAAATTCATTCTTCATCCTCGTCTCTCCAACCATCAATAAATAATTTCCAACATGCGAATGTTACACATGGAATACCAACGCAGAAACCGAAAAGGATTCCATTTTCTCTTCCAAGATAGATAGCTCCATAATGAGTGGCGCTGATTGGAATTGCACATAATATCAAAACTATAATAATTAATCGAATTACGTACGGAGGTTTTTTCATTAAATTGTGTTTCCTTGGTCGATAGGAATTGAAACTGCTGTAGTAAACCAACAGTTATTACAATTATTATCACTACCTTTTTCAACTTGCCATTCGTAATAAAAAAGTTTTTTATTTTTTGTCAGAATTTCAATTCTATAAATATATTTTTCTTTTGTGTTCATAAGTAAATTAATCTTATGGGAATTATGATCAAGTAAATAATTATATTGTTTGCCGTAAATCATAATTCTAAATCTTTCGTAGGGTCCAGTGACTTTTTTATTATTGGGATGTGCAAATATCCATACCTGCTTAATACCAAGGTCATTTTTTAGTTTTCCATTATTTTGCAATGCCTTTAATTGAATTTTAACAACATCAAATGCCGTTAAATTATTTGCTGGTTTAATAGTTTGTGCATTAGAAAAATTATTAAAGTTAATTAAAAATAAGATTACAATAAATTTTTTTAATTCCATATTTTATTTAAAACCTCTTCCCTCTGACATGCTTTTTTATATGATAAATATCTTAAAAAATTTTTTTGATAGAAGTCTTGATGATATTTTTCTGCTTTATAAAAAATCTCAAAATCCCACACTAAAGTGACTACTTTTGAATTAAAATCTTTTTCAATTTTTTTAAGAGATCTTTTTATAATTTTTTTTTGATTAATATTTTGATAAAATACAACTGATCTATAACTTTTACCTTTGTCACAAAACTGCCCATAAGAGTCAAACGGATCAATATTTTTCCAAAAAATATTTAATAAATCTTCGTAACTAATCATTTTAGCATCATAAGTAATTTCAATCGCTTCTACGTGCCCGGTATCTTTGTAAATAACATCTTTGTAAGTTGGATTTTTTAAACTACCTCCGGAATAACCAGAAACTGTTTTAACTACTCCATTTATTTTGTCAAAAGACTCCTCCATACACCAAAAGCAACCACCGGCAAAATATGCTTTTTGTAAATCAGATGTATATCCATTATTAGGTAGTATTAGGATAAAAATCAAAATAAAAAAATTTCTCATAAATTCAATTCTAGAATAGATTATTTATATTAAAAGATATATCTTGTCACTTATGGAAGAAATAACTGACAATATATGTGAAGAATGCAAACAAGAAAACGAAAGTGTTAAATCAAACTTAATTATGCATGGATATAAATTATGTGACAGTTGTAAGCTTTCAAAAAATATTTTTCCGGTTTAAATCCCTTTAAAAAGAATTAAAATCAAAAATAAAAAAAATGCCTGAAATAACCATGCTATAACTACTACCCCAAAAGCCTTCCACATACTATTGTAGTCCAAAGCTGACTTAACTGCCACAACCATACATGCTAACATCCAAAATGCGGAACCAATGAATGTTACTGTCATTAAATCTGGTGTAATACCAAATACTCTAATTAATCCTGGTGCACTTGAAAAACCAATGGTCCTAAGTAATTCACCATGATTACTTTTTGTTTTTGAGTCGCCGAAAAGTTTGACTCCTACAAAATAAATCACGTACGCCCAAACATACCAACTAAGTAAAGACATAAACGGCGCCATCAAAAAATTAGAAACACCCATTTGTAACGCACCAACTCCGGCTGCCAAACTTGATAAAACTACTACAATGCCTGCTTGAATAGTTGCCCTTTTATCTTTCTCAACCTCCTCGTATAGTTCTACATCAATCTTAATTGCTCTGTAAATTCTATTTATAAACAAATTCATCATTTTTGTTTAACAAATGGTTTTAATAATTTTAAGATTTTTGAATGAAGCACCTTGTTGGAGGTTGCTAAAATATTTCCACCATTTTCGGCAGGTTCATCTCTCCAATTAGTGACTATTGCTCCGGACTTTTTAACAATGGGTATTAAGGGTAAAATATCATAGGGTTTTAAATTAGCTTCAATCACCGCATCTACCTTACCTTCTGCTAGCAAACAATAGTTTAGTGCGTCAAATCCTGCTAATCTAAAAGACCAGCCAAACTTCTTTATTACCTTCCTTTGTTTTTCGTAACTTAGCGTGCCATGAAAATTACCAATAATTTTAATGGTTTTTAAATTATTATTAATTGAGGATTTTAAAACGTTTTTCTTTCCACCTTTATAAACATACGATCTTTTATTGTCATTGATGTAATATTTGTTTAGTTCGGGAAAATTAGCTAAACCTAATATAGACTTTTCTTGGTAAGACAAACTAACTAAATTTGACCAAGTAGGAGCTCCAATTACAAAAGCTCTAGTTCCGTCTATAGGATCAATTGACCATTTATAATCGTTTGTAGAATTTTTATCTTGAAATTCTTCACCAATAATAGCATCTTTTGGAAATTTATTGTGAATCAATGATCTAATATATTTTTCGAATGCTTTATCAAAATTTGTAACTGGGTCAAAATCTTTTTTTGATTTAGATTTATTTTTTACAACTAAATCTGAGCTAGCTTTCTTTTCATAAAAGGCGTTTAATTTAGTAGGTAAAGTTTTAAGAAGGTTATATGGTTTTTTATAATCCATAAGTGTATATAACTTAATTAGAGAAAAAATATATATGAAAATATCAAAAAATATTGAACCATTGGTAGCAGGTTTATCAGCATCAATAATTATAGGGGTTCTTGCTATTTTAAGCTTTGAAACATCCACAGGTTATTGGTTAATGATATCTTTTGGCGCTACATCTCTTGTTGTTGTGGTTTTATATGACAAAGAATTTGCTCAACCTGGGAACATATTTTTTGGTCATCTACTTGGTATTGTGGTTGGAATATTGTTTAACGAGTTAATGGGTGTCTCCTCTTTATCTTTAGCTCTAGCAGTAGGAACAACGATAACAACAATGATTTACTTAAAAGTGATGCATCCTCCAGCTGCAGCGAACCCTTTGATTGCTATTTTTGGAGACGTTTCACTTAATTATATTGTGTTTCCAGTTATAGCTGGATCATTGGTAATAATACTAATTTCAATTATAATTAATAAATTGATACTTAAGAGAAATTATCCAATTAGATGGCTTTAATTTTTATAATTTAAAAATATTTTTTATTTTTGATATTTGAACTCTTATTTTTTTACTGAAATATTTTTTAACTAGAGATAAAAATGTAATTTTTTTTCCCAGCTTATAAGAATCTCTTTTTTTCATCGGAATATCATCTGACCAATAACATTGTATTATAAAGCTGTCTTCAAATATTTCGGTTAATGCAAAGACAGAACCAACACTCACAAATTTTTCTAAAGCATTTATTTTTTTTGCAAAAACAAGCTGTTGATTATCATCATCAAACTCAAACCACCATTTATGTCCAAACTCTTCCTCGTCACATCCAAAAACCATATTATCATTTAATCTTGTTGGTAGTTCTATATATCCAGCTTTACCTACCCTTTGAATTTCAGTTTTAAATGATATTGGGTCATTCACATGTTCGATTACATGTGCACATATGACGTAATCAAACTCCTTGTCTTTAAATGGAAGTTTTTCATCAGGCTTTATTTGTGTAAAATTTAAATTTAAATTTCTAAAATCTTTTTTAAAATCATGAATATCAGCAAAATGATTTGCTTCGGGCCAGTACTTCACATTTGAACACCCTAAATCTAAAATCTTTAAATCTTGATTATCTTTTAACCATCTAATTTGATTTTGTCTATTTGTTCTTCGTATTGGCATAAGTTTAATTGATAATAAATATAGAAAAATTTAAAACAAAAGCATAACTAGTCCAAAGCAAATAAGGTATCATAAGCATAAAGCTTATCTTATCTTTAGAATAATATAATTTAATTAATATTATTATAAATATCAGAATAATAAATAGATTTATCAAGGCGAATAATATTTGATGAAAGCCAAAAAACATGATGCTCCAGGTTGCATTGAAGAATAAGTGAATAAAATAAATATTTAAAATTTTTCTATCAAAAAAATTAATCCAAATTTTCCAAATAGCGATTGACATTAAAAAATAAAGTGTTGTCCAAACAGGAGCAAAAACCCAGCTTGGTGGATTAAAGTCAGGTAAAATTATTTCAGAATACCAAGGTTCTTTAAATGAAGATGTTATAAATCCTCCAATTATAGAAGGAATAAATGTTATACAAAGTATAATGAATAAAGATAAATATTTATGTTTTGTCATATTATCAGATATAACTAATTTATGATTAAAAATCAGAAAAAAATTTGGATTACAGGTGCAAGCAGTGGGATAGGTAAAGCTTTAGCTGAAAAATTTGCCCACGAAGGATGGAAAGTTGCTATATCCGCCAGAAGACAAGAAATCTTGAAGGATATGGCTAAAAATGAAAATATGTTTTCATATCCGCTAGATGTAACTAATCAAAAACAAATAGCTGATGTTTTTGAAAAAATTATCAAAGATTTTGAAAATATTGACTTATGCGTTTTTTCTAGCGGAACATATGATCCAAAGTTAGAGCAAGAAATAAATATAGAGCAAAGTAAATTTGTAATGGAAACAAATTATTTTGGAGTTCTGTACTGTATTAAATCTGTAGAAAAATATTTTAAAGAAAAGAAAGCTGGCCATATCTCGATAGTTTCATCGATTGCAGCTTATAGAGGTTTACCTAATTCAAGTGGGTACGGGCCTTCTAAAGCGGCCTTAACTAATTTAACAGAAAGCTTATATTTTGATTTCAAAAAACACAATGTAAGAATTTCCCTTGTTTCTCCAGGATTCATAAAAACACCTTTGACTGATAAAAATGATTTTTCAATGCCTTTCATTAAATCCCCAGAATTTGCTGCAGATAAAATGTTTAAAGGATTAACAAAAAATAAAGCATTTGAAATACACTTTCCAAAAGCATTAACACTACTTTTAAAGTTTCTCAGAATTTTACCTTATAAAGTATATTTATTCTTAATTAATAAAAGTGTTAAACGTTAACCTAAAATTTGTATTTTACTTTTAAATAAATTGAATTTTTTTTATCAGAATGATCTAAATCATTAATAGAAAGTTTTTGTAGTATAGTTGAGGGACCAAATGAAGATATGTTCCATTTATCTTTGTTAATGGAAAAATAAGTTTTTTTTTCGTTTTTAATATTATCTATTTGCAGTGGAATACCGTCAAGATTACCATGTAAAACAATCTTAATAGGAGACGCATTAAGAATACTATAATATGAGATAAATAATATAATAAAATAAATTTTTTTCACAATCAAAAATCTAGATAATTAAGAGAAAAATAAATACGGAAGATATTGCTGTAATGTCTTTTTGTGTTCATAAATTTTTAGTCTTTAACGAACATGACTGTAAGTTCGGCTACTTTTATACCAAATTTTGTCATTGTAGCTCTATTAATTGCGACTCTATCATCTTGCATGAATATCCAATCATCAAAAGTTATTTTAATCTCCTTGCCTTTTATGGGAACTAATAAAACATATTCAAATTTGAATGCAGGACCATAAGAATATCCTTTTGCTGTTCCAACAACATCTCCTGCTGTACCCTCATAATTATGTTCATCTATTTTATTTATTTTCCATTGTCTAGTTTGAATTTCACCGTCTGACCAATTAAATTTCTCATCTAATATTAGTTGTTTTCCATCCCACTTTCCGTCCAAATCTGCTGAGAATTGTCTCGTTACTTTACCTGTACGGTCTTGTAAAATTCCCCATGCCTTTACATTCCCTGATAAATAATTTTCGATGATTAATCTAGGTTTTTGATCTTTAAAATCTTGTGGTTTCATACTATTTCCTGAACAACTGTTAATTAAAATTGAAGCAATTATTATAAATATTATTCTCATAATGTTACTTATTACATATAGAGAATTGTATCAAATCAATATTTTTAGCTTTAAACCCTGCTTCACAATAAGAGAAATAAAAATCCCATATTTTCTTAAACGATTGATCAAACCCTTGTTTTGAAATATCACTCCATGATTTTATAAAATTTTCTCTCCAAGTTTTCAATGTATTTGAATAATGCTTCCCATAAGAGTTGCAGTCTATTAACTCTAATCCCGAATCCTTGCAGTTGTTTTTGATTGATTGTAAAGACGGCAAAAATCCACCAGGAAAAATGTATTTTTGAATAAAGTCCTCATTTTTTCTATATCTATCGAATAATTCATCTTTAATAATTATAGCCTGGATAGCTCCTAACCCGTTAGGCTTCAAATTATTTTTAATTGCTGAGAAATAATTGCTTAAATATTTTTCACCTACCGCTTCGATCATTTCTATTGAAGCTATCGAGTCATAATTGCCTTTTACATCTCTGTAATCTAAAAATTTAATATTCACCTTCTCATTTAAACCAGCGTTAAACATTCTTTTTTGAGCAAACTCTAGCTGCTTTTTAGAAATTGTTATACAATCTAATTTTACATCATAATTTTTAGCCAGATGTTCTGCAAAACCACCCCAGCCACATCCAATTTCCAACACTTTGTCACCTGTCTTTGGCTTAATGAAATCAATAAGTTTGTTGTATTTATTTGTTTGTGCGTTAGCTAAATCATCTTTAGGATTTTCATATATGGCACTAGAATAAGTTAAGGTTTTGTCAAGCCAAATAGAAAAGAACTCATTTCCTAAGTCGTAGTGTTTTGAGATATATTCTTTGCTTTTTGATCTTGTGTTTGAGAATAAAAAGTTTCTAAATAAATTTTTTAATAGTTTGAATTGTAAAATTCCTGAAAATCTATGAGTGAGTTCAATGTTTTTGGCAGTTAATTCGATCAAAGATGTTAAGTTAGATGTTTTAAATTCATCTCTTATATAAGACTCAGCTAACCCAGTACTACCACCTTTAAGTATATTAAAATAAAATTTTGAGTTTATAATTTCAATATCAGCTTTTATTAAAGAGTTAATTTCACCATAAGTTTTGTAAGAGCCATCATAATTTGTTAAGTTTAAACTGCCGTCTTTTATTAAAAATAATTTTTTTTTAATAAAATTTTCTGATATTTTATAAGGGCTTAAAATCATTTTTCTAGAGACATATTGTTTTTTATTCTTATCTTTCTTTTTTTAAATATAGCACCTTTTTTCCAAAGTCGTAATGCTTCAAAGTGGATAACTACAATTATTTTTAATGTCATTAAAGGGTGTGTAAAAAAGTTTATTAAAAGCTCTTTTGAAGATAAAGTTTGTTTTTTTCCCACCTGACATGCAATTAATACTTTTTCCTTTAAAGCATTAGTTTGCTTAATTAAAATCTTAATATTTTCATTTGGTTCACTTAATCTAAAATTATAAAATGTTTCCATCTCTATAAATGGAGATACGTAAAATTTTTTATTACATTTTTGAGAAATAATTTTTGAATTTTCTTCTACTAGAAAGATATAAGTATGTTGTTCATTAAAAGTATTTTTTACCTCATATAAAATAGCCCTAAGATTTTTTCCATCATAGCAATAAAAGACGCTGAGTGGATTAAATACATAGCCAAAAATTCTCGGAAAACATAACAATTTTATTTTAGAAATATTTAATGGTAAATTATATTTTTTTAAACTTTCTTTTACCCAATTCTTTAAATCACTACCATCTCTAGAACCGTGATCTTTATTGTAAAAGCTGAATAAGTTAAAAGTATTTAATGAAAAACAACTTACCTTTTTATTTATTTCTTCTAATTCATCTAAATCAAATAAGATTGAAAAAGTTTTATAAGAAAAAAAATGTCTTAAAGGCGTAAGTCTTCTGTGGGTTACAAATCCTTTGTAGATACAACTTTCCATTTATTTTTTAAAATCTTTTATCATTTCAATAGAAGATTTTAACCCATCTTCATGAAATCCATAACCAAAATAACTACCACAAAACCAGGTTCTTTTTTTTCCTTGTAAAGAAAATAACTCATTCTGAAGTTTTGCTGTCTGTAAATTAAAGTAAGGATGTGTGAAATTTACACTAGTTATAATTTTATCTGTTTCTATTTTTTGTATAGGATTTAAAGTTAAAAAATAATTTTCTTCGCATTTTAAATTTTGCAAATTATTTAACCAGTATGTTACGCATGTTTTGCTTAGATCTTCTTTTGATATTGAGTTCCAACTAGACCATGCTAATTTATTTTTTGGCATAAGATTTTCATCTGTATGTAAAATAGCTGTGTTGGCAACATATTTAAATTCTCCTAAAATTCTTTTTTCATCAGAAGTTGGTTGATCTAATATTCTTAAACTTTGATCAGCGTGTGATGCTAAAACTACATAGTCATAATCTAAATATTCATTACCAATAAAAATTCTTACGTTATCTTTACTTCTTGAAATTTTTTCAACTTTGTAATTTTTAAAATGTTCACCACTTAATTTTTTAAGTACTTTGTTTACATATGTTCTGCTTCGATTTGAAACAGTATACCATTGCGGCCTATCCTTTAGTTTGAAAAGTCCATGGTTAATAAAAAAGTTTAAAAATAGTTTTAACGGCATATCTTTTGCTTTTGAAAAAGGCATTGACCATATAGCTGATACCATTGGTATAATATGGAAATTTATAAAATATTCTGATGAATTTCTTTTGTTCAAATAACTACCTAAGGTTTCATTTTGAATATCTTTTCCTAGCAATGACGGCGCAGTTTTATAAAAATAAATTATTTCTCTTATCATTTTAATAAACTTAAAATTGATGATATTTATTTTATTGGCAAATAAAGCTTTGAGGCCTCTACCTCCATATTCAATTTTAGTTTTCTTAATTGAAACTGCAAAGGACATATCGCTTTTTTCATAGGCTACGTCTAATTCTTTAAAAAAATTTAATAAATTTGGATAAGTAATTTCATTAAATACAATAAAGCCTAAATCAACAGATATTGTCTTATTTTTTTTCTTAATTTCATAGGTATAAGAGTGACCACCAAAATGATCGTCTTGTTCTAACAAATCAACTTTATATTTTTTTGAAAGATAATACGCGGCTGATAAACCAGAAATTCCTGAACCAATTACTGCTATTTTCATTAGAAAATTCTACGCAGCTTCATCTTTATACTCATCCATGGATGGACATGAACATACAAGATTTCGATCTCCATATACGTTATCAACCCTGGCGACAGGAGCCCAATATTTATTATGCCTCAAATGTTCACTTGGAAAAGCTGCTTCTTCTCTTGTGTACTTGTGTTTCCAATCATTGGACGCCAATTCAAGATAAGTATGAGGTGCATTTTTCAATGGATTATCTAATTTATCGAATTCATTTTTTTCAACTAGATCAATCTCTTTTTTAATTTTTATTAATGTATTACAAAATTTATCTATTTCCTCTAAATTTTCACTTTCAGTCGGTTCTATCATGATTGTCCCTGCAACCGGCCATGACATTGTTGGTGCGTGATAGCCAAAATCAATTAATCTTTTTGCAATATCTTCCTCAGAAATTCCTGAGCTAGCTTTGATGGGTCTAATGTCAATAATACATTCGTGAGCTACATTTCCATTTTTTCCCGTATATAAAACTTTATAATCTTTTGAAAGTCTTTTAGAAATATAATTTGCATTTAGTATTGAAATTTGTGAAGCCTTTTTTAATCCTTCCGCACCCATCATTTTAATATACATCCATGATATAGGAAGAATACTTGAGCTGCCCCATGGTGCCGCTGATACAGCACCCATGCCATTAAGAGGACCTGACTCTTTAATAACCTCGTGAGTTGGCAAAAATTCTGCTAAGTGTTTAGCACAAGCAATGGGTCCCATGCCCGGGCCTCCGCCTCCATGTGGAATGCAAAATGTTTTGTGTAAATTAATATGACAAACATCTGGGCCAAATTTTCCTGGCTTGGCTACTCCAACTAATGCATTTAAATTAGCACCATCCATATAAACTTGACCACCTTCTCTATGAATAATTTCACAAATCTCAATTATCTTTTCCTCAAAAACACCATGTGTAGATGGATATGTAACCATAAGAGCCGCGAGTTCTTTTGAATATTTCTTTGCTTTATTTTTCAAATCTTCAATATCAACGTTTCCATCTTCATCGCAATTTATAACAACTACCTTCATTCCACTCATTTGAGCGCTAGCTGGATTAGTTCCATGTGCTGAATCCGGGATAAGACATACATTTCTACTACTTTGTTTATTATTTTGATGAAATTTTCTGATTGTCATCAAGCCAGCATATTCTCCTTGAGCGCCGGAGTTTGGCTGTAAAGAGACAGCATCAAATCCTGTAATTTCTTTTAAATCATTAATCAAATCATCAAATAAAACTTTATACCCTTCCATTTGTTCAGTCGGCACGAACGGATGTGGTAATGAAAACTCTTTCCAAGTTATAGGAATTAATTCAGCGGTTGCATTTAATTTCATAGTACAAGATCCTAAAGCAATCATAGATCTATTTAGTGCGATATCACACTCTTCTAATTTTTTGAGATATCTAAGCATTTCTGTTTCCGAATGGTACTTATTAAAAACAGGGTGAGTTAAAAATTTTGAACTTCTTAAAAGATTTTTTGGTAAATTTTCTAATTCTACTCTTGAATTTTGATCAACTGAGCTAGAGACCCCAAAAATTTTAAGTAAAACATTAACATCATTAAGCTTTTTAGCTTCATCAAAAGCAACTGAAAGAGTTTCATTATTTACTTTTCTTAAATTAATTTTTTCTTTAATAGCGTGATCAAAAATTTGATTTGTTTTGTTCCCTGTTTTGATTGTTACAGTATCAAAGAAATGATCTGAATAAATCTTGTAACCGCCTTCTTTAATCTTGTCAGCAAATAACTTTGCTAATTTAGAAGTTCTATTGGCAATTTTTAATATTCCTTCTGGGCCGTGATAAATTGCGTATGCAGCAGAAATAATCGCCAATAATGCTTGTGCAGTACAAATGTTGCTAGTCGCCTTGTCTCTTCTTATGTGCTGTTCTCTAGTTTGAAGCGATAGCCTATAAGCTTTTTTTCCGTGTCTATCAACTGAAACTCCAATAATTCTACCGGGCATAGAACGTTTGAACTCTTCTTTAGTAGCAAAAAAAGCTGCATGTGGTCCACCATAACCCATTGGTATTCCAAATCTTTGTGCACTTCCTACCGCTATATCTGCTCCTAATTCTGCTGGTGTCTTTAATTTTGCCAAAGATAATAAGTCACTTATTAAAATTACTTTTCCATTCTTTTTGTGTATTTGACTTATAGTTTCACTTGGATCTTTAACTTCTCCTAAAGTGCCTGGATAAGCTAAAACTCCACAAATTAAATTATCTTTAATTTTCGATAAATATTCATTTTCATTTCCAATAAGTAATTCTAAGCCGAAAGGCTCGGAGCGCGTTTTAATAAGATCAATAGTTTGAGGGTTACAAGAATCTGAAACAAAAATTTTATTGGAATCAGTTTTATCTAGCCTCTGACATAGCCCAACTGCTTCAGCAGCGGCTGTAGCTTCATCTAAAAGTGATGCATTTGCAATATCCATTCCTGTTAAATCAATAATTAATTGTTGGAAATTTAAAAGCATTTCTAAGCGACCTTGGGCAACTTCGGGCTGATAAGGTGTGTATGAGGTATACCATCCTGGGTTTTCTAAAATATTTCTCAATATCACATTTGGTGTCAATGAATTGTAGTAACCCATTCCAATAAAATTTCTAAATATTTCATTTTTTTTTGAAATTGATTTTAATTTTTTTAAAGCATCGTTCTCAGATAAAGGGGCATTAATGTTTAATTCGTCTTTTAATAAAATCTTTTCAGGCACAGTATTTTTCATCAAGTCATCTAAGTCTTTATATCCAACTGTTCTAAGCATTTTTGCCTGTTCATCTTCGGTAGGTCCGATATGGCGGTATATAAACTCTTTTGAATTATCGTCTATCATTTAACTTGGATTCTCCTCTACAAATTTATCATATTCTGTTTTTGACATTAATGAGTCTAGATCTGATTGATCTTTGATTTTAATTTTAAAAAACCAACTGGCTCCTTCTGGATCTGAATTAACACTCTCTGGTGTCTCAACAATTAATTTGTTACCTTCGGTAACTTCACCTGAAATCGGGGAATAGACATCACTAGCAGCTTTGGTAGATTCTACTACTGCTGCCTGGCCATCTTTATCTATTGATTTACCGCTTTCAGGTACATCCACAAATACAATGTCTCCCAACATTTCAGTAGCATGTTTTGTTATGCCAACTGTAGCAATATCACCGTTGAGTTCTACCCATTCATGCTTTTTTGAAAATTTTTTTTCACTCATAATATTTCCTTTCTTACTTTACGTAACTTTTTTTATAAAAAGGCAAAGAAGAGACCTTAGCATCATACTTTTTACCTCTAACTTCTAATTTTATTTTATTCCCAATCCCTGAGTCATCATAATTTATATAGCCCATAGCAACCGAAGCATTTATACTTGGTCCAAATGTTCCGCTAGTAATTTTTCCAATTTCTTTATCTTCAACTGAAAATATTTTTACCCCTTCTCTAGCTATAATTCTTCCTTCTGGTAAAATTCCAACTCTTATTTTTGAACAACCATTATCTAGGTTATCTTTGATTTTTTCCCATCCATTAAATCCGCCTTCTTCCCTTCTTTTTTTAGCTATTGCCCATTTTAAGTTTGCTTCTATTGGATTTATTTCTTCATTTAAATCATGTCCATACAAACATAATCCAGCTTCTAGCCTTAAAGTATCTCTTGCGCCTAACCCAATAGGTTTAACTTTATTGTTCACTAGCAATTTTATTAAAATTTCAACTTTATTATTAGGAATAGAAATTTCAAAACCATCTTCGCCAGTATATCCAGATCTGGTTATGTATACATTTGAACCATTAAATTTAAAGATATTGCCATTCATAAATTTAAGGTTCGATACACCTGGTACTAATTTTTCTAAAATTTCTACTGCTTTTGGTCCTTGTAAAGCTATTAAAGATAAATCGGAGTCTAAATAACTTTTGTGTTCTGGTTTGAGGTATTTTGAAATTTGTTCTACATCATTTTCTTTGCAAGCAGCGTTTAGAATAATACAAAATCCTTTGACTGTTCTAGTAATAATTAAATCATCTATAATTCCACCGTTATCGTTTAATAAAAATGAGTATTTAGATTGGTTTAATTTAAGTGAACTTAAATCAGCGGGAATAATTTTTTCTAACGCTTTATCTAGAGTATATTCACCTTCTAAGAAAAATTGACCCATATGAGAAACATCAAAAAAGCCAGCAAAAGTTCTTGTAGAAATATGTTCTTTAACAATTCCATCAGGATATTGTATTGGCATCTCATATCCAGCAAATGGAACAAACTTAGCTCCGAGATTTTTGTGAAAATTGTATAAAGCTGTTTTTTGTATTTCCATAATAACTCTTTTCTAACCCCATCTGTCTATGTACCTGAGAGATTTAATCCTTCGGTGAGGCCATTGCCTGCTTTCCAGAGTTATTACGGTAACGGTACTTTTGCCTGAGAGTTTCCGGGGTGGTTGCTCCTTCGGCGCTAAATTAATTAGTCTCTCCCGTTACAAGATTACTTTCCTCTAAATGAAATAAAATGTCAATTATTTAAGTAGTTAATAATTTTTTTTTGTCAAAACTCTTGGTAATTATAGCTAAAATAATGACAGCTCCTCCAATTAACACACTTAAAGGTGGAATCTCATTTAAAAATAACCACACCCAAATAGGCCCAAACAATGTTTCAGTTAACATTAAAAGCCCCACTGTAGTAGAGGGAGTTGATCTAGAGCCAATTGTTATACAAATAAAACCGAATGCTAATTGTGGTACTCCTAGAAAAAATCCCATTAAAATGTCATGATTGGTAAAAACAAATGACTCAGCTAAAAATAGTCCGTATATGATACTAAAAATCCCAGAGTAAAAAATAGCGGGAACCATGTCTAAGTTTTGATTTTTTCTGATAATCATTACTAATATCGAAAAATTTATTGGTATTGCTAAAGCAACAATATTTCCAAAAAATGATCCAGATGAAAGGGAGTCTCCAACCATTATTATAATTCCTGCCATTGCCAGAAGGATGGATATAAAACTGACTAATGAAATCTTCTCTTTAAGATAAAAGTATCCAAAAATTGCTAAAAACATTGTCTGTGTACTTATTATAAAAACAACATTTGCAACTGTGGTGTTACTCATAGAAACTACGAAAGCGATGAAGCTTAAAGACATGACCAAACCTCCTAATACAGCTGGATAACCTGCGTCTTTTATAATTTTGATTGTATTTTTTTTGTAAGTTATAACCAAAAAAAGTATTAGAGCTATCATAAAAAAAACAGATCTCAATAATAAAATTTGCCAAATACTTGCTTCTTCAAAAGATCTGATAATTAGCCCTCCCCAACTTAAACAGAAACCTCCAAATAAAAGAAGCATATAGCCAGGAATTTTATAAAGAAATTGCATTAAAATTTTTTAAAAATATTTGAAAAATACATACTAAGTGTTAATGATCTTATTATCATAAATAGTACAAGTGATAACCATAAACCATGATTATGTAAATAATTAGTCATATGTATAGAGATAAAAATAAAAAAAGCGACAGATATAATCATGGCATTTCTTATTTCTGCAGTTTGTGAAGCGCCAATAAATATACCATCATATTGATAACAAAATGAAGCCACCGGAGGAATAAGTACAACCCAGATTAGATATTCATAAGTAACATATCTTAATATATCGATTGTTGTTAGAGAGTTTACAATAAATTTAAAAAATAAAAGATATAAAATTGAAATAACTATTCCTGAGTAGAAGCTTAATTCAAAAGAATTTTTAGCAGAATTTATAAAAGCTTTTTTATTGCTTCTTCCAATAGTGTAGCCAACTATACCTTCGGTTGAAAAAGCATATGCGTCTAAGAAGAATGCAGCTATCATAACAAATTGCATTAAAATACTATTTACAGCAATATAATCCTCTCCAAGTTTAGAGCTTAGGTAGGTGACCCATAAAAATGCAAATGTTAATAAAATGGTTCTTATAAAGATATTAATATTAATACTTAACAATCTAAGTAATTTTTTCTTATTAAATATTTTTTTAAAACGTGGAATAATTTTAAAATATTTAATTATAAAAAAATAAGTATAAATTAGATAAATCATAGCTGTAAAATAAGCGGAAACTAAAGTACCAAATGCTACGCCACTAATATCTAAATTAAGTTGAATTACAAAAAAAGTGCTAAGTAAAATATTTAAAGAACAAAATGTCATTACAATCAAACTAGAAATATTTGTTTTTTGCAATCCTAAATAAAAACCTATCAAAACATAAATTGTCAATTCTGCCGGAGCGGAAAAAATTCTGATTGATATATACTTTTCAATTAGAGTTTGAGTTAAAATAGAAGGACTAAAAAAATGTTCTATTAATAAAATAAGAGGGTATTGAAAAATAATTATAATTATAGAAATAATTATAGCTAAAGAACTGTTTCGTAAGAGAGTTAGTACTATTTCTCTGTAATCACCCTTACCTACGGCTTGTGAGACTAGCCCAACTGTTCCCATTCTTAAGAAACCAAAACTCCAAAATATCATTGTTATGACTGCAGTTGAAATACTGGCTGCAGTTAAAAAATTTACACTCCCTAAATGACCCATTAACCCGGTGTCTATTAAACCGACTAAAGGGGTGGCAATATTTGCAAAAAAAATTGGGATTGACAGCTTGAGCAAGGAAATTTTACTTATATTTAAGTGATATTTCATGATTATTAAGTGTGGATTAGTTTATTCTTTATTCCATTTCAATATAATTATATAAAATCCTTTAAAATGTTAGAACAATTTGTAATCACAATCCAAATTATCTTAATCGATATTGTCATGGGGGCCGACAATGCAATTATTATAGGTTTAATTGCATCAGGATACGCTAAAGAAAATAGAAAAAGAATTATTGCTTGGGGAGTGGCTGTAGCATTTGCAGCTAGAATAGTTTTTGCATTTTTAGCAACAATACTATTACAAATGGCTTGGTTAAAGATAGTTGGAGGACTTTTACTTTTATGGGTAGTGAATAATTTAAGACAAGATTTCTTTGATCCAAAAAAGATTAGAACTCCGTCCCTTAAATCAAAAGAGAGCAGTTCGGTTACTCAAGGAATTTATAGAGTTATTATTGCTGATACAATTATAAGCTTAGACAATGTACTGGGCGTAGTTGGTGCCGCGAAAGATAATTACCACCTAATGGTTTTCGGATTAGTTTTATCTGTTTTATTAATTGGGACTTTGGCCTCTTATTTTGCAAATTATATTAAAGATCATAAGTGGTTAGGTTATGTGGGACTATTTGTAATTATGATAGTTGCGCTTCAACTGATCATTGGTGGTTTGATTAATTTAGAGGTCCTTAATATTAACGAAAAATTTCAGTCACTTTTTAGTATATGAAAGATTTTTGTATTGTAGGGTCTGGTGTTGCCGGATCTACAATAGCTAATTTACTAGCTAAAAAATATTCTGTGGAAATTTTAGATAAAGCCAAAGGTGTTGGTGGAAGAGCAGCTAATAGAAGGTATATCAAAAATTTAAGTTTTGATCATGGGGTTCAATACATCTCTCCAAAAAGTAAAATTTTTAAAAAGTTTATTCTAAGATTAAAAAAAAAAGGAATTATTAAAGAGTGGGAAGGAAAACATATAGATTTAACAAATCATGATCCAACAAATAAGAAAATTAAATACATTGGTAAAAAGGGAAATAATCAAATTAGTAAATTTTTATTAAAAAAAATTAAAAAAAGATTGGCCTCACCAGTTGTAAAAATAGAATTCTATAAAAAACAGTGGAAAATTACACTAAAAAATAAAGAATTTTACTATTATAAAAATCTTATTTTTGCTATTCCATTTCCACAAATTAAAACTATAGCAAAAAGATATTTAGATAAAAAATTTTTAAAACTAAACATTAAGATGGAACCAAACTTAACAGTAATGGCTGTTTTTAAAGATTGTAAAAAAAATTTGATTAGTAGTATTAAGTTCAATGATAATATTCTTGGTTGGGCAGCAAACGAAAATAGTAAAAAGAGATATAAAACGAAACTTTCTTTGTGGACGATTCAATCTAATGAAAAGTGGGCAAAAAAAAAAATAAATATTTATAAAGAAAATAAAAAAAATACAAGCAATCAATTATTGAGTCAATTTATGAAACAAACAAATTTAAAAAAAGAGAGATTAATATTTAATAGTATTCACGGATGGAAATATTCCTACAATAAAAATTCTACAAAATTGAAAAGTATATGGTATAAAAAATATAATATGGGCGTTTGTGGAGATTGGTTTATAGGACCTAAGGTAGAAAATGCATGGGAGAGTGCTCAAAACCTTTTTAAAAAATTAAATTAAACTATTGCTTTTTTTGAAAAAAACTATTTTTAATTTGCCATCCCACTATTAAAAAAATTACTAACATTATCCCTAGCGTTAAAGGTCTGTTCCATAAAAAATCCCAAGATCCATCGCTTATTAAAAGGGATCTTCTCAGGTTTTCTTCCATAAGACCTCCTAAAACAAAAGCCAAAATTAATGGTGGCATTGGGAAATCGTAAAGTCTTAATATAGTTGCGATTACAGCAATTCCTATCATTAAATAGATATCAAAGTTATTAAAAGACATTAAATAAATTCCTGTAACAGAAAAAAACAAGATCATCGGAATTAAGAATGATTTTGGGACTGCAAGAATTCTTGCAATATAAGGGATTAAAGGAAGATTTAAAATAAGAAGAACTACCATGCCAATATACATGGACATAATTACAGACCAGAATATTTCTGGATTAGTTTCGTATAATCGAGGTCCTGGTTGAATTCCAAAACCTAATAACGCTCCCAACATTACGGCCGTAGTTCCACTGCCTGGTATCCCTAATGTTAAGAGAGGAACAAACGCTCCAGAACAAGCTGCATTATTTGCAGTTTCTGGAGCTGATAAACCTTGAATACTTCCTTTTCCAAATTTTTCTTTTTCTTCATTGCTAACAAAATTTCTCTCCATTCCATAAGCTAAAAAGGAAGCTATTGTTGCACCAGCACCTGGAAGTACTCCAATAATAAAACCAAGCACGGATGAACGCGGAATAGTCCTAGACATTTTTTTTATTTCATCTTTATTAAGTTTTATAGAGCCCAATTCGGTTAATGAAATTTGTTTTGCTGTTTTTGTTGGGTCATTTCCTTTAATAATAATTGTTAAAGCCTCACTCATGGCAAATGTCGCCATGACAACTAGCACGAAACTAATTCCATCCGATAAATTCATATTATTAAATGTAAATCTTGTTATATCAGATAAACTGTCTTGCCCAACCGACGCTAACATCAATCCTAAAATAACCATCATCATTGCTTTTAAGAAATTTCCTTTTGAAGAAAAGGCGGCAACTGCTGTTAAACCTAAAATCATTAAACCGAAATAGTCTGGTGATCTAAAAGATAAACTTACTTTTGATAGACTTGGAGCAGCAAATAATAAAAAGATAGCTGCAATAGTTCCGCCTGCAAATGAGCTGTAAGCAGCTACCGCTAGTGCTTTACCTGCTTTACCTTGTTGTGCCATTGGGTATCCATCAAAAGATGTTGCAACAGTTCCTGGAACTCCTGGTGCATTAATTAAAATTGAAGATGTTGATCCTCCAAATACAGCGCCATAATAAACCCCGGCCATTAAAATTAATCCAGTAGAAGGTTCGAAACCATAAGTAATAGGTATCATTAAAGCTATTGCAGTCATCGGCCCTAAACCTGGAAGCATCCCAATAATAGTTCCTGCAAAGCATCCTATCATTACCATTAAAAGGTTCTGAAAAGATAAAGCTGTTTTTAATCCAATTAGAATTCCTTCGATCATCCCATAATTCCCAAGTATTTTAATAATGGATCTCTAAGATAAACTGCTAATAAGCCATGTAAAAGATACATAAAAATTGCAACAAATGGAAAAGAGAATACTAAAATATATTTCCACCTTCTTTCACCTAAGAAATAATAAGAAAAAATTAAAAATAAAGAGGTTGATAAAAAAAAACCTACCTTAAGAATTGTTGCTCCATAAACAATCATAGTTACTACTAATAAAATTGTTTTTTTGAATTCTAAATGTGTTGGGTCAACTTCAATAATTTTTTGATCAGGTAAAGCGATTTTTAGTCCTGAAAAAAACATGCCTGCATAACCTAAATAAATTGGAAAAGTTTTAGCATTAAAAGCTGCTTCTTCATCGAAAGAAAAAACTTGTATTTGATATGCGGTATATAAATAAAAGGCTGATAAAATAAAGAAGAGCAGTGAGATAATCTTAACTGAATTT
>MDTC01156195.1_pt1 | contig 21346 bp, 22 predicted proteins | sample 811181 | NCBI WGS metagenome assembly MDTC01 (sample SAMN05326644, study PRJNA326480) | marine metagenome | isolation source: seawater | place: Pacific Ocean: North | collected 2011 | reverse complement strand
CTGAATTAGGTGTGCTTGTAATAATAGCACGACCACCTGTTGCTAGTGTAGGTGATATTGATGTCCAAAATTCATCTGCAATCGTAGGTTGTACAAACGCAAACTCATCACAATATAATAATGATATAGACATACCTCTACCAGTATTTCCAGTAGTTGTAGCACTCATAATCCTGCTACCATTTTCAAATTCTATACTACCTTTGTTATAACTTGTTACACCTGCTCTTATAAAGTCAGGACAAGTTTCATACACATATCTAATACGTGTCATAATTTCCTGTGCGCCTGTATACTTGTGTGCCGCAATAAGCACAGTTTGATCTGGATTAAACATTGCATACCAAGCTAGGTAGATTGCCGCACAGGTAGTTTTTCCTGTTTGTCTTGGCATCATATTAATATTAAATCTATATGTATGATAACTATGCATCAATCTAAGTTGATACTCATAAGGTTTAAATAATAATTTACCTTCTACAGGATGCTGTATGTATGCAAAGTGTTCAGCAAAATATAGATACCCTTTATCGGGATCCATACATTTAGATAAATGCTGTATTTGTTCTTCTGTGAATGTTTCTCGTGTATTGGCTTTTTTGGTTAATACACCGTCTAAACTCTTACTCATGGAAATATTTAGTCAAGAAAATAGGGCCCGTAGGCCCTATTGAATTTGTTTAACCGCAGTGTGCGGCAAATAATTTTTCGAATTTACCTTTATCGCAACCGTATTCGTCTTGTACTTTCTTAAACATTTCATGTTTAGCACAACCGCTTGCGTAAAGTTTTTTCATCTCGCCTACACAGCCTGCTTCGTCAAAGTCTGCATCTGCTGGCGCCATTTTTTCTGCTAGTGCTTTGGCTAATTCGCTTCTAAGCTCATCTTCCATTGCCATTGCATTGTCACCTCTGTTTGCGGCTTTGTATTGATTTTTCTCTCTATTAGCACCGCCTGAAAGATCTTTTGTCATATAGTGTTGATCTTTGTAATCTTCGTCTGGTGAATTATCCCATTCTTCTTTTGACTCTTCGTCACCCATCAAATCTTTTTTCATATCCATAGGTGGTTTTGGTCCAACAATAGCTTTTAGTTTGCTCATTGGTGGATTAATCATATCCATATCAACTGGCTTAGCATCTGGTGCTCCACCGCCTTGCATAATTTTTAACAAACTTGCAACTTCACTAGCACTGTCACCTGACATACTGATGTTCATTGATGCACCTTCGTCAATGCGTTTTACTTCTGCCGGAGTTGGATCTGTTGTTTCATCAATTCTATCTAACTCGGCTAATTTTTCAAGTAGTTCTTTCATATTAGCCTCCAATAACTGCTTTTGTGTTTTCGCTGGCATCGATGTCTTTGCTTTCACCTTTTGGTGCGCCTTCTTGAGGATCAATGTTTCTTTCTTTACGAGCTGTTTCTAACTCTTTTAAAAGATCCATTACTCTGTTGCCAGCAACTTTATCTTGTGCGTCTGGATCTGCTTGTTCCATTTCCTCTGTTTCTAATTTAGTTTCATATGGTTCGCTAGGCTGTTTTGCATAGTTGTCATCTGCTCTATCATCATTCATGTTACGCACAATTACATGACTTGGTTCACATGGGCAACATTTTTCAATGTAATCTTCTAGCATCTGGGGGGTAGTTGGATAGTTTAAAGATACTTCGTAATATGTTACTTCCATGTTTTGTAGTTGAGGGAAATCTAAAGGACGTTCTTGAATTGGTGTTTTCTTACCTGCTGACATTTCTACAATATCAAATTTTTTCAAACATGTTTCTAAATGATCTACAAAGCCTTCTGCAAGATCACCTGCTACACCTATTTGAAATTGGTATACCTTATTGTTATAAACTTCATTTAATACTTCTGTAAATTTACCCATAGTTTTCTTCCTCTATATAACTATTTATCCTCTGACATGCCTTTTAGCTTGGCAATTAAGGAGTTTCTATCTGTAACAATAGCACCTTGTCCAGTTATCATTTCGCCTGAATCGCCATTGTCTTTGTCTTGTTTTTCTTTTTTAAGTTGCAATTCAATCATTTTAAGTTTCTTATCCATCTTTGCAACTTTAGCATCTAAACTAGTTTTAAGCATAGAACCAGCAACTTCAAACACCCTGCCTGAATAACGGCTTTCTACGTTCATACCCAGATCCATCAAATCTTCATAACTTTGTAAAGCACGATCTGCTATGTCTTCTAGTTCTGTATCTGCTTTTTCACCCAAGCCTTTTACTTGTGGTAGGGCGGCCGCAATTTTATCAAATTCAGCCATATCACGAAAAGTATCTTGCTGAGTAGCTACTGCTTTTGTTTTTTCTTTTTTGACTTCTTGAGACTTTGCATCACTAATAATTTCTTGTGAATCTGGCATGTCTAATAGGTCTTGCAATTTCTTTGTCATTATATACTACTTTAACTATCTTAATGTATTTAGCCATTGTTCTTTGGTAATATGAAAATACCAGGCTCTATATGGTTTGCCTAATCCTTCAGTAATTCTGGGATTAAACCAAAACGGACCTAAGCCTGCACTAGTCAACGGTCCATTTTTTCCTGAATGGTTACACTTAATATAAATCTCGTTAAAATATTGAAATGCATCTTCACAGAAAAAATCCCAATTAAAATGTGTGCCAGGCTTCAATGATTCTCTATCAAATTCAGTACGCTGTGCTAACAATATATCATACTTGCCAGGCCAGTCAGTTGGTTTATTGTTTTCTATATACAGTTCATATCTTTTTAATTTAATTAAATTACAGCATCTTGTAAACAAAGGTTCATTATAAATTGCTTCTTTAATATCTGTTGCTTCAACGTGTATACCTTTTTGTTGTAATTGAAAACATGTCATACCTACACCTGTTCCTATGTCTAGTGCAGTTTTTTTATTTGACCAATCTATTTTATCAAGGTAATATTCTTTTTCACTCCAATGTTTGTCCCATTCTCTGATATATTTTGCTCCCCTATGTTTTTTAGGAAAGTCATACATTATATCAAACATCTTTTCTTTGTATTCTAATGCGTTCATCTTTTCCGCCTTCCATTATGGAAAATATCTTGCTCGTTAATAATTCTAAATCTTATGCCTCGTTGTTTGCACCATTTGCTCGCCGCTTCCCATTTTGCTTGGTTAACAACATAAGCCGCTTGGTTGTGTCTTGAACGCCCTACTTTTTCTCTTAATGTTTGGTTTGCTGGTTTTACTTCTATAAGTTCAACATGTTGCTTACTTTTTTTGTCGGCATACACAATAAAGAAGTCAGGAACATAAATTGTATGCTTACCTGTCAAAGGATTTCTATATGGAATTTTTATTGATTCACTTGCCCATTTACTAACACTAGGATGGTTATCTAAAAACTGCATGAAAGTAAATTCCCAACTGGATCTATATGTAGGAGTTCTATTACCTAGAAATTTATCTGGATTTTTTAGTTCGAATTTTCCTTGTGCAAATCTAGGCATGTCATGCTACTATATTTCTTAGCTCTACACGATTTGCAGTATCAATTTTAAAACCTATTATACTATTTTTTGATCTGTTGTAATTCAAAACTTCTGCTACAAGTCCACTAATTTGAACATCGTCTAAGCCTTTAAGTGTATCAAGCAGTGTAAATATTTCTACATTATCAATTATGGATTGTTGTATGAGTACTGTAGCAACATTAGCCGCGCTTATATCGTCAAATCCTCTTTTTTCAAAAAACCCTACAACAGCATCTATCTTGTTTGAAGATACACTTATTTTTTCTGTAAAATATTTGTTGTAAAATTCTTTTACTTCTTCTCCACTATCTATTGGTTTAATTTTAAACTCGCTCATATTTGATCGTTACCTCCAAGAATGTCTGACCTTAGTGTATTAGAACTAGGTGCGTTACCTTGTAGTTGTAAAATTTTATCTTGGTATACTGTGCTTGTGTTATTAACATTTCCACCGTTAGTTGTTGTTACTGACGCATTGCCACCATTACCTGTTTGTTTAGGGAAGTTGACATCACTCAGTCCGCCTACAGCTTCTTTTGTAATATTACCTAAAGCACTTTTTATAATACTGTATCCTTCTTGACGTAAACCTTCTTTTGTAAGTGCTTTTGCATTTTTGTAAGTATTAAAAACTGTTAATGCTGTGCCTAAATTAAATTGACCGCCTGCAATGTCGCCAATAATATCACTTATACCTCCAACAACACCTCCTTGTCCAAGTAGTGATGTTGTGCCACCACCACCCAATGATAGTGGGCTTGGTGTAGAATCATAATGTATAGTTCCAAATCCTGCAGGATTATCTTCACCTACTGGTCCTCTACTATAGAATACAGTTTCATATGCTACTGTCATTTGGTTTTGTGTAACTTCACTACCTGCATTAGAATCCATTTGATCATGTGTAAGTCCTGTAACAAGAGGATTTACAAGTGTGTATGCAATATATTCTTTTCTTGCCATTTGATAGATTGTAATTTTATTAAAGAATGGTTCTGTGTGATCGTTATCTAAACCATACCTATAATTTTGTGATGCAGGTGTACCATATGTGTTACGAGGTGCATAAGGAGGACTTACTCCGCCTGTGTTGTAATTTCCATCTCTATAATAATATCTATAATAGGCTTCCATTAATGTAGTTGTCAATCCTAAATTATCATCATGAAATGTTATGTTGACAGGATCATATTCCAATGTTGTTTGTAAATTCTTTTTTCTATTGTACATGTTTTTTGTTACAGTTTGTACAGAAAATTTTGGTAAGTCGACTGCCTTCACAAGCATGTTTAATTCAAGTTTATGACGTTGATCTAATTGAGGCATAACTTTTTGTGCTGATGCACTCAATTCAAATACAGTGTAAAAGAGAAATTTTGATTTAGGTGAAAGTCTAAATCCGTCGTCGTTAAACAAACGTGCGGCATGTTGATAATCTTTTAGATTACCGCCAGGATTAAGAGCGCCTTGGAATACGTTATTTAGAAAACCTTTGAACTTCATACTAATATTTATCCTGGAGAGAAAAGTGCGTATAAAAAGAAAAAGGGTGACCGAAGCCACCCTTTAAAATCTATGGCAATTTGTTTAGGTATTAGCCAATACCGCCGCCACCAGTAACTAGACTGTTAAGCGTTCTACCAACTGCTGTACCAATTCCTTCACCTTGTGGTGATTGAACAGCATTATCAAATCTAATTGATAGTGTAATTGATACTGGGTCGTTTGCACTATAAGTTAATTGGTTATAGTTTGCGTTTTGAATGAAACAACCGTATAATTCGAATGTTTCTAAAATGTTTGGTGTGTTTGCACCATTACCACCATCTAGTACTTCAATTCTTGTTGTAAATTTATAATCAATACCAGATGCCGCAGTTGACATTTCAAAGAAGTCAAACTGTTTCTGAAGTTGTTCACCAACAAGTTTTTGAACACTGTTGTTTACATCTTCACGTAAGTTTAGTGTAATAGGTTCAAATGTATGTCTACCTGCTAGATAAGCACGTGAGTTATACACTGGAATCTCTACTTCCTCAAATGTAACACTTGGGCGTGTCACATCCATAACTTGCTTGGTTAATTCTGTTGTTGGTGTTGATACACCAAAGTTCTCTAGCATCACTCTAAAGCGATACTGTAGTTTTGGCATCAACATACCTTGGGTTGATGCACTACTGTCAGATGCTAAAGGAACTGTAATTTTTGATAATGTTGAAATTGCCATATGTTTCTCCTGTTACAGTATTTATCAATTAACGGACCCCATATTTCAGGGGTCCATTTAAACTATTATAATCCTGCAATTTCTCCTGTATTCTTAAGTCTCAGTGGAATGTAAATAAATTCCACAGCCTTAACCGGTTCAATAGCAATATCTAAATATAGTTCGTTTCTATCAATTCTACTTGGAGTATTGTTTGATTCGTCACAAACTACAATATAGTCATATAGTGCTCTTGATCCAACAAGTTCTAGCATTAAACTTTCAGCCGCTTGTTTGATCTCATCACGTGTGATCTTATCATTTGGCTCAAAAATGTAAGGCTTAGCAAGTTTGTTAAGCTGACTACGTAGGTAAATTACAAGTCTAGCAACGTTGACTCTATCTAGTGAACTTGCGTTCTTAGCTCTAGTCTTTTGACCAAAACATACTAGTCCTGCACCTGTGATAAACGTAATTGGGTTAACACTAATACCATAAAGTGTATCACGTTGCCCTTCGTTTAATGCAACACTTACAAATTCGCCTTCATTGTCAATGTAGCCTGTTGCTGTAGCATTTGTAATGCCACCGCGTCTTGTTCCTGCTGGTGCAAACCATGGAAACGATACTTGGTCGCTTAATGCGATAGTACGTAGCATCATGTGTGACGGTGGAACAACAATATTGTTTCCTAAGTTGTCACTTGTGAATCCCCATGGATAATAAACGCCTAAGTACTCATCTCTGCTTACAAGTCCATCTGCATTATCTTCAACTGCTTGGTTAACGTTAGTTCCCCACTCATTTAATGATGTTGCATTTGGTAGTAATGTGCTAGGTGAGTCACCTACAACAAATGCTGTTAAGCCTCTGTCATAGTTTAGGCTAATCATTTCACCAATTAGTTCTGGATATCCAGGTGTTGCAAGTACGTTGAAGATTCTTGATTCATCATCTCTAATCTCGTCATTGCTATTCATAACTGCTTGTAGGCTTTGTACTACAACAGCTCTTTGCGCTGACTGACCAAAACGACCTGAACCATCTTCATTGTTTGCAGATTCTGTTACCCAACGATGCTCATAGTAACCTGTCATAGGTGCATCGTTCATACGCTTGTTTTCTGCGTTTGTATCGATGTAATTACGTACAAATTTCTTAACATTAAAACCACTTCTACGTGTGTTGAATAACAACATACCTTTTGGATATAGTGCTGGATCTGGAGCGTCTGGATCTAAGAAATTGCTAGTTAGCAAGTCTTTGATTGTAGCCGCATCAGCATTAGCGCCTGCTGTACTATAACGTGCATCAGCAAACAATACACCATCTGATGTAGTTTGATCTGATGAGTCTAATTGTACCCAAGCACTCTTAGCATTGCTCCATCTGTAAATTTCTGGATACTTGTCTAAGTTAGCTGTGTTAATCCAAATGTCGCCGTTCTTAAGTGCAGTTTTGTCTGACTGGCCGTTTGTAGCCGCAGGTTCTGTAGCACTTACAATTGGACCATTTGGATCAGTTTGATCGCCAGCACCTGCCGCATAGTACGGAGATGTGCTATCTAAGTAACCTACCCAAGTTGTTCCATTGTGTACCATTATATCTGCTTCGTCAACAATTGAATTGTACCATAGTGTACCATCTGCCGCTAGTGCAGTTGGTGCTGTTGCACTGTTTGTTGCACTTAGAACTTTCCATAGTGTAGCAACAAAATCATGTGTTGTATCACCTGCTGGAGCATCATACAAGTTTGTTGTTGCACCTGTACCAGAAGTAGCATAACCTGCTTCTGCTAAGTGTCCACTTGTATCTGCAATTCTAAATTCACCGCCTAGTGCATGACTAATAACAATTCTATTTGCACTGTCAACTGACGCACTAACATTTGTTAATGTAGAAGTATTAATTGCATTTGCAATATCTTCTGCATCGTCTGCGTCACCTGCCACTGATACACTTATTGCTACTGCACTTTGTAAATTAGCATTGCCTTTAATAGATTCGCTAATTGAAAATGATGCAGTACCACTTGATAATTGTGTTGCAATTATGCTTGAAGTGATTGATGTTGCTCCTGTTGAGTTTCTTTTGTAAACTTTAAAGTTTGCAACAAGGTCACTTGCTTCAGCATCATTGTATCTAACAAATACAGCGTCTTGGCTAATGTTTGCTCCGCCGCCGTCTTTGTCCATGTTAAAGATTGCAGTTGCTCTATCTTTGTATATTGAAGCACTCTTTGTCTCCCAAAGTTTTGTATTTCCATTCCATTCTTTGATTGACCATGCCGCACCTTTATTTGGATTTGTTGTTTTGACCCAAACAGATCCAGTAGGACGCGGTGTTGTATCGTCTGTACCGAATTCAGGAACACTTGTATGTGGATCAATATTCAATGCAGGTGCATAGTAAGTACCAGCTGTTAGACCTAAGTCTGCCATTAAGCCTGTACCTTCTGCGATTACTACGTTTGCTCCTGTGCTAAAGATTCTAACAATATTGTTGCTATCTTTATCAGCAGTTACACCAGAGATAGATGCTCCGTTAATTGCAGTTACAGCCGCATCTGCGTCTGTACCAGCTGTAGTAATAGTTGTGCTGTTAATTGTAAAATTTTCGCCTGATGTTGTAGCTGGGTTAGCAGAACCTTTTGTTACTGCCCAACTAGATTTCCAAGCACTGCTTCCTACTTCTACCCATGTACCACTTTCGTTTTTGTAGTATGTTTTGAATAGTGTAGTTGTTGCTACTACTGCATAGTCACCTTTTGAGCCAACTGAGCCTTTTGGTGCTCCGCCAGTTACAAGTGTGCTATCTGTAATAACAATTGGTGCTTTGTTAGTAAATGATTGGCCGCCTGTTGTAGAAGCCGCCGCGCCATTCCATTCAAAGATACCAAATAGTGTACTTGCTGTATCTACCCAATATGTTCCGTCTGATGGATCACTTGTAGGAGCACTTGATGTTGCAGTAATCGCACCTAAGTCAATTCCTGCTCTTACAACATATGCTCTGTTGCTTACACCTAATAGACTGTAAGCCGCTTGTAATCCGTATTCATTCAATTCACCGCCGTGTATTGGGTTATTGTTTGTATCTGTGTAGAACTTAGGTTCTCCAAATGTTTCTACTAAATCCCTTTGTGATGTAATTAGGTAGGGCTTACCTACATTTGCCGCTTCAGTACCGGCCGCAGTTCCTGTGCCTGCACCGTTAGTTTTGTTCTCTGCTGTTGCAACAAATATCATTGGTACGGTGCCGGGTTCGGCTGGCGTGTAGAAACTTTCGTCAATTACCTTAACCTCAACACCTGGTGATGATAATGCCATATTCATTCTCCTTTTGGAATAAGTGTTCATTAGTATTTATGTGTTTTGTAATTAATTTGCCTATAATAGCACCAGAAAAAGGGGTCAAAAAGGTATGGTAAATAACAATATGAGACCATTATGTGTTTGTAAACAAAGACCTGCGGCGGTAAACTATAAAAAAGAAGGCAAAGTATACTACAGAAAAAAATGTGAAGTGTGCCTTAAAGGAAACCGTATAGGTGTAGGAATACCAAAGTGGAAGTTATCAGGATATATCAAAAAAGATACTTGTGAAAAATGTGGATTCAAAAGCAGACACAAAGAACAGTTCAATGTCTATCATATTGATGGAGATTTGAATAATTGTTTGCCAAACAATTTAAAAACTGTATGTGCTAACTGTCAACGAATTATGCAGAAACAAGGCGTTCGTTGGAAGCAAGGAGACCTAACACCTGACTTCTAAGTTCATCCATAGTACCGTTGTTGTGTATTGTTAAGGTGTATCCTGCATTTGCCCAACGCCATTCGCTTTCATGTATGTCCTTAGGTTCTACACCAATATCTTGATACATTCTGAACCATACAGGATCAATGCCACGTTGTACACGCCATACTTTGCCGCCAATTTCTTTAATCATTTTAATTTCATTTGGAAAACGTACATCTGGGATTATAAAGTTTTTATTAGGATTTTGTAGTATGTGTTGTTTTGTAAGGCTAACCCAAATACCATCATAAAAGCCCTTACGCATACAATCTGTGCCATATTCTTGTAGCACTAATCTTGGAGTGATTGTTCTGCCTGTTTCTTGTGTCCAAAAAGTATCAACTGTTTCTCGCCATTCACGACTTTCGTCAGTATCGCCTTCTAGCATTTGCCTATCCCAATTAAAGACACTTGCTACACCGTCTTTTAATTTGTCAGCAAAACTTATTTTTTCATAACCTTGTTCAACAAGTACATCAGCAACAGTACCTTTACCACTGCCTATCAAGCCACATAAGCCAATTATCATACACGCAACTCCGACGTTCCTTCCCCTACATGTCCTCTTGGAAAGTAGTTAAATGCCAAGCTATATCTAGGAGTATCTGTAAGATTAGGTGTTACCATGTGTTCTAAGTGACTTGGAAATAACACTATATCTCCTGCTCTTGGCGTAATAAAAAATTCATTTGTATTATGTATATTAGTCTCTTTGTAGCTCATTCTCACTGTATCGTGGAACAAGTTATTCCAAAGATGTGATTTTTGGAACACAATATCACCTGCTCCTTCCGCACTATCTACATAGTATACACCACTCAACATAGCGTTACTATGCCAGTGTAGTGTATTGTGTTCACCTTTTGCATGCCTGTTTACCCAGCTATTCTCAAGACCAAACTTTACATTATCATTTACTTGTAATACTTCGTGTACAAAATGCTGTACAGCATCGTCTATTTGCTTTGCTAATACTTCAAGTGTAGCATCATTGAGTATATACTTGTTTGCTGTATGATCATGTCCTGCGGCTTCGTCAGGATATTCAAAGTTTTTGATTACATTTTTTACGTCAGCGTCTAGCTCTCCAATATTAGAATAAAATAACGGAATGCTAAACAGTTGTATTAGATTATGTTTCATATTGTTAACCTTACTGAATTTTCACCTACAGTACCTTTAGGAAAATAATTAAATGCCAAACTGTATCTATCTTGTTTATCTTGACTTTTAGCTACTTGATGTTCTAAATGGCTTGGAAAAATTAAACAATCTCCAGTCATAGGCTGAACAGTCCACGAACCAGTAGTGTATTGGGACCAATTATCATTTGTGTTCGGTCGTACATGTTCTGGAAAAGTATTAAGATGTTGTCTATTCTTCTTAAATGTTATAGGATTTGCAGTTGGTCCAATATCAGGATAGTATACTCCACTTACTAATGCGTTTGCATGATTGTGTAATTCAATATCACTACCTGTATTCATTTTGTTAATCCAACTTGTAGTTAGTACAAATTCTGTTTCATCTGTTACATCACAGATTGTGTAAACAAAATGATCAACTGCCTTTTTAATTAAATTTTGTAAATTTTGTAATTTTGATTGACGTAAAACGTCAAAGCCTCTTTCCCAAGGATTTAAATCTTCTTCTCCTTGGTATTGTGCTACAGAATTTGTAGGATATTCTAAATTTTTAAGCCATGCTAAAGTAATTGGATCTAGTGGACCGATATGAGTCTTTAATAACGGAGTAGAAAATAGAGGTGTAATTTCATAGTGCATTTATATAATATAGCACCTAAAAATACGTTTGTCAAGTATAAATTAACCTATAAGGAAACCGTAGCCTGCACCACCTGCTACTTGTGTTGAAACATCAGCTTCTAGTTTCTCCATCTCAGCTTGTGCTTCTGCTTTAAGTGCATCACCATTAAGTGCAGAGCCGCCTTGTGGTCCTGCTATCTGTGCAAACTTACTTCGTGCTTCACCTAACATATATTTGCAAGTTGCAACAGTATAATCTTTAATCCATTGTTTTGCTAGATAATCTTCTAGTAAGTTTTCATCTGGCCGATAGTTGTAAGCCATAAGCAATAGTGTTTCGTCTGTTCTTGGACGTTGAAGAAGTGTTATTTCTTTTGTGACTGTATTCCATTTAAATTCTATAAACGAACCAAACATACGCCCTACTAGTTCTTGATATTGAGAGAAAAGATCATATGTTGCAAGTCCTCCCATGTTAGATGAACTTAGCAAATAGGTGTTAGTATATGCCATGTTGAAAGGTTCAAATAAAGTACCACCATCACCTCCGCCAGTGCGTGAGCCAATTGATCTACGGAATATTTTACGTACTTCAATTACTTCATTTGGCAATGTATATGTATTTTCATCTGTCAAAGTTTTCATAAACAAGTAAGATTCTTCTACGCTATTGTCAGAACGTTGTCTAAATTTTGATAGAGCTTTACTTAATGCTGTTTCATAATGCACTGGATCAAGCTCAACATCAACCATGCCGCCACCTAACATAGCGTTTACATAGTCAAATACTTCTTGCTTTTTAGTTTGTAGTGTGGCCATATAAAAGTTCTCCAATAGTATTTATCGTAAGATAAATATGTTTATGCCAAGACTATCTTTATATAAACCAGAAAAAGGCAGGGATTATCATTTCTTAGACAGACAAATTCAAGAAATGTTTACTGTGGGCGGAACAGACATATTTGTTCACAAATACCTCGGGCCTGAAAATCCAGCAGAAGCAGATGCTACAGCAGATCAGCCTCGTTATGATGCTGTCAAAAGTACAAATATACAGGACATGCTATTTTTAGAAAATAGAGATCGAAAGTATGATCCAGACATTTATACTATGCGAGCTGTATATAATGTTCAAGACATAGACTTTGATTTGAGTCAATTTGGTATGTTTTTGAGTAACGATACATTGTTCATGACAATACATATAAACAGTAGTGTAAAGACACTTGGTAGGAAAATTATGAGTGGCGATGTAATTGAACTACCACATTTGAAAGACGAGTATGCACTAAATGATCATACAATAGCATTAAAACGCTTTTACGTTGTTGAAGATGTTAATAGAGCCGCTGAAGGTTTTTCACCTAGTTGGTATCCACATTTATATAGATTAAAATTAAAACAGATTGTTGATTCACAAGAATTCAAAGAAATACTTGATCTTCCAGCAGAAGAAGGTTCAGACAACACACTAAGAGACTTGCTTTCTACATATGAAAAAGAAATGCAAATTAACAATGCAGTTGTAGATCAAGCAGAAGTAGATGCTAAAAAATCAGGATATGATATTAGCCATTATTACACTTTAGCAACAAATGATGATGGCACAGTTGCTTTAACTACTGCTGATGAAACAGATATTGATGCAAGTAGCGTAGGATCAAATGCAAGTGATGTACATGAGAAACCTAGTAGATTAGGCTATCAAGGTTATTTACTTGGCGTTGAAGAAGGACCAAACGGTGCTCCATATGGTATGGGCATAAGTTTTCCATCGCAACCAGAAACAGGTGATTACTTTTTACGTACTGATTACATGCCAAAAAGATTATTTAAATATGATGGAGGTAGATGGGTGAAAATGCAAGATGGTGTTCGTGTTGACCTTACAAACACAGATACAAGAAATACTCAAAAAACTACATTCATTAACAATACAAAAACAAATACTATTGGTGGTGAACAAGTTCAAGAAAGACAAAGTCTTTCAAAAGCACTTAGACCTAAGGCAGATAATTAATGCAACATTTTTATGATGGACAAATAAGAAGATACGTTACTCAAATGGTAAGACTTATGAGTAATTTCTCTGTAAAAGATGGTTCAGGTACATTAAAACAAGTTCCTGTTATGTATGGTGATTTAACTAGACAGGTTGCAAGTATTATACGAGATAATAGTGAAAACAAAATACCTAGTGCTCCACGTATGGCAGTTTATATAAATTCATTAGAAATGGATAGGTCTAGAACAGCTGATGCAAGTTATGTTAGCAAAGTAAATATCCGTGAACGTGCTTATGATGAAAACAACGAGGAATATCTAAATACACAAGGTAAAAATTATACTGTAGAACGACTTATGCCAACGCCTTACACCCTTGGCTTTACTGTTGATATATGGAGTTCAAACACAGATCAAAAATTACAGATTATGGAACAAATACTTACATTGTTCAATCCTAGTTTAGAAATACAAACAACAGACAACTATATAGACTGGACAAGTTTAAGTGTTGTTAATATGGAAGGCATTACATTTAGTTCAAGAAGTATTCCTGTAGGTGTTGACAGTGACATTGATGTTGCTAACATGACATTTACAACACCTATCTATTTGTCACCTCCTATTAAGGTTAAGAGACTAGGTGTTATTACAAATATTATAACAAGTGTATTCAACGAAGATAAAGGTACAATAGATTTAAGTTTGAGTAGACCTGAATTAAAAGCATATGATGATAGTGTAATAGCTGGATCTAAACCTACAACAAATGGTAACACTGAAACTGTAAACGACAGTAACGCTATACCTGTTAACGTAAGTCATAAAAATTATGGTATTTACATCACAGGTACTATGGCGCAATTAGTTGCAAACAATAGAGTAGGTAGCACTAATTGGCGCAATGTAATTGATACTTACCCTGGTCAATATCAAGATGATATTAGCAGGTTGTACATAAGACGCAGTGACGAAAATAGAGATGTTACAGGAACAATTAGTTTAAATCCAAATGATGAAACACAATTAATGGTAAATTGGGATTTAGATTCATTCCCAAGTAATACTATAATAAATGGACCTACTAGATTAAATGCACAATGGACAAGCATAGATTACATAATAGATCCATTAAAAACTAATCCTATTACAGAAAACATGCGTGGACTTGGATCTCGTATATTATTGTTAAATGATATAGGTGATGCTGATAACGGAAATGAAGGTCCATCAGCATGGGATGGTAATTTCCAAGGTACTGATCTTGTTGCAAGTAAAGATGATATTGTTGAATGGGATGGTAATCAGTGGCGCATTGTATTTGATGCAAGTGAAAATAAATTAGTATACAACGATGAAGTTTTAACCACAGTATACACAACTAACCTAAAAACAGGTATACAATATCGTTGGGATGGTTCAGATTGGCTATTAAGTGTTGAAGGACTCTATCCAAACGGTACCTGGCGTCTAAGCCTAAACGGCTAATTATTTTTATGGACAAGATTATTTGCAGTGGAACTCTCTTTTATAGCCTCTCGAGTAAACGTTATTTGTTACTTAGACGTTGTGAAGGTAGAACTAAAGGTACATGGGGACTTGTAGGCGGAACAAACGAAACTACAGAAACTCCTTGGGAAGCATTGAAAAGAGAAATATCTGAAGAAATAGGAAAACTGCCTGATATTCAAAAAACAATTCCACTTGAAACTTTTATTAGTACAGATCAAAAATTTCATTTTCACACTTATCTTTGTACAGTTCAAGAAGAATTTATTCCAGTGTTAAACAAAGAACATGACGGGTATGCGTGGGTTACTTCAGGTGGTTGGCCAAAGCCTTTACACCAAGGTTTGCGTAATACACTTAATAGTAAAATTAATCAAGAAAAATTAGAAACAGTAACAAAAGTTCTTGATTTAATGTCTCAAATGTAGTATAGTAAATTATGATAAGAGTATATGGCGATATAATGCTAGACAGGTGGATTAAAGGAGTATCACAGCGTGTTAGTCCTGAAGCACCAGTCCTTGTGTTACAAGAAGAAGAACAAATATTCTGCCCAGGCGGAGCAGGTAATCTTGCATTAAATATTGCAAGTCTTAATGGTAGTGTAAATGTATATGGTAGTATTGCACCAGATAAAGAAGGTTATAGAATTATTGATTGCTTTGAAAAGCATCCAAAAATTAATTTTGCCGCTACACTAGATAGTAAAATTACAACTACAAAAAATAGATTAGTAGGTCAAGGAGGGCAACATATTGTACGTTGGGATAGAGAAGAACTTTATACCGGCGACGAAGCATACGAAAGATGTATAACAGATATAACAACAAAAGACATTGTGGTTGTAAGTGACTATGCAAAGGGAACTGTAAAAGAAAAAACTGTTTGGAATTTTGCTAGACGCTGTAAAACACTAGTAGATCCTAAACAAGCCCCTGCATATTATCAAGGAGCATATCTTGTAAAACCTAATATGAAAGAATATGAAGGTTGGTTCGGAACATTCAATAAACTAGATGCATTAGATCATATTAAAACTTACGAATGGACCTATCTTGTTGTTACAGATGGTGCAAACGGTATGCATGTGTTAAGCGATGATGGAAGATATGAACATATTCAAGAAGAAGCAAAAGAAGTAGCAGACGTTACTGGTGCTGGAGACACTGTACTGGCTGTCATTGCATACTTTATTGAACAAGGTTTAGATATGTTTGATGCTTGTAGGAAAGCATGTTATGCCGCGGCAAGAGCTGTAGAACACAGAGGAGTTCATGTAGTTACACATAACGACCTAGAAAAAGTAGTTTTTACAAACGGTGTTTTTGATATCTTGCACAAAGGACATTTACACTTATTGAAAGAAGCACGTAGTTTAGGTAATAAACTGATTGTAGCAATTAATACAGACGCAAGTGTACAAAGATTAAAAGGAAACGGCCGTCCTATTAACGATGTTCAAACAAGACAAGCACAATTAGAAGTATTGCCTTGGGTAGATGAGGTCATTACATTTACAGATGATACGCCTTTAGAACTTATTAATAAAATTAAACCAGATTTAATTGTCAAGGGTGGCGATTATAAAGTTGAAGATGTTGTTGGCCATGAGATTGCAGATGTGCATATTGTGCCTATAATAGACGGATTGTCGACATCTAATATAGTAGAAAAAATTACAATATGAACTTACTGATTACTGGCTCAAACGGATTTATAGGAAAAAATCTTGTAAATTATTTTGTTGATGAAGGACATACAGTTGCAGAATATGATTACATAGAAAATGTAATTCCTGATTGTAGTCCTTTTGATCATGTTATTCATATGGGTGCTATTAGTTCTACAACAGAACGTAACGTAGAACAAGTCTTAACACAAAACTTAGATTTTAGTCATAGACTTTTACAAATTTGCGAAATGCAAGGAGTAAATTTAATTTATGCATCAAGTGCAAGCGTTTATGGAGATACAGGCGTATTTAAAGAATATGGGCCCGTATATCCACAAAGTGCATATGCATGGAGCAAATACTTGTTTGACAGAACAATAAATCAAGTTGATAAAAAAGATTGGATGTGCAACGTAAAAGGATTAAGATTCTTTAATGTTTACGGAGAGCATGAGGAAGATAAAGGTGATCAAATGAGTGTTTTTCATAAATTTAAAAACCAAGCATTAGACACAGGAAAAGTTCATCCATTTGAAAATAGTAAAGAATATTTGAGAGATTTTATATATGTCGGCGATGTATGTAAAATTGTAGATAAGTTGTTAGATGTAGATGATAGTGGCATATACAATGTAGGTACAGGTACACCACGTAGTTTTCAAAGCATTGCAGAAGCAGTTGCAGAAAAATACAATGCAGACATAGAACCAATACCTATGCCAGAAATACTTAAACAACAATATCAAAAATATACTTGTAGTGACAATACAAGACTACTTAAAGCAATAGGTAAATTTAATTTTACAACACCGGAGGAATGGATATGCAAAGACTAGAAGGTAAAGTAGATAAAGGTTGGGGCTACGAAATAATTTGGGCCACAAATGAAAAATACTGTGGTAAAATACTTTTCTTTAACAAAAAAGGTTCAAAGTTTAGTATGCACTTTCATAGAGAAAAAGACGAAACATGGTTTGTTAACAACGGCAGTTTTGTTGTACGCTGGATAGATACAAAAACAGCAACATTGTTTAGCCAAGTTCTTAAAGAAGGACAAACTTGGCATAATCCACCATTGCAACCACATCAATTAGAAGCAATGGAAGATGGAAGCAGTATTACAGAAGTCAGCACAGCAGATAGTGTTGAAGACAACTACAGAGTAATTCCAGGTGATAGTCAATCGGAATTAACAACAAAAATTAAAGAGGTGGCAGATGCGCAGTCCAACGATAACGTGGAGTAATGATGTAAACATTGATTTCTACAAACCAGATTATATTGCACCAAAGTGTGTTGTAGGTTTAGATAGAGATGGTGTTATTAATGTAGATATTGGAGATTACGTTTACAAAAAAAGTGACTGGAAATTTGAAGAGGGCAGTTTAGAAGCAATAGTAAAATTACGTAAATTAGGACACAAGATAGTTATTATAACTAATCAAGGCGGTATAGAAAAAGGTATCTACACACAAGAAGATGTAGAAAAATTACATGCACATATGTTTGAAGAATTTGGTAAGGCAGGTTGTCCTAGTATAGATGGATTGTACTACAGTGCATCAAGTGCAAAGAATGATATGTATGCAAAACCTAATACAGGAATGTTTAAGCGTTGCGAAAAAGAAGTTCCTCATGTGAAATTTTCCCAAGGATATTATGTTGGTGATAGAATAAGAGATTTAAAGGCAGGACTAAAGATGGGTGCGAAACCAATTCTAGTCCGAACTGGACATGGTAAAGAAACAGAAGAATTAATTAACAAAAGATTCACATATAAAAATATTAGGAAAGCAACAAAAGTATTTGATAACCTAGCCGCATTTGTTGATAGTTTAGATGATAATAGTTAGAGACGATTACATTCCACAACATATACAAGATTATTTACATACAGCAGTATTTGGTACTGAAGAAATAAATGCTATGTTGCCCTTAACTGCAAAAGTAGAGCCCACAGCATATGATGGCGAAAATCCTTTGCCTGTTAGTTTTCAACATGTGTTTATGAGTAGTACAAGTCACACAGAATGGTTTGGAAATTTTAGTAAAATACCACAAATAGTATGTAAGAAAATGGAAGTAGAGCTAATAGATATTATTGCCGCAAGACTTTTTATAACTGTTCCGCACAAAACTAAATTAGAACATTATGCACCGCACACAGATAGACCAGAACCTCATCTTGGCTTAATTTATTATGTAAACGATAGCGACGGAGACACACTTTTCTTTGACGATCCTAGTTTAGAAAACAATTGGAAACCAGAGATTATAGAAAGAGTAAGTCCAAAAAAAGGACGTATTGTCTTGTTTGATGGTAGTCATTTACATGCAGGTGGATATCCTACTGATGTGCCTCGCTGTATTGTAAATTACAACATTAGAGCTGAACGTTAAGCCTGTGCTTCACCCCATCTTAGAATTAAATTAGCATTTACATCTGAACCTGCTGTTTTATAAACATTAATTGCAAGAACGTCAGGTCCATTCGGGAATGTTCCTCTACCACCTAGTGTAGTATTAGTTAATTCTTTCAATTCACCAAGATCGATAGCGGCACGTTCTCCTGGTTGTGCAATAAATGATAGCACAGTTTCACCTGGTTGTCCGTATGCTGGTGCACTAAATTCTAGTGTAATTGTTCCACTTCCTTGTGTAAGTGTACCTTGGCTGGCATTGTTAAAGTCAACTTCATAATATTCGGTTCCTGCAAAGTCAACTAATTTAACATTGTTAATAATTGTGTTTGCAGGCCAACTTGGACTTGCACTTGTACTAGATACTGGTGTGCCGTTAGTTGCTCCGCTTGCTTCCCAACTTGACTTTGTTATAAATGCATAAGGTACGTTAGAGATATCAGCATGTGATTGAATTGTAAACGCATTTGCTGTATTTGCATTAATATTACCTGTTAAGGATTGTGAAAAGAAGAAATATCCATAGTTACTACTTGGCGAAATATATCCGCCTGTAATTGTTGTACCCGCTGGCAATCTGTTACTTACAACAACTTTACCTAGCACAGGATCAATATTATCAGTGCCAAATGTAGATCTATAATCAGTTCCGCTTACATATGCAAAACTGTTACCATTCCTTGATCTACTTTGACCACTGTCTAGTATTGCATTTACAGTTGCTTGAGCAGTTAAGTTTGTAGTTGTTGTTGTAGCACCTGTAGACCACTGAATACCTGAACCCGAAGCTACTTGGGCAAAGCTAGGTTGTCCACCTTGAGCAAGTGTGCTTAGACCTGTCCATGTTATCAATCCAGGGTTAACTGGATAGTTTTGAGGGTTAAGAATTCCTTCTACAACAATAGCACCTGTAGCGTTTGCTTCTGATGTAACTTCTAATCCTTGAAGTAATAATTGCGCTCTATTTAGAAGCTCTCTATCACCTAAATCTCCCGGTATAGCATTAGAAACACTAGGTGCAAGTCTAATCATAAATGCAGTTTGTCTTGCATTTGTAACTGTTACACCTTGTTCAGTGTAACTAAAGATATAACCTCTATCTTCATCGAACCCACCATCTGTTAAGAATGCTGATCCCCAATGTGATATAAGTGGTGTTGTAGTTTGACTTACAAGCACAACACCTGTTCTTGCAGTATGGCTAGTAGCCCCTCCAGCTGTGTATGTTCTTGAAGCACCTGCTTGGAAGTTTGTTAAATTAGCACTTCTTGTACAGCCTGTAAGTTCATTAGTTGTACTATTTGTTGATGTATAACTAATAAGCTCGTTGTCTATATATACTGTACCTGCTGTTGGTAAGAAACTTACGCTTTCTACTGGAATAGTTGTTACAGCATCATCAATATCTGATTGTAATTTTGTATTTTGTCCTTCGTTAGTGACTTCGTAACGCACAGGCAAGTTTCCTGAACGCATAAATGCTTCAGTGTTTACGTTTGAATTTCTAATTCTGTGTGCATATACAAATTCACCATTTGCTCCACGTACCATGTAGTCAATAAAACCAGCACCATACCATGAATACTCAATTCCAATCATCTGCATTTTGCTGTAAACAAAGTTATAACCACTTGGTCCAGTTCCGTCTAAACCATCTCTATTAAATTCACTTTGCTTAACTTTTGTGTCGCTTATCAAACATACTTTTGTACCAGATGCAGTGTTAACACCTCTATAGTCTGGAGTAACAGTCATTGTTGTTTGGTCAGCAATATTTGTTACAACGTGTGTCATTCCGCGGATAACAATTCTATCTCCTGCTTTTAATTGATCTCTGAACCTTGTGTTTACACCTGTTATACTATTACTGTCCGGATTAGCAGTTACCGTTCCTGCAATCTGTTTAGTTGCTGTTCTTAGACAAGCATATAAGTTGGTACCATCATATTCCCAATAGATACCATTTTGATCATCAAACACTCCTGAACGAACAGTTGCACCATGCCATTTAAAGGTACTCATCTGTGCACCAAAACTTAATGTACCTGTAGTGCCACCTAATCTTTGATTTGATGTTACTTCAAAAGTTCTTTCGTCTGTAATGTCACTTACAGTGTATGTACCATCATATCCTTCAGTTTCAACACCGATAATTTGTATCTGTGCACCAATCTGTAGTCCATGATCATTATCATCTGTTGTAACAGTGATAGTTGAACCAATTTCAATACCGTCTGATGATATGCTACGTAAATCATAACTCGGTGCAAATAGTGCACCTGTTGTATACATAATACCTTTACCTGATTGATATCTAATATACTTTTTGCTTTGACGTATTGCTTGTGCTCCATGTTGCGGACCGCCTGTACCTAACTGTACACCACCGTCATATGGTCTATGCACAAAGAAACTATCTGGTCTTGGATATACTGTTCCGTTAACTGGTTCTGAACT
>MDTC01177909.1_pt1 | contig 21353 bp, 19 predicted proteins | sample 811181 | NCBI WGS metagenome assembly MDTC01 (sample SAMN05326644, study PRJNA326480) | marine metagenome | isolation source: seawater | place: Pacific Ocean: North | collected 2011 | reverse complement strand
GTCAACCTCAATAGACCCTGAGACTTTTCCTTCCAGTGCAGCTTTAACAGCTCCCATATTCAAAGCAGCATTGATATTCATCGCCATTTCTTTTCTTGCTTGTTTCATTGCTTCACCTTGCACAGATAAAAAACGAGGTGCGGCAACAATAGAGAGGATAGATAAAATGAGAAGCACCATCACAAGCTCCATCAGTGTGAAGCCAAATGGCTGAAAAGAGGACTTCTGAAGGTTTATCATAGAGAATACATCTTAATAAAACTCACCTATTTATAGTATAGACAGAGTGCTAAACAAGCATCTTATTTAATTCTATCACTCTCAAGCGCAATTATGGCTAAAAAAGGTAATGTTTGTATATTTTCACAAATCCAAATACAATAATAAATTCTATTATGCTCAGCACACAATACTTTAACATGCGTTCATATCAAGGGTTTACCATCATAGAAACCATCCTCGTACTGAGTCTCCTCAGTATTCTCACTATTATGGCTATACCACGCTTTCAAACGGGTATTGACGAAGATGTGCAACTCCAAAAAGAATTAACGCGACATATCAAAAAGCTGAAATGGCTAAGCATGTATGATCCGCAACGCGCTTATACGCTCGTGATAGAACAAACTCAAAAGCATATTTATTTAATCAAACAAGATCAAGGTGCTTTACACACACAAGTGCTCACAAAATATGCGCCACAACAAATAATCGAGCTCAACCGTACCACACCTGATCTCATCAAAATTCAGTTTAATCGATATGGTCGGCTTATAGGCCAACTCAAAAATTGCTCTGATGACTGCTTAAGCATCAATCAACATCCTATCTGCCTCAACCAAGAAGGATTTATTTTTGACTGTTAAATCTTATACTTCACAAGCGGGCTTATCCATGGTGGGACTTATTCTCACCCTTACCCTAATCAGTTTTATTATTATGAGTGTCAGCCTGTTTCTCATGCCACTATCCAAGCAGCGCTTATACGAGCATGAAAATGATACAGCCATGGCCATAGCTCAATCTATTCTTGAAGAGATCTGGCTCAAGCGCTTTGATGAACGTCAAGGACACATTGAAGATCCGCGTTGTCAAACGAGTCAAAACAATCCATCCATGCCATGCAGTACAATACTGGGTTCAGAGCCTACAGACACCTTTCGTAACGATGTGGATGATTATCATAATTTGAATGAAAAAAACCTCATAACCGGCACTTCACATCGTTATGAGGAAGTCTACCCTCAGTTTCAGATCAAAGTTCATATACAATATTGTAATGCTTTAGGTATCAAAAGAAATCGCGTCACAGACTTCAAGCACATTCAAGTGCAAGTCACCACACCTCATGAGCAGAAGGTAATCTTAGAAGGCATTAAAGGAAATTATTGATGATCCACCACAAGCAAAAAGGTCTCACTTTACTCGAAATGCTCATGAGCATGATGATCGCTGGCATCATCAGTATCGGTTTATTTCAGTTTACCTACTTTGCAACCAAAATACTGATACATCAAGAAACCTCTGTTGATGCAACGACAGAAAGTAAACTAGCCTTAGAAGCAATGACACGCGATATGCGTAGCAGCCATGAACAGGATATAGAAATCATCAAGGGGAATAACTTTGAATGCTTAAAAACGGCACCTATTACACATTATGGCATCATCGATAAAGGCGATATACCATCTAAGCAAATACAACTTTATCCCGCTTTTCCTGTCGATTTTATCAAATATTATACGCTCTTTAACATCACATCCATGCAGTTGCGGTTTAGCTCTAGATGGCTTCAAGAAGACTTTTTTTATCAAGAAGCCTTGACCACCATCAACAACTCCAACACACAACCTAAAAAAGGACTGATAGATATTGTTAATCCCACGGCTATCGAGCAAGCCAAAACCAGTTTATCGCCGCTTCGACTCTCTATGAGCTCTGCACGAGCTAAAAGAGCTTTTGTGAGCATGCGCCCTATATACTACTGCTTTGTTGGATCCGCATCTACACAATATGATGAACTCAAAAAGTGTCAAACTGAAACGCAACTGAGTTTTCAAGATATACAGAATGCACAATTTAAAGACTGTACACGCCTTGATATAGATATTCATCATGATCCTATTTCACCCATGACAGAGCGTTTTACCGTCTTAAGTTACAAACATATCAAGCATGCTTATGTGCAAATAGGTTATTATAAAATGTTACCGCAGGTCAGCGACACTGCACGCTTGCCTTTTCGAAGATATATACAGGTCCATCATGCGTTCTTATAGCTCTACATCTTCTTATTCTCAGACTCAAGGAAATCTTCTGTTGATTTCATGTGCTCTGCTTCTTGGTCTAGGCTTCATGACCTTACAACTTTTGACCTTGATCGAAGAAACGGATCAAGCCACAACGACCGAGATTCTTTCCGCTCGAGCTAAATTTTTTTCCTATACCGCAGCCGAGCTTGCGCTCGTGCAACTTTACAAAGATAATAAACCTTACAACACAAGACTAAACTGCAAAGCATTGCCCACTGCAGTACAAGATCAAATCAAAAAGACACAACTCAAGACAGTGCAAAACTGTCAAATTGATAGCTTATCGTGTAACACTTTAAATCAAGTTCACCGCATTCAAGTGAGCACATCATGCGCCATTGGATTTTGTGGTGCTGGCGCAGCGCAATGCCTACAGGGCTCAGCAAAGCTTGAAGTCATGGCTCGCAGAGAGTAGAAGATTCAATGAAGAAAAAAGCAATCACTATGTATAGTTACTTACTCGGCTTTAAGCCAAGTGCATCTATGAGAATATCTTGGTATATGTCCTTCTGGCTATTTGTGTGTGTTTGCTGCACATCAAAGGTACAAGCCGACACATTCGAATTGAGATTCGATCCCTTATCCATTTCTCTCAATACCATTGAGCCAAGCCTATTTATTTTTCAAGATCAACCTTTTGTTCTGCAAAGTCATCTAGAACTCATCATCAAAGATGATCAAGGCAACCTGACTACACAGGCATCTTGTCCTCGTGCATCGTTGAAATACATGACAGTTCAAATCAAGATGAATACACAACTACTTCAAAGTGATGTCCGAGTACCTCAAATTAGTAGAACTTATGTACCGCTCATCTTTGATTTAATTAAGGACGATCCTTCTCGTTGTCACTACCATGTTTACTCAACAAATTATGCATACTACCGACGTGCACGCTCTCCTGATCCCACCCAAGATTTACCTTTCACGCCTCGTGTGACTCTACAAAACTCTACAATGTACTTTTTCTTTAATGATCAAAACTACAGAAGCTGTTACCGTACACAACAACAACAACAACAACAACAACAACAACAACAACAGCAACAACAGCAACAACAACAGCAACAAAATAATATAGGCGCCACATCAACAGCTATTATTCAAACCACAACAGATCGCTGCACAACATCTGAAGAACGCGTATATAGTGATACTTTTTTTCAAACCCAAGCTTATAGAGCTCGGCTCATCAATATGGTTCAACAGTCCTATAAAATAGTAGATACCAAGGCCAAAATGTATGCGGCGTATCTGGATATAGAAAAGCAAGCGACGATCAACAATGATGCACCGCTACGACTCTTTATTAAAGCTTGGAAACTTGATAACGAACAGGTGCCTCGATTTCTTACACTCGAGAATTACAACATACCTTACTTTCCATTAACCTACCAACTCTCTACAGAACAATTTATATATTTCCAAAATGTAAAACAGTGCTCAATTCAACAAGGTGTTTGCATATTGCAGATCAAAAACCCCGATAAGCAGTACATGGAATATGCAATTAAAGTCTCATCTATTCCTATACATTTCAGCGGCCTTTACCTCGGAGACTATACTAATCTACCTATGGGATCCATGGTGAGCAGCTTTGAAGACCGAAGTACAATCATTTTCCAATCCACCTCTGCTCATCCAAGAATTCTGGCATGGCAAGAAAGATTTTAAAAAGAATTATTTATAAATTCATTTCTACAAATGGATTTCTTGACTAGAATAGAGATTAGTTCTGGTAACTTTACTTGTGCTCATTTAAGAACATTGGCATAATTAAGTTGTTTTACTCATTTTTAATCTAATTATTTACAAATAGGCGAGCTTCATGTTTAAGAAACTCCGTGGACTTTTTTCAAATGACTTATCAATTGATTTGGGTACAGCAAATACATTGATCTATGTTCGTGATGAAGGGATTGTATTAAATGAGCCGTCAGTGGTTGCAATCCGTGGTGAACCAGGTATAGGCCAAAAGTCTGTTGCCGCTGTGGGTACCGAAGCAAAGCAAATGCTAGGAAGAACTCCTGGTAATATTCAAGCTATTCGTCCGATGAAAGATGGTGTAATTGCAGACTTTTATGTAACTGAAAAAATGCTCCAACACTTCATTAAACAAGTACACCATAACAGCTTTTTTAAGCCTAGCCCTCGAGTTTTAGTCTGTGTCCCCGTAGGAGCAACCCAAGTTGAACGCCGTGCAATAAGAGAATCAGCTCTAGGTGCAGGAGCTCGTGAAGTTTACCTTATTGAAGAGCCTATGGCAGCAGCAATTGGTGCTGCACTACCTGTATCAGAAGCAACGGGATCTATGATTGTCGATATTGGCGGTGGTACAACAGAAGTGGCTATTATTTCTCTAAATGGTGTAGTGTACTCTTCTTCGGTTCGTATAGGTGGTGACCGCTTTGATGAAGGTATTATCAATTATGTACGTAGAAATTATGGTAGTTTAATCGGTGAAGCAACAGCTGAACGTATTAAGCATAAAATCGGTACAGCTTATCCTGGCGATGAAGTCAATGAAATCGAAGTGCGTGGTCGTAATCTAGCCGAAGGTGTACCGCGCAGTTTTACACTCAACAGCAACGAGATACTTGAAGCATTACAAGAGCCTTTATCAGGTATCGTTAGTGCAGTAATGGTTGCATTAGAACAGTCTCCTCCTGAACTTGCGTCAGATATCTCTGAGCGAGGCATGGTTCTCACAGGTGGCGGAGCTCTACTTAAAGATCTCGACCGACTTCTGATGCAAGAAAGCGGTATACCTGTTGTCGTAGCAGAAGATCCTCTCACTTGTGTAGCCCGTGGTGGCGGTACAGCTTTAGAGATGATTGACATGCATGGTGGCGACTTATTTGCAGAAGAAATTTAATCAAAAAGGTGATGCTTGCATCACCTTTACTATGATATGAAACCAATATTTACACGCGGCCTACCCTTACAAGTTCGTTTGATACTAGCTATTATTTTCTCGCTACTGCTTTTGGTTGCCCGCAATCAAATTGAACCGGCGAGAAGCTCTCTATCATCTATTTTAAGTCCATTGCAGTGTGCCGCAAACACGCCATCTTATATTGCGCAATGGATGTCAAATTGGCTCGAAAATAAAGAAAATCTAGAACAACAAAACCATGAATTACTCCATCAGCAATTAATGATGAGTGAGCGCTTGCAAAAACTTGAGCATCTTCATCAAGAAAACATCAGACTTCGCTCTCTTCTCGGTTCACAAGAACGGCTCGATGCCCGAAAAATCGTTGCCGAAGTCATGGCTGTTGCAAGCGATCGCTACCATCATTATATTGTCTTACAAGTAGGTCAACGCGATGGCATCTACGAAGGTCAAACAGTGATCGATAGTAAAGGCATTATCGGTCAAGTCACGCAAGTAGGCGCACTGACCAGTCGTGTCTTATTAATCTCTGACTTGCATCATGCTATTCCTGTTCGTGTTGCGCGCAGTGATGTGCGTTCAATTGCTTATGGTACAGGCGAAATTGATGAGCTCGAGTTGCGTCACCTACCAGTAAGCACAGATGTTAAAAAAGGTGATTTAATTGTTTCATCTGGCTTAGGTGGACGTTTCCCTGAAGGCTACCCTGTAGCGCGCATTAGTCATGTAGAGCATGACTCAAGACATCGTTATGCCGTAGTGACAGCAAAGCCTATTGCATCTCTAGATCGCGTACGGTACTTACTCTTGCTCTGGCCAGGCGCATCTCCTGTTCTCAAATCAAGTGCTTCAGAGCTAAATGCCAATGGCACCAAGAATAATACATCTGATCAGTCAACCGTACTGCAAAATCAAGATCATGCAGCTGCTGGAAGTGTTCAAAAAGTCACAAAGCAAGCTGCAAAATCAAAAAAAATAAAGGATTCTACACTGAACAAAAATAAGTCTGCCAAGGCAAGAAAAAAAGAAAAAACCGTGAGAAAGAAAAAACCTGCAAAAAAAGTGAAAAAAGAAAAAACAGCGAAAAAGCAAAAACCTACGCAAAAAAAAGAGCCCTCTCAGAGCACTAAGCCAACTGATGCGGCGTCGAATATCAAGAATAAAGTGCGCACCACACCAGCAACACAGGAAGCCAATTTATGAAAACTAAATCAACTTCCATTGTATGGTTAACCTTCTTGTTTGCACTCTTACTGGAGATTATGCCTCTACCGCACTGGTTTGATGCATTAAGACCCGATTGGGTGCTCATTGTCATGTCTTACTGGGCTCTTGCCCTACCACATCGTTACAGTGTTTTTACCGCCTGCGGCTTAGGTATTATTCTTGATTTACTATTGGGTGCAACCATAGGAAGTCGAGGACTTGCTATGTCGATTATTATTTATATCGTGGCTTTGAACTACCAAAGACTAAGAAACTTCCCTATCTGGCAACAAGCGTTGATTCTCACAACAACATCATTTATTTATCACACAATTCTCTTTTGGATTGAATATGTGATTTCTCAGGTCAAATTTGATCCCACGTTCCTCTTACCCATTATCTCTAACATGCTCATTTGGCCTTGGGCACATTGGTTCTTAAGAAGAATTAGACGTCACTTTAAGGTCAAGTAATTTATGCCTCACTCTGTTCTTTACTTGGCATCGAGTTCACCTCGACGCCAAGAGCTGCTTTCACAACTGGGCTATCAATTTAAACAAGTCTCCCCCAATATTCCTGAAGTGCAACATCATGAAGAATGTGCTCAAGATTATGTAAAACGACTTGCACAAGAAAAAGCTCAAAAAGGCTTAGAGCTTACACACGCATCCGCTGTAGTATTAGGTGCAGATACACTCATTAGTTTTAAAGATCGTGTTTTTGAAAAGCCTAAAGATAAACAAGATTTTATATCTATGATGCAGCAGCTTTCAGGGCAAACACATCAAGTTTTAACCGCTATAGCCGTAGCCACCAGCTCAAGCACCATCACACAACTCATCCAAGTCAATGTCCGCTTTTGTACTCTCACAGAACTAGATATCCAATATTACTGGGAGACCCAAGAGCCTCAAGATAAAGCAGGCGGTTATGCAATTCAGGGGATAGGAGGTAACTTTGTTGAATCGATTCAAGGCAGTTACTCAGCTGTAGTAGGTTTGCCTCTTGTAGAAACACGTAACTTGCTCGCACAACACCATGTAAGACCTCAACATCTATGAACTTTTCTTCGGCTCGCACCAGATTGCTTATCCATACTGAACAACAGATCCATTATTTAGCTCGCTTTCAGGATCAAAAATTAGATGAGCTTATTGTGCATCAGCAAGATCAGCCTTATTACAAAAATCAAATTTATCTCGGCAAAATCACGCGTATTTTACCACACATCAATACAGCCTTTGTAGATATAGGTCTTGCTAAACAAGCCTATTTACCTTTGGATGATATAGGAACTTCTGTGCATTCGATGCAGAAACAAATCATAGCAAATCATGATCAATCATCTGCACCACAGATTTATGTCGGTCAAATGCTAATAGTACAAGTCAAAAAGCCACCCTATAAAAATAAAGGCGCGAAGGTCTCATCATCTATTAGTCTCGCTACCCAAGATCTTGTACTTTCATCGCAATCTCCTGGCACATGTCTTGTTTCCAACAAAATAAAATCCTCTGCAACAAGAACCCAATTACAAGCTCTGGTTCATCCATTTATTCAATCTAATTTAGGTTGGGTTATACGCACTCATGCAACCAAAGCATCAGAACAAGCACTTTTAAATCAAGTGCACACGCTCAAATCACTGTGGCAGAAAATCCAGCAAGCAGCTCAAACACATACTATTCAATGCTTGCATTCAGGGGCTTCTCTGATGATGCAATGGCTTGAAGACAATCAAGCTTATCTCAACGCACCTTTGCTGATTTCAGATACTAAAGTGCAACATAAATTACAGCAAGAATATGCAACCCAAACTCTCTCAGATCTAACCTTCGCTCACCCAGATGATGCACTGATCCATGCATTACACGAAGGTATTTCTCAAGCTCAAGCTAGAGATATACCTTTACCATGTAAAGGTTCTATTATTATTGAACCTACTGAAGCTTTGACTGTCATAGATGTAAATAGCGATCGCTATCTCGGTCAAATAAGCCCTGAACACAGCGTAGAAGAGGTCAATCTAGAAGCTGCAATAGAAGTTGCTCGTCAGTTACGCCTGCGCCAACTCAGTGGCTTAGTTATTATTGATTTTATCAACATGACATCTAAGGCGGCCCAAAAAAACGTATACTTAACTTTACAAAAAGCATTAAAACAAGATACCTGCGTGAACTATATTGGACGTTTTTCTTATTTAGGCTTACTTGAACTCTCTCGGCAAAAGAGATATCCAAGTATTAACGAAAACCTGAGATAACAACTTCATAAAGTCTGGTAGTCAAAGCATATAAAACAAGATAAAATTAATGCATACACCAATTGCTAGCGCACTATAACCTTTTTTATACAACGAATAAGTACTATTTACATTGAAAGACCAAACAGCTTTTTTCAAAATACTCCACTATGTTAGAGTTTTTCTTGCTAGCATCATCATTCTCTTTGCATTGCTTTTTAGCTTGCTTCGAGGGTTACTGGCAAACATAGAGTCTTTTGATGAAGAAATTAGTCGCTATTTCAAAGATGAATTTCAAATTGATATTCATTTTGGTCCGGTCGATTCAAAGTGGCGACAATACGGCTTAAACTTAAAGCTCAATAATTTTATTATTCCTCAGCAAGATCACTTAACTTTCGATCTACTTATTGAGCATGCAGATATTCGGATTAATGTTTGGGAAAGCTTACTTTCACAATCTTTAAGCATCAACCATATCAATTTAGAAGATATTTATATCAATGTGAATAAATTCACTTCATCGAGTGATATGGAAGTATCAAGTGATCTCTTCCAGTTTTTCTTTGAGCAAATTGATAAAATCGAAATGAAAAACCTGAGGCTTTCTTTTCATTCTCAAAGCAAGCGAAGCCCACCGCTTCAGCTAGAAAAGTTCCGATGGATTAATCAAGGTAATGAACATCTAGCTTTTGGCTCTGTCTATCGAAGTCACCTGAATAATCAGAAGAAAGAAACTTTTGAGCTTATAGCTAAGCTTAAACATGATGAAAACCAGTTCAGCACTTTAGAAGGTGAAGTGTATACTTTTGCCCAAAATTTGAACCTCAAAGACTGGAGTAATTATCTTGAAGAAAATCAGTTAAAACTACAAACAGACCTGAACTTTAAATTTTGGGGGCAAATCAAAAACGCTCAGCTTCATACTGGGCTGTTCAAATTTATGCCTTCCAGCATAAATTGGCACAGTACAAAGCATAAACAAAAATTAGAGATCAACAGCGGTACATTACAATGGTTTCCCGAACAAGATAATTGGCGCTTAAGTAGTCATGACTTTCATATTCTATCTAATGGCAGAGTCTGGCAAAATTTTGATTTAGCAATGCTCTATAACAAAGACTATACGCGCCTTTACCTTGAAGAAGTACAGCTCAGTAACTTAGTACCTTTAAGTATCTTCTTTCCTCAGATTACAGCCAGTACAGCTGATGACATCATTGAGTCAAACATCGAGGGCCTAATCAAAGATTTACGTTGGCAATCATCCGCTCAATTTCCAGCTCAGCATAAGCTCGCACTCTCTAATTTTTCTTGGAACAACAAAAAACAAGCATCAAAAATCACACCTATGCGATTTTATGTTTATGGTATCGATCATTTAACTGCAATATACACGCCTTCACAAAGCTTTAGCCTCACCGCTCCTACATATTTTAGCGATACCTTAAATATAAGAGTTAACGAAAATTGGATGTATTATCAACCTCATGAACAAGAGCGAAATATCTATATTCCATCTATGCAGCTACAGGCAAACAATCTTAGAGCAACGCTTACATCTCGCCTGATCTGGTCTAAGAAAGAGCCTTTATTCTTATCTTTAAATGCTCGTACTGACATCAAAGATGTCTCACGTATTTCAACTCTATTGCCACAAAAATCCATCAACAAAAACTTATACAGCTATCTTTCTGATGCCTTCGTGCAAGGCGATATAAGAGAGGGGCACATACTTTGGTATGGTCATCTCAATCAATATCCTTATGCACAAAATCAGGGAATATTCCAAACACAGTTTACTCTGGATGAAGCAAAGTTTAAATTTCAACCCGATTGGCCAAACATAGACAACTTAAGGCTTAATGCTCTTTTCCAAGATCAAACCATGCACTTACGAATTGAACAGGGTAAAATCCTGAACAATGACATTGCACAAGCTTATATCGGCATTCCAAAGCTCGATAGTGAGCCTATTTTGCTGGTCGATATTTCAAGTCGTACTGATGGGCAAGATCTCACCAAGCTCATGAAGAAAAGCCCCTTGAAAAATTCAGTGGGGAAGACTTTAGATGTCATTCAAATCTCCGCCCCTTTGCACGCTAAAGTTAATTTGCAAATCCCTTTGTTTAATTCGGAACTCATTCAATCTAATACACAGGGTGTCATCACGCTCAAGGATAATCCTATTTACATTAGCAAACCCGGTATTCAGTTTGATAAGGCTGAAGGCAAGGTGATCTTTAACAATGATACTATTACGAGTGAAAACCTAAAATTTAGAATTTATGATGAAGTTGTTCATTTACAAGCTCAAACACATGCCGATCAAGATGAAGACTTATATGTTGTAAAGCTCAATATGCACGGCAAATGGCCACTTGATGCTCTGAATATTCCTCAAGGTAAAGCACTAAAACCCTTTTACGCTGGAGATTTAAACTGGCAAGGTCAGCTTAGTTTATTGCTTCATAATAAGGGACATAACTTAGATATAGAATTAAAATCAGATCTCGAAAATGTTGCTCTAAAGTTCCCATCGCCTTTATATAAACCGCCTCATCAACAAGAAGAATTTGCCGTGCGCATTACAGGAGATGAAAAAAAATCTCTCATTTATGCTCATTTAGGTGAGCGTATGGAGTGTAATGCCGAAGTCACACACGACCAAGATACATCTAAAACCTACTATAACCTGATACTAGGACGACTTTTCAATCAAAATGATCCGCAAGCTAAAGAGCAAGGGCACCTCGTTTTTGACTTCAAACGCACTCAGCTTGATCCTTGGATGAAAGTCATTAAAGCTCTAGGTTCGAGTTACCAAAATATCAAACCTCGTCTCAAAGCTTCAGGTCAAGATGTTGCACTACGCAGTATTCATGGTCAAATTGAGCAGCTTGATGCCTTTGATAGTGAAGCTAAGCATATCAAAGTAGAAGGTCATAAAAGCGATCAAGGCTGGATAGTCGACGTCGATTCTGATCGCTTACAAGGATTGTTCACTTTTTATCCAGACTGGCGTAAGCAAGGCCTGAAACTTGTCGCTAATTATCTACAGCTGGATATCAATAACGCACCACAAAACGATAAACAGATCAAAAAAATAAAACGTAAAAGTCGTGATTTAATGGATGATCTTCCTCCTTTAGCGGTCAATTTAGCTGAATTACGCATCAACAAAGAAACCATGAAAAATGTTGTTTTCCAAGGTGCGCCTATAAAAAATGGCTATCATATCCAGACTTTTGCCATCAACGATGACACAAACACGATGAGACTCAGTGCTCTATGGACAAAAGAGAATAAGCAAGAACAAACGAACATCAACTTTCTCATTGAGTCCAAAAAACTAGAAGATCTCATGAAAAAGGTCAACCTCAACCAAAAATCGATTAAAGCCGAAGATTTGATTGCTCAAGGTGAAGTGAGTTGGAACGGTACACCTTTCACGACACAATGGCAAGAAGCTACAGGTAAGATTAACTTCTCTATGAACCGTGGTGTTTTATCTAATATCGACGATAAAAATGCACGTTTTATCTCAGCACTGAGCTTAAATAGTTTAGTACGCAAACTCACACTAGATTTTAGTGATTACTTTGAAGAAGGCTTTCATTTTGATAGCTTCACAGGCGATCTAGTACTGAATAAAGGTGTTCTTTCTACAAAAAATACTTTTATAGATGGACTTACTGCAGGTATAGAAGTGAAAGGCTCTAGCAATTTACCCACAGAAGAGCTGGACTTAAATATACGCATCACACCTAAGCTTGCTTCGAGTGTTCCGGCTGTTTTATTCTTCGCAGGTACACCTGTAGCAGGTTTGCTTGCTTTTGCTGCCAGCAAAGCTATAGAGCCTGTAATCGATGTCATTTCTGAAATTAAATACGACGTAACAGGTACCATAGATGATCCCATTCTCACTGAAGTCAGTCGTGATGAAACCTCAATTGAAGTGCCCAAAGATGTCGTAGACAGAAGCGAGCAAAACCGAAAATAAAACGATGTGAATAAAAGCGCACGTATTCCAATAGAGTATGATATAAAGCCTATAATTATGAATAAGCAAGGCACGCTTTATCTCGAGCTATCTTTTGAACTGTGATCAAGGAGTATCTATGTTTCATGTTGACATTCTACAAGCTTGCTCAAGCGAATCTCTAGAAGAAAACAAGTTGTGGGTTGAGCAACAGTTTAATGCGTTACCAGAACAAGATGAACATCCGAGAATAGCGGTGTTACCTGAGTGTGTCTTATTATTTGGCCGAGAGAAACAACAACAACTTGAAATCGCTGAATCACCTTATCAAGGGCAAATACAACAATGGCTCGGTGAACTTGCACAAAAACATAAAACGCATATTATTGCTGGCACACTCCCCATTCAAGCCGACTCCCAAAATATCTGGAATCGTACTCTTGTTTATAATGACCAAGGTACTATTATCGGTCATTATGATAAAATACATTTATTTGATGCTGATCTGGGCACAAAAAGCGACTATTATGTCGAAAGTAAAACCTATCAAGCGGGCAACCAAACTCAAGTTTTTGATTTAGGCTTTATTAAAATCGGTATTGCAATCTGTTATGATTTACGCTTTCCTGAGCTTTTCCAACAATTAAGGTTGAAAGGAGCAGAGCTTATTGCTGTACCTGCTGCATTCACTGAAGTCACAGGCAAACCACACTGGCAAGTTTTACTTCAAGCAAGAGCTATTGAAACACAATGCTTTATTGCTGCCAGTGCACAATATGGTGCACATCAAAACAATAGAAAAACATGGGGCAACTCTATGCTCATAGATCCTTGGGGCGAAATCATAGGGCAAAAAACAGGATTAGGTTGGCTTTCCAGCCCACTAAGCTTGACACGTTTACATCAAATAAGAAAAAGTATGCCCATAGCGCATCATCGCCGTTTTGAACAACCACAAATTAAGTCTTAAAAAGACCAAGAGAAGATAAAAAATATGATAGAAACTGTATCCAGTAAACTCCTTCTACCCAATGAGCTTGAGCTCAGTCAGTTGCATGATATGCTCTCTCTTGCACACCAGCATAAAATTGATTTCAGTGATCTTTATTTTCAGGATTCACATCATGAAACATGGGTACTTGAAGATAGAATTATTAAGAACGGTAGTTTTCACATAGAACAAGGTGTTGGAGTGCGTACCGTTGTTGGAGAAAAAACAGGGTTTGCTTATGCTGATGAAATATCTAAAACAGCATTAGAGCGTTCGGTATTGGCTGCACGCAGTATTGCACAATCTGGCCAAAACAAATCAGTTCAAGCTTTTCAATCTAAGCCACTGCAAGCTTGCAGTGCGCAAACTAACCCTATTACTTCTTGTTCGGAGCAAGATAAAATCAGCCTTTTACAAACTCTGGATGAGCACATACGCAGCTTAGATGACCGTGTCATACAAGTCGTTGTAAGCCTCTCCAGTGTACACGAGCATATTTTAGTTTGCGCCAGTGACGAAACGCTTGCAGCAGATATTCGCCCACTGACCCGCTTAAACTGCAGCGTCGTCTTGCAAGAAGGTGAGCAGCGTGAGCGTGGGAGCTCAGGTGGCGGTGGTCGTCATGACTATCATGTGTTTTTAGCTCAAGACAGCGAAGGCAAAATACAAGCTCTCAGCTATGCTAAAGAAGCAGTAAGACAAGCACAGGTACAGCTTGAAGCCGTGCCCGCTCCAGCAGGTGAAATGCCTGTTATTCTGGGTTCAGGTTGGCCAGGCGTCTTATTACATGAGGCTGTAGGTCATGGTCTTGAAGGCGACTTCAACAGAAAAGGTAGCTCGGCATTCAGCGGTAAAATAGGCCAGCAAGTTGCAGCGAAAGGTGTAACTGTGGTCGATGATGGCACGCTAGCAAACCGCCGAGGTTCATTATCTATTGATGACGAAGGCGTGCAAAGCCAACATACAGTCTTGATTGAAGATGGTATTTTAAAAGGCTACATGCAAGATAAGCTCAATGCTAAATTAATGCAACAATCTTCAACAGGTAATGGCCGTAGAGAGTCATACTCTCACTTACCTATGCCCCGCATGACCAACACCTTTATGCTCGCAGGCCAGCATGATCCGCAAGAGATCATCGCTTCGGTTGACCAAGGTATCTATGCGCCTAACTTTGGTGGTGGACAAGTTGATATTACCTCAGGACGCTTTGTTTTCTCGGCTTCTGAAGCTTATCTCATCGAAAAAGGCAAAATTACCCGTCCCATTAAAGGCGCAACCTTAATAGGTAATGGGCCAGAGTCTATGTCGCAGATCTCGATGATAGGTCATGACTTAGAGCTCGATAAAGGCGTCGGCGTTTGCGGTAAAGACGGACAAAGTGTACCTGTATGTGTAGGTCAACCTACGATCAAGCTCGATAAAATGACAGTAGGCGGTACAGCATAAGTTACCGCTTCACTGTATATACACTTTATGATGAAAACAAGTGATCGCGCAAATAAGTAAACAAAGCACGGCTTGCTTTAGGTGTCTTGTTAGACTGCGCTTCTTTTTGAGCTTGGCGGATCCATTGACGTAGCACTTGCCTATCTAAATGAGGATGCTCGTTGAGTAAAGGTTGTAAGCGCGCATCGCCCTGCTCAATCAGTTCGCGTCTCAATTGTTCAAGCTGATGCTGCTGATTTTTTGACTCTAAGCTTTCTTGACGAATATGAGACAGCTGCTGCTCAATTTCAGTGGCATCGACCTGACGCATAACTTTGCCAATATACTGAAGTTGACGACGGAATGCCTCGTGCTTGTTTTTGATTTTTTGGGCCAGAGTAATCGCTTCCATCAGCTGTTCATCGAGTTTCAACGCACTCAACTGCTGAGGAGATAGACCTACCAACTCTTGCCCTAACTTTTGCAATTTTTCCACATCGCGCTTGCGTTGTGATTTACTTATAAAATTATCGTCGTGCTCGGCCGACTGTGTTTTTTTAGATTTTGACATAAGACTTCATCATGACTAAACTCAGGCGGCGATCATACCATCTTATAGCTCAGAGATAAATAAAGAGCTAAGAGCCTCAAATAGGTGAACATGTGAATACAAAGCAACAGCTAGAAAAAGATTTAGAAGAGATCAAACACACAGTGCAACATGCGTTAGATTACGCAAAAAAACAAGGAGCCGATCAAGCTGAAGTCGATATGAGCCGTCAACAAGGCTTATCTGTTTCTACTCGTAATACCGAGCTTGAAACCGTTGAATTTAATCAAGACGGCGCTTTAGGTATCACGGTGTATGCCAAGAACTGTAAAGGCTCAGCCTCGACATCAGACTTAAGCCGAGAAGCTATAGAAAAAACAGTCGAAGCAGCGTGTCGCATTGCTCAGCTGACCGAAGCAGATCCCTGTCATGGCTTGGCAGACCCTGACCGCCTCGCTCGCAAGATTTTAGATCTGGATTTGTACCATCAACATACAGTTGAACCAGAACAACTGACTAATATGGCAATACGCAGTGAACAAGCTGCACTCGATGCTGGCGCACATATGTCCGATGGAGCCAGTGCCAACGCTCATTATGGCTTAAAAGTTTATGGTAACTCTCATCAATTTCTAGAAGGCTATATCAGCAGCCGTTACAGCATGAGTACTGTTGCTATCGCTAAAAATCAGGATAAAATGCAACGCGATTACGACTATACGCAGCACAGAAAATTTGATGCTTTGGCCCGTCCTGAAATCATAGGTCAAGAAGCAGCGCACAAAGCGCAAGCCAAACTTAATGCAAGAAAGCTCAAAACCCAAAACTTACCCGTTATCTTTCATCGTAACGTCGCCACAGGATTATTCGGTCATTTTGTTTCGGCAATTAGTGGTGGTAATCTTTACCGCAAATCCAGCTTTTTACTTGATAGTTTAGGGCAGCCTATTTTTCCGAAATCTATTTCTATTCAAGAAAATCCACATATCCTGCAAGGGCTAGCCAGTGCACCCTTTGATGCAGAAGGTATCCAAACTCAGCCTAGCACCATTATTGATCAAGGTGTATTGCAAACCTATTTACTGACCTCCTACTCAGGCAAAAAAATGAATTTACCTTCTACAGGTCATGCTGGAGGTATTTATAATTGGCAGGTTTCTCATACAGATATGAGCCATGAAGCACTACTTAAAGAAATGGATACAGGCATCTTAGTCACTGAAGTCATGGGACAAGGTGTCAATATTGTTACAGGACATTATTCGCGCGGTGCTGCTGGATTTTATGTCGAAAATGGTGAGATTCAATACCCTGTCGAAGAAATCACAATTGCTGGCAACCTAAAAGAGATGTATCAACAAATCATCGGTATCGATAACGAACCCGATCCACGCTCTAGTTTAAAGACAGGTGCTGTACTGATCGAGTCCATGAAAATCGCAGGCGAAGCTTAATTTATCATGAGGCTCAAAACAATCAAGGCTCTTTATATAGAGCCTTGACTGATATAACTTATTTTTTTAAGTAAGATTAATGTTTCTTTAACTTTTCTTTGTGCTTTAAAACTTGTCTGTCTAATTTATCAATCAGTATATCAATTGCAGCATACATATCACTGTGCTCACATGAAGCGAATACTTCGGTTCCTGGTAAATTAAGTTTTGCTTCTGCAACTTGTTGTAGCTTTTCAACATTCAGCACAACATGGACATGGTTAATGTGATCAAAGTGACGCTCTAACTTGGTAAATTTATTATGAACATACTCTTTTAGTGCTTCTGTAATTTCAAGGTGGTGACCTGTTAAGTCAATTCTCATAAACCTCTCCTTATTTCTATCGTTATAATGTTTTTCTCTGATTCGATGGTTGAATCATCATAGCTTCCCTATATTTTGCTATTGTGCGCCTTGCTATACGAATGCCCTCTGCGTCAAGCAACTGCGCTATTTTATTATCACTTAATGGTTTCTTAGGATTTTCTGCGGCAATCAGCTTTCGAATCAAAGCACGTATAGCCGTAGACGAACACTCTCCTCCTGAAGCGGTTGAAACATGACTTGAGAAAAAATATTTCAACTCATAAACACCTCTAGGTGTGTGCATATACTTCTGATTGGTTACTCTAGAAATTGTCGATTCATGCATTTCCAGCGACATAGCGATGTCATTTAAGACCATAGGTTTCATCGCTTCTTCACCTAACTCAAAAAAATTCACTTGGAAATTCACTATACATTGAGCCACCCTCAAAAGGGTATCATTACGATTTTCAAGACTTTTGATAAACCACTTGGCTTCCTGTAAGTGATTTTTAATAAACTGATTATCCGATTTTTTGAGTGATGTGTTTACAAGTGAGGCATATTTTTGGTTAATATTAATACGCGGTGTACTACTGGGGTTTAGCTCAACTTTCCATCCATGAGCCGCACGCCTCATATACACGTCAGGTACAACAAACTGACAATCTTGATATTGGTGCGATAACCCAGGCTTTGGATTTAAAGTTTGAATAAGACTCATAACTAATTTTAATTGCTCCTCCTTGAGTTTGGCTTTGCGGGTCAGAAGGCGAAAATCCTTCGCCATCAATATCTTAATGTGGTTAGAAAGCAGAAATTTGGCCTCTTTTAACCAAGGTGTCTTCTCCGGAAATTGCTCTAATTGTACCAATAAACACTCTTGTAATGTACGACTACCCACACCTATAGGATCAAAATGCTGTATTCTTTTGACCACGGTTTCTACATCATCATGAGTAATATGACGACTATCGACCATAGAGAAAATATCATCTATATCCTGTATCAGATAGCCCTCTTCGTTGATAGAATCGATCACGTAAATAGCAATGGTTCTATCTTTCTCGGAAAAAGGGGTTAAATCAAGTTGCCATAGCAGATAATCTTGGAGTGATTCAGTCACAGCATTTTGTACTAAAACATCATCAGATTGAGATACACTTGAATGCGAGCCTGAATTCTTTTGCCACTCCCATAATGAGTCAGCACTCTTCTCTTCATGTTCATCTTTCGTAGCTTCTTCTTTGACCTGCGTATCATAGAGCTCTTCAGCGTCGAGCAAAGGGTTCGCTTCAACAGCTTGCTGAATTTCTTGTTGAAGCTCTAAAGATGAGAGCTGCAACAAACGTATAGCTTGCTGTAGCTGCGGAGTCATTGTGAGCTGCTGATGAAGTTTTAACTGAAGAGAGGCTTTCATATGAACGTCCTTCCTGCGTACGTGTTTCAGTCTCCATAGTTTAAGCGTAGCAGAAAGTTATTCAGTCATCTGCCTTGTAGGGAGAGATAATAAAGATAAAATGAGTAGTTTGAGTACAACTATTGATGATAGTTTATTTTTCTAAATCACTCGTATGTAATATCTGTATTTACCCATATTTCTTGGTATTGATAAGAGCATAAATGACTCTCATATTTACGCTAAAATATTCAACATCAGGAATGATGACATACAACTCCTTTAGTTATTAAAAAAAACTGAGATATATAATTACTTTCTTTTTTTAATTACTCTCTTTTATCACAAGTTATTTATCCTAAACCCATCTTTTATGCCTTGTCTTGATAGAACAAACTATTATGGTGCATGCACGACTCATTTAGAAAAGCCCATTTCATCACAACTCAAAGAAAAGCAATGAACGAAAAGCAAGACACTCATTTGAACCAGAACAAGAACAAAACGAATACAAAACGAAGACACCCACTTGAAGGAACAACACAAGACATATATTCGAGTTTAGCAAGCATGCTTGCACTCTTAATGAAATCTGTACCTATGTGCTTGAAGGTGAAAACACCCATTCGGATTCAAAATCCTTGTCTTGGTCTAGCTGACATAAGTTGGTGGTTGTCTCTATTTCTTCTACTATTTCGAAGGCATTTTGACCTTGTGGCATAAATAAACCAAAATTAATCAGCAAGCCACGCATTTGATTCATAGAAGCTGTTTTTTGTTTTATTAATCTTTCTCGAATTTTATGAATGCTTAATATTTCTTGCTGTGCTTCGCTCTTTATCGGAACGTATCGAATTTGAGATCTTAAGCTCGCTTCATAAATAGCTAGAGCATCGTTTTTATCATTTTTATTGCCCCGAACAAATGGTGTTACATGCTGCGCTGGAATTAATTTAACGGCATGACCCATTTCTTCGAAGGTTCTCGCCCAATAGGGCGAAGCATAACAAGCAAGCCTCCATGACAAGAGTGCAAGCTGAAGTACGGTGATATGAAATCAATCAATTTAATACGGTTAAGCCGACGTTTAAATAAAGTTTCACCCTCAGCTGATACACCTAAAATTTGGAAAATATTCTTTGCTCAATCAATCGATATTAGGGTAGCTTTTTTCATTACGGACGCTCCTTGTTTTTATAGACAATCTATTGTGGCGCATTGACGCCGTTTTTGGGAGCATCCATTTCATCATCCATCAGATTATTTAATAAAAAGGTTTTATCCATCAAACTTCAATCAACCTACTTTTCTTGGGTGTCTTGTTTTACTTTCGCGCATTCGATATGGAATACTCTGCCAATGATACAAGTTTACTTTGTTATGGTTGAAGCGTAGATATCTAGCTTGAATAGATAAATATTGCTTATAACAAACCACCTTCATGAAGGTGGTTTTGGATGAATAAAATTCTAATATTAGTTTATCAAATCTGAGTTTCACAGTTATGGTATTTTTTCTTTAGGCATGAGGTTACGAGATTTTGCGCTTGCGCAATCTGATTTTTTGTCATGTATTTATTAAACAACTCTTTTGCTTTTACAGCAGATGCAGGATTATTATGTGTAGCTAGATTTATCCACATATATGCATAAACCAAGTTTTTAGGAACTCCTTGACCAGTAGCATACATCACACCCAAGTTATTTTGTGCATATTCATAACCTTGCTCAGCAGCAAGCTTGTACCATTTTACTGCTTCTTTATAATCTTGTTGTACGCCTTGACCATCACTGTACATCAAACCTAAATTATATTGCGCATCTGCTAAGCCTTGCTGAGCAGCAAGTTTGTACCATTTCACCGCTTCTTTATAATCTTGTGGCACGCCTTGACCATCACTGTACATCGAACCTAAATTATATTGCGCACTTGTATCGCCTTGCTTAGCAGCAAGTTTGTACCATTTCACTGCTTCTTTATAATCTTGTGATACGCCTTGACCATTACTGTACATCGAACCTAAATTATATTGCGCATTTGCATAACCTTGATTCGCAGCAAGTTTATACCATTTCACTGCTTCTTTATAATCTTGTGGCACGCTTTGGCCATTATCGTACATTAAACCCAATTTATATTGCGCACTTATATAACCTTTCTGAGCAGCAAGCTTGTACCATTTTACTGCTTCTTTACTATCTTGCGGTACGCCTTGACCTTTATTGTACATCGAACCCAAATTATATTGTGCATTGACATCGCCTTGCAGAGCAGCAAGCTTGAACCATTTTACGGTTTCTTTACGATCTTGAGGTACGCCTTGACCCATAGCATACATCACGCCTACATTATATTGTGCATTGACATCGCCTTGCAGAGCAGCAAGCTTGAACCATTTTACTGCTTCTTTATTATCTTGAGGCACGCCTTGCCCATTTTGGTACATTAAACCTAAATTATATTGCGCATTTGCATCGCCTTGCAGAGCAGCAAGCTTGAACCATTTTACTGCTTCTTTATTATCTTGAGGCACGCCTTGCCCATTCT
>MDTC01248867.1_pt1 | contig 21359 bp, 17 predicted proteins | sample 811181 | NCBI WGS metagenome assembly MDTC01 (sample SAMN05326644, study PRJNA326480) | marine metagenome | isolation source: seawater | place: Pacific Ocean: North | collected 2011 | reverse complement strand
GATAAAGAGAATGCGGAGTTGACCGACCCGCCTGAAGATGATTTCCGCCGCCGCCGCCTCCGGCTGAGCCCCGCCATCTTCTCAGCCCTGGCTCATCAGCCCTGGCTCGCCCGGGTGCTCGTGGTGGACCGCTATGCTCGTGATTTCACTCTCAATGTGGCGAGCCGTGTGAGCCAAAGCGGCGAGCAGGCAAATGCCCGATGGGCGCTGGATCGGCTCTTTGGTGCGCAACCCACCGATATTCTGGCGCAGGGTGCGGGGTATCGATTGCTTTCTTACCAAAAAACGTATCGATCAGCGGGTGCATCGACAGAACCTGCTTTGGTGCTGGCGCTGGCGCCCGAGGGGAACACGGCAGTTGGGCTGGGCTATCGAGTACGGCCAGACGCTACCGCCGGGGTGTTGCACTGGCTCGGGGCGCAAGGTTTTGCCGCTGGCGCCGGGACGGCTTGGCAGCAGGGGCTAATAGGCCAGTTTCGGGACGACGGACTGCATAGCCGCACTACGTACCGGGTCAAGCCGCAATGGCGGCTGGGCTTTGATTTCGCCGATGTAAGCCGTGACGGGGATACCGGGCACAACAGCCAATTGTGGGGGTTCGCAACCCATTTTGGTGCCTCGAACTGGGGGATCAGCCTGAGAGGGGATCTGTTTGGGGAAGCGGGGAGCCTTTATGGCGGATCGGCCGGCGGGGCGCTCAGTGTCAGAAGTTCACAAACCAGAGCCATGCGTTTATCCGGGTATCGTCGCTTGTCAGGCAACTGGGCGGCGATGGGAGCATACACCGGTGCTCTGACGCAGGTGGCGTCACGCCCCGGTGCGTTACTGAGTCATTTTTCTGCATTGGCTGCGGATGCCTGGCTGGTCGGATTGGCTGGGAAATCCTTATTTTCTCAAACCGATGCGGTGCGGGTTACCGTTTCACAGCCGTTGCGGGTCGTATCGGGTGAAGCCGAGCTGGATATCGTTTACGACCTTGGGCCGCAGGGCGAAATCAGACGCCATCGGGAACGGGCTAGCCTGGTTCCCGCGGGCTCTGAGACATTGCTTGAATTTGACTACCGCCAGCCACTGACACCCACGTTGTCCGTGGGTGCCTATGCCGCCTTTCGGCACCGGCCAAGCCATGATCGACGGGCAGAGTCTCAGGTTCACGTGATGGGTGTCGTACAGGGTGCATTCTAGGACGTATACAACTGCTGGGTTGGGCTTAAGATAGGCGACCCGGAGACCTGGTTACGGGTTAATTCGTCACTGCGGAGCCCTCGATGCCCATCGAATCTATTCGCTCTGCCCGAAAAAGGGCGCGCCAACATGGCGCTATGGAGTACAGCGATGCACCCGTCGATCTGGATCAGGTGCGCCGGTATCGACTTGGCCGACTGCGTCATGAAATGGCCCGTGCAAATGTCTCGGGTCTGTTGCTTTTTGATCAGATCAATACCCGCTATGCAACCGATGCCACCAATATGCAGGTTTGGTGCTCGCACTATGAAACGCGATGTGTTTTTGTTGCCTTAGACGGCCCGGTCGTCCTTTTTGATTATGCCCACCACCCCCATCTCGCTGAAGGCCTCCCTGGAGTAGACGAGTACCGGGTTATCCCGGCCTTTTACTTTTTCTCGGCCGGACCAAGAGGGGATTCGCGGGTAAATCAATTTGCAGATCAGATTGATGAACTGATGCGCGTGCATAGCGGTGGTGATCGCCAGCTTGGAATCGATCGACTTTCGTTTGCCGCCTGCGATGCATTGCGGGACCGAGGGCTGAACCTGTTTGAGGGTGAGGGAATCGCCGAGCAGGCCCGAGCGGTCAAGTCGAAAGAAGAGTTGGTTTTGATGCAGGCATCGATGACGGTTTGTGAACAGGCCTGTGATGCGATGCAACAGTACCTGGCGCCTGGCGTCACAGAAAACGCCTTGTGGGCCCAGATGCATGAGGCCAATATCCGCCTGGGTGGCGAATGGATCGAGACGCGCCTGCTTTCTTCTGGACCGCGGACCAACCCCTGGTTTCGTGAGTGCTCAATGAGAGCAATCGAGCGGGGAGATCTGGTCAGCTTTGATACCGATCTGATTGGGCCCTACGGTTATTGCTCAGATATCTCCCGGTCATGGCTGTGCGGTGATAAGCCCAACGATGCGCAACGACGCCTCTATGGGGCAGCCTACGAGCAGATTGAGACCAATATCGCCACCTTAGCGCCCGGCCGAAGTTTTCGCGACGTATCGGAGGATTGTTGGAAGATCCCATCGCAGTATCTTTCTCAACGATATCCCTCTTTAATGCATGGGGTCGGACTGGCTGACGAGTACCCCAGTATTAAGCACCACGTTGATCTGAAAGACAAAGGCTATGACGGCGTTCTGAGTCCAGGTATGGTGCTGTGCGTAGAGTCTTTCATCGGAGTAGAAGGTGGGCGTGAAGGTGTCAAACTGGAGGAGCAGGTTATCATTACTGATGATGGGGTGGCCCGCATGTCTTCATACCCCTTTGAGACTGATTGGTTATAGCCACGAGGTCCTTGAGTGAGTCCAGCGAACGTCACCATCGATTGCCTTCAGTACTGCAACTGGTCGCGCACGATCTTTGAACAGATGCGTGAGGGCGGACTCGATGCAGTGCACGTGACGATTTGTTATCACGAAGATTTCAGACAGACCGCGGCGAACATAGCAGATTGGAATCGGCGTTTTCAGTATTACGATGAACTGATCATGCCGGGCCGTTCAGCGCTGGATGTATCTGCGGCGCAAGCTAGCAATCGAACCGCAATTTACTTCGGTTTCCAGAACTGCTCCCCGATTGAGGCGGATATTGGGTTGGTCGAGATCTGTCATCAGCTGGGCGCGCGGTTCATGCAACTCTCGTATAACAACCAGTCGCTACTCGCGACGGGCTGTTATGAGGATGATGATCCTGGAATCACCCGGATGGGGCGCCAGGTGATCGCTGAGATGAACCGAGTGGGGCTGGTGGTAGATATGAGCCATTCTGCCGAGCGTTCAACGCTGGAGGCTATTGAAATCTCATCACGCCCGATAGCGATCACTCATGCGAACCCGTATTCCTGGCACCCCGCCTTGCGCAATAAATCCAACACGGTACTCAAGGCGTTGTCGGAATCCGGCGGGATGATCGGGTTTTCGTTGTACCCCCATCATCTGCGCGACGGCAGCAGATGCACACTTCAAAGTTTCTGTGAAATGATAGCGGATATGGCAGAACGCATTGGAATCGAACATATCGGTATTGGTTCGGATCTTTGCCAGGATCAACCCGATAGCGTAGTGGAATGGATGCGCAATGGCCGCTGGACAACGGATCGGGATTTCGGCGAAGGTTCTGCCGATGCCCCGGGCTTCCCGGAACAACCCTCATGGTTTAAAGATAGCCGGGACTTCCCGAATCTTGTTGCTGGCCTGAAGAAGGTCGGCTTTGACGGGGAGTCCATTGCTGCGGTGATGGGAAATAATTGGCTGAGATTTTTTGAAAGCGCTTTCTCACGGACATAAGGCTTTTAGGGTGAGCTCAAGCGTAATCAAAAAAAGGGTCGACATGCTTCATCCATCCGCCGACTCAAAAGATTCGCAGGTTCCGCGACGCCCGCCTAACGAGGTTTGTACTTTGGAGCGTATGGGAGCGGCTTTCCCAACGCGTTTGAGCTTTATGCGACTTCTGCTCCGGCGAATGGCCAAGGAGAAGTGGCGCATCCAACGGGAGCGGTTTGATCTGGACGACCAAGGTTTTGGTAAAGCTGTGTATCGGGTGGCATTGCCCAATCGGTCCTACTCACTTGCGGCTTTCTCGAACCCTTTGGCAGATGATAAGCGCACGGATCGGGTCATCGCATCAGCCTGGGACGCAGTATTCGTTCTTTTTGATGGCCAGCCAACCGAACGCGATCTTGATAGGTTAGGTGAGAACGCGCCGTATCAGGAGGCTGGGCGCTTTGAGGCGACGGACCTCGTGATTTCTCGGGCGAACAGGAGCATCCGCCTTTTTGAGTATGCCTGCGACTGCCTTGCTCAGGGATTGCAGCCTGACCCTGAAAAAATGCTGGAAGTTGGCTACCTCATGCGTACGACTGCCGTTTATGGCAATGGTAAGTTCGGCATCAGTGATCATGCACGGGTGTCCCTTCGAGAGGAGGCCCAGAACTCCTTTCAGATCGAAATGCTCACGGTATATCTCATTCGGCTATTCACAACTGATCAGCTGGATCACATTGCCTCGTGCCGTGCCCCAGATCGGGCAGTCAAACTGAGCCCAGACCTTAAGCGGTCGTTGGGTATAGGAAATTCGACCGGATTGGGTATGGCGCCCTTCGTCGTGAGCCACCCCGAACTCTTGCACGAGTGGTTTTATGCCCGCGAAACTGCACTATCTCGGATTCGAAGTCTCGCAGATGTTTCGTCTGAGTCTGTCACCCGGGCACGGCTCCTCACCCAGCGTGCGATTCGTCATCTTCAGCAATGGCGATTGGATGATCCACAATATCAGGCACGCAACCAGCGCCTGATGGATGATCTACAGATGCTTGAACATTGGCTATCTGAGGCCGATGCTCAACAAAGATCGCAACAGTTTTGGAATCTCGTCTATCGGGACAGCGAGGCGCACCTGAGCGTTGATGGGCAGGAGATACTGGTCGCGTTGTTGCTTGAGGTTTACCCAGATGTTGTTGAGGGGCTGGATGAGTCTTTCTATTCTTCTGAGACCAGAGTGTTGGATGTTCGTAAGACGGTTTATGAGTTCAGTGCCTTCCTAGATGATCACTACGCCTGGACAGACCGCTTTGATTTTTCTAAAGACTCACAAAATGCGCATTTCTGGTATGTTTCTGAAAACAAGCTGGAGCCGCGCTTTGGGCGACGGTTTGACGAGCCCGGCGCAGATAAAGAGATGCCGGTTGCAATCGCTCGTGATATGGCAGCACTGCGCTCGGCATTGGGTGCATTTGATAACGCCGCACTTCTGGCTGATTTTCTTCTGGCAAGGCCCGAGTTCCGCCATCTTGTGCGCAGGGCGCAGGCACTTTCTGAATATGAATATGGTGAGATTCAAGACAACCTGATCGCTGCGCAGACCTCGCCGCTGGATATCCTGAGATTTAAGCTTGCCTGCTTTGGGGCTGCTAAATTTGATCCAAAATCAGCGCTTTGGACTCGAATCACGATGTTCCAGGGTGCGCCCTTACCGCATGAACTTGGCGACCCTTCGATTGATGATTGGTGGTTGTACGCATCGCCGTCCCTCCCGTTATGAGGCAGTCGTCGACTGAATTCAAAACGCTATTACTAAAAGCCGGCATGGGGGCAGACCTTCCGTTGGGCTTAAGCGAAGACCTCATCAGGCCGTCGGTGTGGCTGCAGGCCTGTGGTCTCGAAGGTGATGTGGAAGCGCTCTACACGCTGCACTGTCTCGATCGAGGCATATCAGTAAGAGGTTTTCCCGAGTTAAGTTCGCAGGGTACGATTAGCGCTGTTGTAGAGCAGCGGGTCTCGGCAGCATATCTCGGCGCGCAGATCTCTGATGCGCTTCAGTTAGGCTGGCCGAACAATAGCAGCGAAATTGTTTTTCCCAGCATAGATAGCCCTAAGATCGTCGCCGCAGCGATGGTGTTGGCCCATCGTGATTTGAGCTTGGATTTTTCGATTCAGGCAGTCGCGGGTGAACTCATGTTTTGCAGTTTCGAGAGCGGGAAAGAAGTCCTCGTTCGGCAACATGCGAACGACGGAGGCTTACATGGCTCACGAGGGAGTGATCTTGTAATACGCGCCAAAGGGGCGATCGCCGATACCACGCATGGCGACATTCTAGTTGATGGAGAGTCGGAAGCACACTTGATGAGGCATTGTCGTGAGAAGGGATTGAACGCAACGACTGAAGTGATTCGTGATCTCCAATCGTTGGCGTCGAGACTGTTGGTGCCAGAAACTGAGCAATCATTGAGGTTTGGAGCCGGTGCCGGAATTATCGCCACCGACTGAGGTAAGCCCGGGGCGATGGTGGAGGCTTGCAGGCGTGTGGCTGTTGTATATGGCATTCGGCCTGAACATGGCCAGCTTAGCCCCGCTGGTCGGTGATATTGAACCCGATCTTGCGATCAGTCACGCTGCGATGGGTGTTATTCTGGGCGCCTGGCAGTTTGTTTATATTTTTGCCGCCATTCCCTGCGGCCTGTTGCTAGACCGACTCGGGAGTCGTCGCGGCCTGGCGATGGGCGGTCTGATTATCGCGCTTTCGGGGGTATTACGAGGTTATTCGGAGGAGCACCTGCACCTACTTGCGGCGGTCGCATTGTTTGGTTTGGGGGGTCCTCTGATCTCGGCAGGTGCACCCAAGGTAATCAGTGAGTATTTTCGAGGTGCACGCAGAGGTCTGGCGATGGGGGTCTATATTACCGGCCCCGGTGTTGGTGCGATAACTGCCCTGTTACTGACTCAGCCCGTGCTGATGCCGCTTTTGGACCATGACTGGCGGCTACTCCTTCAGTCCTGGGGCATGGTGGCCTTAGTGGCAAGTCTGTTCTGGATCGGCGTCTCGCGGGGCGAGCCCAAACGCAGGGAAGGGTTACCTCAACTTCGGTCGGCCTCGGCTGATATTCGGGCAATACTGGCGCTGCCTGCAGTCAGGTTGATTTTACTGATGAGTATCGCGGTCTTTGCGATCAACCATGCCATGGGAAACTGGCTGGTCCAGATCCTAATGACATTTGGGGCGAACGCCCAGGAGGCCAGCCTGATTGCAGTTGTGCCGGTAGTGATCGGAATTTGCAGTGCTCTAACCCTGCCGGGTCTGGCGGTTGGGCGTCGGCGTTACACCGTAATGGCCAGTCTTTTTGTATGTTCAGTACTGGGCAGTGTGCTGTTGCTCAGCATGCCAACTGGACCCTGGTTATATGTGGCGTTGGGATTAGAGGGGGTCGCGGCAGGGGCAATGATGACCGTGCTGATCCTGACGCTGGTAGAGGTTCCCGGGGTAGGGGAAGGCAGAGCAGGTACTGCGGGGGGTTTCTTCTTTTCGGCGGCCGAGATTGGCGGTGTCGGTGGGCCCGTTGCATTGGGCGTGCTTTATGGGGGTGCGGGTAACTTTGTCAGCGGATTAGCTCTGCTGGCGTTATTGGGCGTGTTTCTGGTGGGATCGGTGATTCCGTTGCGCCGGCTACTTTTGACCCCGGAATAACTTTTGCGTATGGCGCTCCCGAGGGGGCGCGAACCCTTGGTGCCGGCGTGAGCGGGCTTAGTTCTATGCAATTGATGATCCCAGGTGCGATCAACGGTATCATTGTTGCTTACAAGAGGATCGGTACCCAAACGATGAGTGGTTGTTATTCAATAGATTGGATTCGCACTGGATGATCGAGATGAATCAGATTGACATGGTATGGATTCTGTTTTGCTCATGCATGGTCTTGTTTATGCAGGCGGGATTCAGTTGCCTGGAGGCGGGCCTAATCCGAGCAAAGAATACGATCAACGTCGTCATAAAGAATACCGTAGATTTTGCGATCAGTGTGGTTGGGTTTGCTCTGATCGGGTTCAGCGTAATGTTTGGACCTACTTTAGGTGGCTGGATTGGTGAGCCATTGTCCTTCATGAGATCGTTAGATTCTTATGCCTACCTGGTGTTTATTTTTCAGGCGATGTTCTGTGCAACCGCCACAACTATCCTTTCCGGTGCGGTGGCAGAACGGATGTCATTTTACGGATACTGTTTTGTTGCCCTTTTCATGGTATTGCTGGTGTACCCGGTGGTCGGACACTGGGTCTGGGGAGGACTCTTTTATTCAGGAGGCAACCAGGCCTGGCTGACGGGCATGGGGTTTCATGATTTTGCAGGATCCACGGTGGTTCATTCGGTCGGCGGGTGGGTTGCGCTGGCTGCGATTATTCATATTGGACCCAGAATTGGTCGCTACGAAGATGAGAGGGGTATAGAACCGAACAGCGTGACATTGACCTCTCTGGGGGTATTCTTACTCTGGTTTGGCTGGCTTGGATTCAACGGCGGCAGTACCCTGGCAGCATCGGATCGGGTACCGATTATCGTCACCAATACGATCGTTGGCGGGGTTTTTGGGATTGTCTCGACTCTGTTGCTGACTCGAATCCGTTACGGGAAACCCCGTGCGCTAGATATTCTCAATGGCAGTCTTGGCGGGCTCGTGGCCGTTACCGCCAATTGTGATGCCGTGTTGCCATGGATGGCCGCCCTTATCGGTTTTGTTGGCGGCCTGGTCGTGGTCTATGCTGGAAGCCTGCTGGAGCGATTGAAATTTGACGATGCAGTAGGAGCAATTCCGGTCCATCTTGGTGCTGGCATATGGGGGACGCTGGCTGTTGCATTGTTCGTAACACCACCTGATGGACTTAGCGTGCTTTCTTTCCTGGGCGTGCAGTTGCTGGGGGTTGTCGTAGTTGCGGCATATGTTTTTCCTCTGGCCATGCTGTTTTTCTATATCACCGGCAAGTTTGTGACTTACCGAGTCAGTTCGCAGGCTGAGATCGTGGGTCTCAATATTATTGAGCACGATGCGCAGACGTCTACGCTCGATCTGATCCGGCAGATGAGCTACCAGGCGAGCAGCGGTAATTTCTCAAAGCCGGTAACGGTTGATGCCCAGACCGAGGCTCACCACATTGCAACCTTCTATAACGCGGTCCTTGACCGGGTGAATACAGAAGAGCGAGATAAAAACGAAGCATTGAAACAGGCAACCTGGCTTGCAGAGCACGATCCGTTGACCGACTGCCTTAACCGTCGTACCTGGTATGAGGCGTTCTGTGGCGAACTAGATCAGCTACGCCCGGGCCAGTGCTGTGGAGTCGCGATGCTGGATATTGATCATTTCAAAAAAGTTAATGACACCTATGGCCATATTGTGGGAGATGCTGCGATCTTGCACGTGGTCCGCAAGATCTGCGAACAGTTGACGACCGGCGCGACACTCGGTCGTTTCGGTGGGGAAGAGTTTGTGATCTTTCTCGCACAGGGCGATATCGATGAGTCGTCCAAAGCGTCGCCCATCGTGGTGTTAGCCGAGAAGATCCGCTACTCGATCGCAGAAAACCCGCTTAACCATAACGGGCAGGTGATTCCTTTAGCGGTAAGTATCGGTGTAACGACTCACCGGACAGGGGAGCAGCCGGAAGAGACGCTTAACCGCTCAGACCAGGCCCTTTATGAGGCAAAGGAAAGCGGCCGCAACCGAGTCTGCTCTCACTAGGTCGTCATTTCTTTCGCCGCACGAGTGGCGCTCCCTAGGGGAATCGAACCCCTGTTTCCGGCGTGAGAGGCCAGCGTCCTGACCGCTAGACGAAGGGAGCGCAGTGCACCTGCTGTGCAATGCGATGCTACCATAGGCGCTCGGGCGTGTTGCAAAAAGGCGCACAGTGTTAAATGCGGTTGTCATCAGGCGCCATCTTTTATGTTTTCTTTCTTTAAAAAAGTCACCTCTAAGTCGTCGGTCGGGTCAAGGCAGGGTCCAGAGCCTATCTCCCTGGAACCCGTGCTGATACCCGCCAGCCAGCACGGGCTTTCTGAGGCGTCAATCAGTTCAGGTGCGCGCAAAGTGATAAAGGCCCTGCGGGAGGCCGGATATGCAGCTGAGCTTGTCGGAGGGTGCGTTCGGGACTTATTGCTCGGCCAGACGCCCAAGGATTTCGATGTCGTTACCGATGCACTCCCCGAGGAGGTCCGGCAGGTTTTTCGCCGTGCCCGACTGATTGGTCGTCGGTTTCGATTAGCGCATGTGCGAATGGGCCGGGAAGTGATCGAGGTCTCAACTTACCGAGCCTCGTCGGCGAACTCCGGTCAGGGCGGGGAGGTGATACATGGCGACTACGGACGCATTCTGCGCGACAACGTATTTGGGACTCGTGACGAAGACGTGCTGCGACGGGATTTCACGGCAAACGCGCTTTACTATGATCCGGTAAAAAATCATGTAATCGACTATGTCAACGGGTTTGAAGATATTCATCAGCGGCGCCTGCGGTTTATTGGTGAACCAGCGGAGCGGCTCAGCGAGGATCCGGTTCGCATGTTGCGAGCGGTGCGTTTCAAAGCCAAATTGGGCCTGACACTGGGCGATCAGATCGAGGACCTCATTCGGGATAACGCATTCTTGCTGCGTCATGTGCCACCCGCTCGCTTGTTCGACGAAGTTTTGAAGATGTTTCATCATGGCTGCGCGGTGTCCGTGTTTAGCGCCTTGCGTGAGCTACACCTTTTCGCTGAGCTTTTTCCCCAGGCAGACCGAGCCTTTGAATCGATCGATGTGGCACCGGGTGTGGGATTGGTCTGGCGTGCACTGGAGAACACGGATCGGCGAGTGCAGGTAGGCAAGCCGGTCATCGCCGCTTTTCTTTTTGCCGCACTACTGTGGCGCGCAGTGCGCATCCAACGCGATCGGTACGTCCAGGAGGGCATGCCCATCCTGCCGGCGATTCAGCGATCGGCAACGATGGTAGTGGGCCGGGAAAACCAACGGGTTGCGATTCCTCGGCGTGTCAGTACGGTCATTTTTGAAATCTGGGAATTACAGGATAGGCTTGAGGCGCGCCGACCGCGCACCATCGCGCGATTGCTCGAAAACAAACGTTTCCGGGCGGCTTATGACTTCCTGGTTTTGCGATCTCAGGCGGGCGAGTCGGATGAGGCGCTGACCCAATGGTGGACCAGAATTCAGGAGGTCGACCCGCCTGAGCAACAACAGATGATCAAATTGCTAAAGGGGGGTGGGTCTGGGCACAAACGGCGGCGGGCCCGAAAGCGCCCTTCAAAATCCACAACCAAGCACCGTGAGTGAAAATGCCTCATCGGTGAGCGCCTGGATCGGGCTGGGTGGGAACTTAAATGATCCGGCGGACACGTTTCTACAGGCCTTAGATGCGCTTAGGGCTATTTCCGGAGTGACCCTGGAAGCTGTATCGTCATTGTATCGGACAGCGCCGCTCGGGCTTGTGGACCAACCTGATTTTCTGAATGCGATCACCCGGGTCCGAACTCAATTGAGCCCGGTAGAACTGCTCCAATGTCTGCTCCAGATCGAGGCAGACCTGGGGCGGGTGCGAACCGCACAACGGTTTAGCCCCAGGCTGATCGACCTTGATCTGCTGCTTTACGGTGATATCTGTGTTGAGACACCCGAGCTGACTGTCCCGCACCCCCGTATGCATCAACGGCGTTTTGTACTGGAACCCTTGGCGGAATTAGAGGGAGAGTTGCGTTTTCCGGGCGGCACCATGTTGGGTGAGTGGTTGGATTCGTGTCCCGCCCAGTCGGTCGAGAAAATCGGAAGGCTGGTCGGGTCCCCGGAGAAGCCTAGCCGGAATCGTACCCCGACGCCCTGAAGCTGAGCCGGTGGGTGCCGGCACAAATGGTGGTGTCCGGTTTCTCAAGTCCCCCGGGCTAGCCGGGTGACGTGATGAGGTTCGACGCAGTCTGGGAGCGAGTGATCAGGTACAATGCGCGGGCTGTCTTTGGCCCTGCGCCGGCTTGGTACGTGACCGGCGTTTGCGGATTCGCTTAACCGCTGCTCGATCATTTCAATGTCACTGCATTCCGATCCCGGACGAATCCTGTCTGGCATGCGGCCCACCGGCCGACTGCATCTGGGCCATTATCATGGCGTCCTCAAGAACTGGGCCGTACTGCAGGAACAGGCGGAATGTTTTTTCTTTGTGGCGGATTGGCATGCCCTGACGACCCACTATGAAGAGCCTGGTGTGATGGACGAAAACGTCTGGGAGATGTTGATCGATTGGCTGGCCGCAGGAGTTGATCCCGATCGGGCGACGCTTTTTATCCAGTCCCGAGTGCCTCAGCACGCAGAGTTACACCTGTTGCTGTCGATGGTGACCCCTTTGGGCTGGTTGATGCGGGTTCCCAGTTTTAAGGACCAGCAGCAAAAATTGAACGACCGTGATCTGGCGACCTATGGGTTTCTGGGCTACCCCTTGCTACAAAGTGCCGACATCCTGATGTACCGTGCAACGGGCGTACCGGTGGGTGAGGATCAGGTGCCCCACGTAGAACTGACCCGGGAAATCGCCCGGCGTTTCAACCATATATTCGGCAGAGACGGCGCTTTTGAAGAAAAAGCGGCGGATGCGCTGACGCGAATGGGAAAGAAGCCGGCTAAAGAGTTTTTGCGGCTCCGGCGCGAGTGGCTTCAGGACGGGGTCGGTTCAGCACGAGAACGTGCGCTGACAGCGCTCAGTGCTTCGGGCAATCTGGGTAACGAGGACCGCGAACGCCTCATGGGTTATTTAGATGGCGGGGGCCGGGAGATTCTGCCTGAGCCTGGGGCGCTGCTCACTCCTGCAGCAAAAATGCCGGGGCTAGATGGGCAGAAAATGTCCAAGTCCTATAACAATACGATTCAGATGCGTGATGATCCTGAGCGAATTCGCACCCGCTTAATGGCAATGCCGACAGACCCCGCGCGTCAGCGCCGGCATGACCCTGGTGATCCGGAAAAGTGCCCGGTTTGGGATCTGCATCAGGTTTATACCCAGAAGACACAGCGTGAGGAACTTGCCGAAGGTTGCAAAAGTGCCGGCATTGGTTGTGTAGATTGCAAAAAACCATTGCTGGAGACAATTCTGGAAGAGCAATCGGTATTGAGAGCGCGTGCCCGGCCTTTCGAAGAGAACCCTCAACAGGTTCGCGAGATCATAGAGTCAGGGTGTGAGCGGGCAAAGGTTGTCGCGGATGAGACCATGCGGGAAGTCCGCGCTGTGGTTGGCACTTTGTACGAATGACCGACGAGAAGGTCAACGGCACAGAGGGGGAAGCGCCAGATAACAGTGTCCGCGCGGTAGTGGGTGGTAAAGCCCTGGAGCAATGGCCGGCAGATCTTTATATTCCGCCGGAGGCGCTGGAAGTAGTGCTGGAATCGTTCGCCGGGCCGTTGGATCTGCTGCTGTACCTGATTCGCCGCCAGAATATTGATATCCTGGACCTTCCGGTTGCAGATATTACCCGCCAGTACACGCAATATATCGACCTGATGCAGCAGATGCGCCTGGATCTTGCAGCCGATTACCTGGTCATGGCAACGATGCTGGCGGAGATCAAATCCCGTATGCTGTTGCCCCGGCCAGAACTTGATGAGGAGGAAGAGGATCCCCGGGCAACGCTGATCAGGCGTTTGCAGGAGTACGAACGTTTCAAGAACGCGGCCGAGAATCTTGACGAACGGCCCCGGGTCGAGCGGGATCTTTATCTGGTGTATGCCCGGGTGGAAGATCCGGATCCGCCCAAGGAAGAAACCCGGGTCGAGTTGACCGACCTGGTGACTGCGATGCGTGCGGCCATGTTATCCGCATCGCGTCGGGAGCACCTGCAAATGGTGCCCGAAACACTTTCGGTACGCGAACGTATGGGTCAGATTCTGGAGCGGGTTAGAAGTGGCGAGTATGTTTCCCTACAGGATTTTTTCACTCCGGAGGAAGGGCGTAAAGGCCTGGTAGTCAGTTTTATCGCTATTTTGGAGCTGGTGCGAGATGATGTTCTCGCCGTAACTCAGAACGAAGCCTTCGCTCAGATTCACGTAAAAGTTAAAAGTACATGAAAGATAAAAACGCATTGACTCATAACGTTGAAGCGGCACTGTTCTCAGCAGAGCGCCCCTTGAGTATCCGTGACCTGCAGACACTGCTACCAGGTCAGGCCAGTCGCGAGAATGCCGATGAAATCAGATCGGTGTTAGCGCAACTTAAGATTGATTATGCAGATCGGGGTGTCGAGTTGGTCGAGGTGGGTGGCGGGTTTCGTTTCCAGACCCGCGCGGCCTGTGCGCCAGCTTTGCGCGCACTGCGCGAGAGTCGCCCGCCCCGCTATTCACGCGCATTACTTGAGACGTTGGCGATCATCGCTTATCGTCAACCGGTGACGCGTGGCGACATTGAGGATATTCGCGGCGTCACCGTTACCACTGAGATCATGCGGGTTCTGCTGGATAGAGAATGGGTACGCCAATCGGGTACTCGTGACGTACCCGGGCACCCGGCCTTATACGTCACGACCCCCTCGTTTCTGGCCTACTTCGGTTTGACCTCGTTGAGCGCGTTACCCAGCCTTGAAGAAGAGCGGGAATTGGCGGATATCGCCCGGGAACTGGGAATCGAGATGCCATCATTTTCGCCACCAACTGCTTCGTCGGCGGATGAGGACGCTGACGCACAAGGAACTGAGCTAATCTCATTGGCCGATGCGACCGGGGAGATTAGCGATGACGATCTGGCGGTAGAAGGGGGCGAGCGCCAGATTCCAGATTCCGCCGTCAGCCCCCCTGAGGAACCGATCCCTGCCGGAGATGTAGTGAACCCCGGGCCGATGAGCCGGGCTGTTTCAACTCACGAGCTTGACTGAAAGACTGCAAAAGGTTCTTGCTCGGGCCGGACTGGGTTCGCGCCGGGAAATCGAAGGGTGGATTCGTGATCGGCGCGTCTCAGTAGACGGTCAGACCGCCGTGATTGGACAGCAGGTTACACCCCAGTCGCGATTTATGATCGATGGTCGGACTGTAAAAGTCGAACCCAATCCTGCCGGTTTGGCACGTACCCTGCTTTATCATAAACCTGTCGGACAGATTTGCTCGCGTCATGATCCACAGGGGCGCACGAGTGTTTTTGATGGGTTGCCCCGGTTGCGGGGTCGACGATGGGTGTCCGTGGGAAGGCTGGATATCAACACGTCCGGGCTCATGGTTTTTACGACCGACGGGGAACTGGCACACCGGCTCATGCACCCCTCCGGGGGTATAGAGCGTGAGTATCGTTGCCGGGTCCGAGGAAATGTTCGCCCGGCTGATCTCCAACGTTTAGATCAGGGTGTTCGCCTCGATGGCCAGCTTTGTCGTTTTGAATCTATCCAGGCGCAAAAGAGTACCGGTAGTAATCGCTGGTATCAGGTAGTACTGCGGGAAGGACGTTACCGTGAGGTGCGGCGTATGTGGGGGAGTATCGGCGCAACCGTGAGCCGTTTGATCCGGGTGCGTTACGGGCCTTTTCAACTGGAGCAGGGGCTTCGCAGCGGCCAATACCGGGAGTTGACGCCTTCACAGCATAAACGGCTGTACCGATTCGCCCAAACCGACTCCCAAGTCAAGCGGCCTTCTCATGCGAAGCGGTCCCAAGCCCAGACTCCCGCAGAAAAAAAGCCTGCAAACAAAGGTCAAAAAGCCCGCCGATCGACGCTTAGGGGTAAACCTCGGGCCCGCGGCGCTAAAAGCGGGGCTTAGTCAGACGCCGTTTTTTTGCCCGGATTGAGGTGGGAGGTGTTGCGCTGCATGCGACCCTCAAAGTGAAACGCCTTGCCAAAGCCTTTGATCCAGCGCCCCCGCAGGGGGGCTAACCCAAACAGCTGGAAATCTGGGAGCGTGCTTAAGGTATCGATGATGTCGCCAAATCGGGCGGAAAAAAGTGGAATCAATGATCTCCAGGTATCACTGTCACGAGGGTGCTGTCTCGCCTGACACTGAAAACGCAACCTGCGCCGGGCATAAATCTGGTCGCAGGCGGACTCTTCTTCAATGAAAAGCACCGTCGCGGTTGGATGGCGCTTCAGATTGACAGTGTGTGAAGATAACTGGCTGGTAAGAATAAAGAAATGGCCGTCATGGTCAACAAATGGGGCATAACTCAGATCTGCCTCATCTTGATGATCCAGGGTGGCCAGAAGCAGCGAGTGGAATCCGCTAAGAAAACCTTCACATTCGGCTTTGATTTTCTGATCGAGACTCATGGCGGGTCAAGGCCTGTTGGCGCAAAGCCAGTATCAGGCGTTCAGGCGAGCAAAGCCCGCTTCCAGGTCGGCGATCAGATCATCAAGGCTCTCAAGGCCGGCGTGGATGCGCAGTGTTTGACCGGCCCGGTGCCAGGAGGTTGCGGTGCGGTACTGGTTGGGGTAGACCGGGATCATAAGACTTTCATACCCACCCCAACTGGCACCAATGCCAAAAAGAGACAGGCCGTTGACCATATCCAGGATGGCCTGGCGTGATCGAGGCGCCAGCACGATGCTGAAAAGCCCCGATGCACCGAGGAAGTCGCGTCGCCAGAGCGCATGGCCGGGGTCACCCGGCAGAGCCGGGTGCAGAACTTCAGCAACTTCGTCACGACCGGCGAGCCAGTTTGCTAAAGCGATTCCCTGATGCTCATGGGCGCGCAAGCGGGTGGGCAGGGTGCGTATGGCGCGCAAGGTGGCGTATGCATCGTCGGGGCCAACACATTGCCCAAAAAGCTTATGAGTCCGGTAGATATCAGCCCAGGCCGCCTCGCTGGCTACGATCGCACCCATCATGACGTCGCTGTGTCCGGATAGATACTTGGTGACCGCGTGGACCGAGACATCCACTCCATGATCGAACGGTTTAAAAAACAAGGGCGTGGCCCAGGTGTTGTCGAGAATCGTCGTGACCTTGTGTTTTTGAGCTACTCGGGTAATCGCAGGGATGTCCTGAACCTCGAAGGTATAGGAGCCGGGGGATTCGAGGAAGATAACACGGGTATTGGGCTTAATCAGGGTCTCGATCGCACCCCCGATCAAGGGGTCATAATATTCGACACCGATATTCAGGTCGGCCAGTTTCTGATCACAAAACGTTCGGGTCCAGGCATATACCGAGTCCGCGACAAGCACGTGGTCACCTGGACGTAAAAAAGATAACAGCGCAATATTGACCGCAGCCAGCCCCGAGGAGACAACTAGTGCATCGTGCCCGCCTTCAAGCTGGGCGATCGCCTCTTCGAGATCAAAGCTGGTAGGTGTACCGAGCAGCCCGTAGATGACACGGCGCCGATTCCCCGGGTCGTGGCGTTGTTCAAACGACTCAACGTTCGGGTGAAGGATCGTGGATGCGTGGTATACGGGCGTGTTGACTACACCGTGATGATCCACAGAGGAGCGCCCGGCCGTTATAGCGCGAGTGGCGTCTTGCGTTTTATTGGGAGGATCGTTTTTGTTCATACAGAAGAAAAAGTTCAGTTATCAGCCAAAAGGACGTGCCGAAGTTGTGAGTAGAACCTGATCAGAGTCGGCGACACTCTAACAATCTCGTGCGTTTCCGTCGAGCAGCCCCAGGGAATGGAAGGTGCCTTTTTCTTTTGACGTGGCTAGAATCAGGCACCACGACTTTCAAGACATCACAGGATAAAAAAATGAGCAAGGTGGATCGGAGTTGGTACGACGCCTACATGATGCCGAACTATGCGCCGGCACCGATGATCCCGACCCGTGGACTAGGTTCACGGCTGTGGGATCAGGAAGGGCGGGAGTACATCGATTTTGCCGGCGGCATTGCGGTTAATGTCCTGGGTCATGCACACCCAGAGTTGATCGATGCGATCACTGATCAAGCGGGTCGTTTGTGGCACACAGCCAATGTTCTTGCCACTGAACCTGCCCTGTTGCTCGCCCGCCAACTGGTCGATCTCACTTTCGCAGAAAAGGTATTTTTCTCAAATTCGGGTGCCGAGGCTAACGAAGCCGCATTAAAGCTCGCCCGACGTTTCGCCTTTGACCACCATGGTGAGGTCAAATCCCGGATTATCTCTTTCGATAACGCCTTCCACGGGCGTACGCTTTTTACGGTCACTGCGGGTGGGCAGCCGGATTATCGGCGGGGCTTTGGACCCTTGCCTGGCGGTATCGAGCACCTGCCATTCAATGATGTGCAAGCCCTTCATGATGCATTCGGGGAGGATGTTTGCGCGGTAATTGTTGAGCCGGTGCAGGGAGAGGGCGGCGTGGTAGCAGCGCAGCGCGATTTTCTGGAGGCCATCCGTCGCCTGTGCGATCAGCATCAGGCATTGATGATTATGGATGAAGTCCAGACCGGAGTGGGTCGGACGGGTTCACTGTACGCCTATCAGGCATACAACGTGATACCAGACCTTCTCACAACGGCAAAGGCGCTGGGCGGAGGCTTCCCAATCGCGGCGACGCTAACGACCACCGAGATCGCCAGCTCGTTGCGGGTGGGGATCCATGGGAGTACCTGGGGTGGCAACCCACTTGGTTGTGCTGTGGCGAAAAAGGTTCTGGATATTGTGAATACACCGACGGTGCTGAACGGTGTGGCGACGCGACGCGAACACTTTGAGAGCGCCTTGCTGTCGATAGGAGAGCGATACGGTGTATTCGAGGAAATTCGAGGCATGGGCCTGCTCATCGGCTGCGCACTTACTGAGCATTGGCATGGCCGGGCCAGGGAATTCATGCAGGCCGCCCAGGATGCGGGCCTGTTTATTCTGGTCGCTGGCGGTAATGTCGTACGCCTTGGACCCTCGCTGATCGTTCCCGAAGACGATATCGCCCAAGGCCTTGAGCGCCTGGAAACGGGTATAGAGACACTGGTACAGGCCGATCGCGAATCGGATTAAGTTGTCATTTTCTTCCCGACCTGGGAGCGCGAATCACGGGATCACGATACTCCCAATGACGAACCAATTCCGGTTTGACCAAAAGCACACATTAGCCAGTGCTACCATGTTGGTTTGTTGTTAATGTGATCGCAGGATGAGCCCCGCTGCCCGAATCAGGGCAAGGTGAGAAATCAGAACAAGGCAGGAAAAGCAGGGGCCGGTGGGGTTCGGTCAGATGCCACGACCGACTATCCGGGTCATCTCTCGTGCGTATCGGGGCCGCTAATCAACAAACTTTTTCTGGGTGTGTTCAGTTGGGGGTTTTGCGACTATGCAAAAACAGATGATCGACAGACCGCGGACCCTGCGGTTTGAGAATGGCCTACCGCCGGCGCCGACTTTCAGCGAAGAAGAGATGTCACGTCGAAGTAGTACGCTTCGCATCGAACTGGCTTCCCGCGATTTAGATGCAGCGTTGTTGACTTCGATGCATTGCGTCAACTACTTTGCTGATTTTGTCTACACCGCATTCGGGCGCAACTATGGCTGTGTTGTGACACCAACCCGCCTAACCACGATCAGCGCCAATATCGATGGCGGTCAACCGTGGCGTCAGACATATGGTCAAGACAATCTGATCTATACCGACTGGCAAAAAGATAATTTTTTTGTTGCCGTGGGTGATCTCATCGGGGCAGCAAAAAGGGTCGGTATTGAGTCCGATCATCTGAGCCTACAGAATTTTGATAAATTGCAGCAGGCACTGCCTGATGTCGAGTGGGTAGACATTTCAGCTGCAACAATGCAACTGAGGATGCGAAAGTCGTCGGAGGAGCTGGCGCTGATACGAGAGGGGGCCCGGGTGTGCGATCTCGGTGGTGCGGCAGTTGTGGAGGCTATCGCACCGGGCGTACCAGAGTTTGAAGTTGCCCTGCATGCTAACCAGACCATGATCCGGGAAATCGCCCGGTGTTTTCCCCACACCGAGTTGATGGATACCTGGACCTGGCTGCAGTCGGGTGTAAATACTGACGGCGCCCATAACCCACTGACTACCCGCAAACTGGAGACTGGCGACATCCTCAGCCTGAATACGTTCGCGATGGTCTCTGGCTATTACCAGGCTCTGGAAAGGACATTATTTTTAGACAGGTGTGATCCAGCGTCTCTGGCTTTGTGGCAGATCAACTGCGAGGTGCACCGTCGCGGCTTGGAACTGATTAAACCCGGGGTGCGGTGCTGTGACATCGCCAAAGCGCTCAACGAAATTTATGCGGCAAATGACCTCCTGGAATATCGCACTTTTGGGTATGGCCATTCCTTTGGCACGTTGTCGCATTATTATGGGCGTGAGGCAGGGCTGGAGCTCAGGGAGGACGTAGAAACGGTACTCGAGCCCACAATGGTAATCTCAATGGAGCCCATGATTATGATTCCCGAGGGGCTTCCCGGCGCAGGAGGCTACCGGGAGCACGATATCCTGATCATTGATAAGCACGGCGCCGAAAATATTACCCGCTTCCCCTTTGGCCCGGAGCACAACATCGTCACCGCGTGATCTGACCTAATAGCCTCATCGACGGGGTCTCGCGAGTTCAAGGGAGGCGCTGATCAATCAACACCGCAACGCTGGATTGTTCTTCTGGACGGAAAGCATCGGTCGAGCCCAGCAGGTCCCCCGGCGACTTCGAGGGGCTGCCGGAGTGGGAGATATGGGCGCCTACCTCCAATAGTGGATATTCTGAGAGCGAACCGGTGGTCATCACCATTGCTCGGTCATCCAGAATGATTTCTTTGGGAAGGGGCAGGGCAGGCAGTTTCAGCGCCGCCACGGGCATAGGTGGTCCATCCGGGACCCGGGCGTAGACAAAGAGGGTATCTTCCGCACTGATAGTGGCCAGCAACTCCGGCGCGACCGAAATGTTGACGCGTACCACAGCCTGCTGAGTATCTGGCGCATCCTGTAGTGCGGCACTGGCCCGGTTTATCAAACCACGGACCTCATGCAGAATTTCGGGCTCTTGCCCCACCAGGGGTTCCAGGCGACGCCAGAAAGTTAACGCCTGGCGCAGGTCGCCGCGCTCTTGTGCCGCAATGCCAGAAAGCCACAAGCCTTGTGGTTGATCCGGATCTAAAGCAAGCGCTTCGATGAGTAGCGCGGCAGGTTCTCCCGTCAGTGAGCCATTATTGGTCATTGCCAGCGCATCGGCGAGGCGAACCAGGGTTTCAGCGTCACCGGGCTGAAGTTCACGCAGGCGCCGATAAACTGGGACGGCTTCCGAAAAACGCCCCGTACCGACCAGCGCGTTGGCCAGTAAAATCCAGCCGCGGATATCGTCAGGTCGCTCAGCCAGTTTATCTTTGAGCTCGGTCAGCAGGGCGTTAATGTCTGTTGGCGTATTGCCCGGGGTGGATACTGTTGTACCGCCCGGGGACTGTTGGGGATCAAGTGCAGCCGGGTTTCCCAGAAGAAAGTAGAGCCCAAATGCGCCAAGCGGCAGCAGCAGGGCAATCAGTGTAGCGCTAAGCCGTGCCGGTGCGCGATCAGCCATCGGGGTCTGATCATCAGCCAGGTCGATCAGCAGGGTAGCCTCAAGATCGCTGCGGGCCAGGTCATACTCAGCATCACTGAGCGACCCCTGGTCAAGATCATGCCGCAGTTCTTGCTCGCGCTCGCGTGCGATCGCAATGTTGACCGACGACCGGCTGAGGGCGGTTGATGGGTTAGGGCGCAGCAGTACAGGGACCAACAGACCTAAAGCGCCAACCAGGAGGGTGCAGGCCACCATTGCAGCAATGATCAAAAACTAATCTCCCTGATCCAGCAGTTTTGCTGCCCGCGCACGTTGTTCTTTTCCGGGCAGTGGGGACGCGCGCCTTCTGTTTTTCAGGGTGAAAAAAAAGACAGTCAACGCGATCAACAGGAAAATTACCGGCGCTCCCCACAACAGCACGGTCCGTGCTCGCAGGGGTGGTCGG
>MDTC01049092.1_pt1 | contig 21360 bp, 18 predicted proteins | sample 811181 | NCBI WGS metagenome assembly MDTC01 (sample SAMN05326644, study PRJNA326480) | marine metagenome | isolation source: seawater | place: Pacific Ocean: North | collected 2011 | reverse complement strand
GAGGAGGGGAGTGGATCGCGATGCATTGAACCCGTAATTATTTCCGGTCTGTGATGAAATACGGGTGTGCATCTTCCACGGGCCCAAGCGAATGGCGAATGGTTTGTTAATTGAATGGGAGTAGTAAAATTCAAATTCGGGCAGAGGCTTTTTGTGAGTTTGAGGCATTAGCAGGGAGCGAATGTCCCGACCGTCAATGGTTCGATCCTTGGGTGTTTTAACGCCAGTAATGGCAAAGATGGTGGGTAACACATCAAGAGTGCTGGCGGGTGATTGATTGATGGGATTGGATGCAACTGTGCCTGGCCAGCAAAAGATTCCCGGTACCCGATGACCACCCTCCCAGTTCGATCCTTTGCCATCACGGAATGGGGTCGCATAACCAACATGGAGACGAGCCTCCCCGTAATTGGGATGATTCTCGGTATCCTGAAAGCGGATCCATGGACCATTATCGGAGGAAAAAATGATCAGGGTATTTTTAGTCAGTCCAAGTTCTTCGATTGTCTTACGAATCTGTCCGACGGAATGATCGATCTCCTCCATTGCATCGCCCAGTAATCCACGCCTGGATTTTCCTTTGAAGGCTTCAATGGCATAGACTCCAAGGTGAGGCATATTGAAAGGAACATAAACAAAGAAGGGGTGGTCTTTATTTTTCTTGATGAAGGACAGGGTTGCCTGGGTGGAACGACTCGTCAGCGATTCACAAACCGCATCCTCTTTGGGAAGATCGCGGGCAATAACCGAGTATCCCGGGATAGGATCTTTTCCAGAAAGGTCCCATTTCATCAGCATGGCATTGCCGTAATCGTGAGAAACATTAGTACCTTCCCACTCGTCAAACCCATGAGCTGGGGGAAGGGTATTGGGGGATTGCTTGTTTTGTTTGTTGGGATTTCCCAGATGCCATTTGCCAAACATTCCTGTTTTGTATCCGCGGGTCTTCAAACCCTCCGCGATGGTAATTTCCTTTGGGTGAAGATATTTTTGTGCTCCCGGACCGATTACCCATTTGCCTAAGCCTGAACGCCCCGGATACCGACCGGTCAGGAGGGAATAACGGGATGCACTACAGGCCGGAGAGGTGACATAAAACTGGGTAAAATTGGTCCCTTCCTGAGCAAGTTTGCTGATGTTGCGTGTGTGGATGGTTGGGTTGCCATTATGGGCGTAATCCCCGTAGCCACTATCATCCAGAAAAAAGAGAATGATATTGGGGCGGTCCGTCGCAATCCGCCCGTAGCTGTTTAGCGATGCGAAGAGAAAAAGGGCAGGGAGGAAGAGAAATTTTTTATGGGCGAAATAATTAAGAATCATGGACCTTTGATTATTTTGAATCGCAGGGTGGCTGTCACGGGAAAATGATCCGATGGATAACGATCATTCGCAGAGGTTCTGACAATGGATGCCTGCAAAACCTCGGTTGCAGGTGGGACAAAAATGGAATCAATTTTATCTCCTTGGGTATTACCTAAGTAGCCGTGATAGGTACCCACATCTTTTTTCTGCGGATGGAGCATACGGAACGAATCGGAGGCAAGATTGATTGTTTCTCCTTTTTGTGTTTTGAAATTTCCAAGTTGTTGAATGGTTACACTGTTTTCGGGCGCATTAAAATCCCCCATGAAGACGAAGGGCTGATTGCTTGGCTGCAGGAGAATATGCTCTCCAATTTGCCCCACGCTTTTTTCTCGTGCTTTTTTCGAACCATCGTCCAAGTGGCAGTTGTAAACATTGATGATATGCCCGGTTGCTTTTTCAACCAGACGGGCAAAAGTGAAAATGCGCAGATGATGGTTTCCCCAAGTGGATGAGGGGACAGTAGGAGTATCGGAAAGCCAGTGGGTTTCGGTCTTCTCCACCTTGTAGCGGTTTTTGAGATACAGAATGGAGCAATACTGACCTTTGGTCCCTCCCTTGGCACCAATGCCTACAAATTCATACTCGGGCAATTCAGCGAGGAGTTCGTTTTGCTGAACATGATTGGCCTCCTGCAATCCAAGAATAGCTGGCGAATAATCACGAATGGTTTGGTAGACCAGTTCCTTACGATGTTTCCAATCGTTTTCCCCATCCCGTGCATAACTGTTACGAATATTAAAAGTCATGACCCGAAGATCAGGGTCTTCGGAACGATCAAGTGTTGAATATACCCAATATTGGAAAAGAAATATCAGGCTAATTAGCAGCAAAATAGAGAATTTACTATTATGCTTGTTATAGCCCATGGATTTGGCAGCAGGATTTAATCCTGCAAAGATTTCTTCCCTGTGGAAAAGTCTTTCTGAATTACGAAACGATCGTACTTCTTACCTGAAGCGGTGTATGCAATGTACTCTAAGGAATTGTTTTCCACAGTAATTACCTGAAAGAATTGAGTTTGCTCGCCCGTTTTATTCGAAACATAGCCGTCCGTTTGGTAACTCTTCAATTGTTTGGGATCGAGGGAATATTGTTTGGGCCCACTTACCGAGGTTACATATACCGCACCCATTTTGTTGGAATCACCGCTTTTTTCTCTAATGGGTACATGACCGCGGGCGTAAGTATGATCATGACCGTTTAAGACAAGATCGACCTCGTATTTATCAATAATTGGCTTCCATACTTCTCGACCAAACCGAAAGTCTCTACCGCTAGCGGGAGAAAATATGGAATGGTGGCAGGTGACAATTTTCCACTTTGCATCACAATCCTTGAGCTTTTCCTCGAGGTACTTGGTTTGCATTTCTAATTTCTCATTGGAATTAAGAACGATGATACGAATGTCCTGATAATCGACGGTGTATACACTTTCGTGAAGGGATGAGTCCAATTGTTTCTCTACGGGTAGAGTGAATTGCGGACGCCACTGAATGGAGAGTTTTCTTGGTATGTCCCTTCCCGGCGGCATAAACTCATGGTTGCCCGCCACTGGAATAGCGGTCCATTGGCTATGGATAAAACCACCGGCCTTAAACCATTGGGCCCATTCATGATCACGATGTGCTAAATTAATTAGATCTCCAGCATGTACGGCAAAGGAAGCTTCGGGGGCAGTTTTGTAGGCCATGCGTATGACTCTTGACCAATGATTAAGCACATCATTCTGAGCATCCCCAAAATAAACGAATTGGGATTTTCCATAACCGGGCCTGGCAGTTTTAAACTGAATCCACTCGGACCAGTACTTTTTACCATCTCCCACGCGGTAAAGGTATGTGGTGTCTGGCTTTAACTCTTTGAATACTACACTGTGGTTGTGAACGATTAGAGATTTATTGCCTTTGTGCTCACCCAAATCAAATGGCTCGGTTACCGCATCAAAAGACACTGCAGATTCCTGAAACTTTGAATTATCTTGGATTTCGGCGATTTCTGCTTTCGCTTTGGTTATACTTTTTTCGGTACGCCATGTCACCGCTCTGCTGGTGGAGGGATCTCCATGAAAAGTCAGAATGATACGGTCCGGATCCTTGCTGGGGATTTCCCAGTGTCGCAAGCCATCGTGCAAATCGTGAGCAAATGCAGAAATTGAGGAAGCAACTAAAATAGCAGTGAAACCAAAATAGGTCATAAAGTGTTTCATATTTCTTATAAATAATTTCAAAGTGAGGTGTGCACTTGAGTTGAGTTCAGAAAGGAAGTCAAAAGTCATTTTTTGAATTTAGAAAAAAACTTTTCTGAACGATTAAATAATTCATCTTCCAAACTGATTAATCTTGAAATCAACTTATTGGATGTTGGTCGTTCCTTGTTCCAAACTGGAACCATTGATGACCAGACTCCTTCTCTTTTCATCCGAGAATAAATGGCTCCGGTAATATGGACTACTATGAGAATGTAACTTAGTGATGCAGAAAACTCATGTAAGCCGATTGCAAAATTCTGCATCCATCCATCCTTCATCCCAAGTGAAAAGAGCACGGCGATAAGTAAACCAGAAAGAGGTAAGATGATAAAGCACCAGTACATACTTAAGTGGATTGTTTTTACCAAAAATATATGCCCTTTGGGTAATGATTTAACTGAGTGAATAAAGGACGGTTGGTGTCTCATGTAAAGATATCGCAGGATTACAATGATAAGAAATATTGTGGCGAATATTAACTCAAATAAAAGAAGGCTGGCATCCTCCAGTTGGCTTATGTCATCAAGTTGTTTTAACATTCCATAAACATAGAGAATGCTGAATCCCCAATGAAATACCTTCGATAATTTAGTATGATTTTTGATCAAACTTATAACAGTGCTGGATATGTATGTGAACTCATCATCATAATCATACCGCTCCCGGTAGTTTGGTTTTTTAACTAAATTTTAACTATTTTAGCAACTTCGATAAGGAAGCATTCCTTAAGTCGATCCATGGCACTTTGTAAAGATTGACCGTTCCATGCTGGGTGGGTGAGCATCGGGTTGAGATCAGTAAGTGGTCTTAAGACAAAGTCACGCTCAAGGATACCAGGGTGTGGAAGAGTGAGTTCGGGCAGATCAAGCACTTCATCGCCGAAGACCAGAAGATCTATATCGATCACCCGTGGGCCGTTTTCCCTGACTACTTTTTTCCCAAGTTGTTTTTCCACCTCCTGTAACTGAGCAAGAAGATCGAGGGGAGAGAGGTCGCTGGTGAGCTGGGCGGCAGCATTGTAAAAGTCCGGCTGGTCGGCAAAGCCATAGGGCTTGGATTTATAAAGTTTGGAGACCTTGGTGACTTTCGCGAAGTGTCCAATTTTTTTCAGGGCCTGCTTGAAAGTGGAGGGTGGATCCCCGAGGTTTCCCCCAAGCCCGAGATAGATCTCAGTGTTCAACTTCTACACGGATGGCGGAAAGCCCAAGCTTGTTTACATAGCGGGGCTTATTGAGCACCAAATGTACCCGTTCGGAAGGGAATTTTTCTTTAATCGATTTACAAAGCAGATCAGCCAGACGCTCGATAGTTTTCCCATCATAAGCTCCGCAAAATTCTCGAATAAATTCAATGACTTCCCGGTAATCGACCCCATCGGCCAAATCATCTGTCTCAGAGATCCGGTCAAAGGAATGTTCTATCTCCACAGATACGGTTAAGTCCTGCGGTGCATAAAGTTCCTCTTCCAATAGCCCGATGCGGGCCATCACTTCAATATCCTCCAAGACAATCATTCCCATAGTTCAAAAAAAAATTTATATTAATCGATCGGATCGATTAGGGCGAGTCCCTTTGCCACCTCCAGTGCCTGTACTGTCTCACCCACATCGTGCACACGCACAATCTCCGCTCCCCGGGCAACTCCAGCAAGTGCTGAGCATAGAGAACCTCCCAAGCGGTTCCGTGGGTCGGGGGCTCCGCACAAATGATCAATCCATGATTTTCGGGATGAACCAAGTAGGATACCCCAGGTTGGATCGATGAATTCATCGAGTTCACGCATCAGGGCGAGGTTGTGATCGAGGGATTTCCCAAAGCCTATGCCGGGATCTATCCAGAGGTGAGGAAGGTTGAGGGATTGAAGAAAATCTTTTTTCTGGTCAAAAAATGCACGGACTTCCTCGACCACATCTTCATAGGTGGGTGCGTCCTGCATATCTTTTGGGGTGCCCTGTGCATGCATCATCACATAACCGGCTCCAAAACGGGAGGCATGAGCGAGCATCTCTTCATTGCCACCCGAGACATCATTGAGAATATGAACGCCTGCTTGCAGACCGGCTAGGGCAACCGCAGGCTTGGTGGTGTCGAGAGATAAAATAAAATCTTCTTTTGCTAGGCAATCGATCACTGGGAGTACCCGAGTCAGTTCTTCCTGCTCGCTCACCGGATCACTACCCGGGCGGGTGCTTTCACCTCCAAGGTCAATGATCTGGGCCCCCTGTTCCGCCATTTTACATGCATGACTAAGGGCATCCTCGGGTGCGATAAATTGTCCGCCGTCCGAAAAGGAGTCCGGGGTGAGGTTGAGAATGCCCATGACCGCGGGATAGCGGAGGGAGATATTTTGTCCGTTTAATTGATAGTCAGGCACAAGCCTGTTCAATCAGAGAATCGTAAAGTTGGCGAACCTGATTGAAGTTTTCATTTCCCGAAGAATTCCATCCCAATTCAGATAGAGCATTGAGAGGAGCGACCCCGCGACCACTTCCACAAAGTAGAATTTCATCGAAGGTGGACAAGTCGCTATCTTTAGGGGCACCACGGGTGACCGAGAAATTTTGCTGTAGGAGGGGAAGCATTTGTCGAAGCACTACGCCTTGTAAAATAAATTTTTCGGGAATCAATAATTCATTGCTCGAACAAAAGATCAGATTGGAGGTGGCAGTCTCGCGAATATCGTTATCCTTGGGATCGATAATGACCCAGTCTTCTTTCTCCACTTCCAGTTCGGAGAGTGCTCCGTAAAGATCTTTATCGGCGGTCGATTTAGCCAGTGGATCAGGTCGGCGGTGGTGAATTAGCCAGCCTTCCACTGGATTTCCATCGGAGATGGCAGACCGATCACTTATACCAAGGAGGTCTTCAAAGAGGCAAATACGAACCAGTCCGGAAAACTCATTGCTCAACTCATCGAGGTAGGCAGATGTTCGGTTATGGATTTCATCAAGAGGGGGAATCCAAGGGAGTTGAAGTCGCTTGGCAGAATCGAGCAAGCGGTCGAGATGTTGATCCAGGAACGGGGTCTTGCAATCTGCAAAGACACGAAAAGTGGTAAAAGCTCCGGGGCGGCCCCAGGGCTCAGGATGAGTTTCGGGTTGTCCCGCTGTCGTCCAAGCTTGCATTACGAATGTTTTCGATCAGCTGATTTCCGTTTTTCGTTAAAAATGATTCCGGGTGGTACTGCAAGCCAAAGAGTTTACGATTCAAATCCTCAAAACTAAGGGGTACTCCCCGTATCGGATCTTCAGCAGTAATCTTAATCGATGAAGGGAGTTTGGATAGGCTAGAAGGATCAATTTGTAGGGAATGATAACGAGCCACCCGCAAGACATCGCCCATGGACTGGTAAGTGGCAGAAGATGAGTCGATGGAGGCATCGGTCTCTACCCCATGGAGTACACGGGACTGGCGGATTATCGATCCTCCCTCCTGCTCGAGGATTAATTGAAATCCAAGACAGATTCCAACAATAGGAACTTTTCCTCTCCAAGTCTGGTAAAGCTTTTGAGTCTCTGGATAGTCGGCCGGGCAACCGGGTCCAGGGGATAGTACAATCATCTTCGTATCCTCCAGTAAGGTGGAGTCTACTTTTTTGCGGTCACGCACTACCACTTCATCGAACCCGGCGAGCAGATGCTCGAGGTTGCGGGTAAAAGAGTCCTGATGATCAATCAGTAAAATCATGAGAGTAGATCGAGCAGGGCTTGGGCTTTGATCTGATTTTCTCGAAATTCATATTCCGGAGTGGAATCCACTACGATTCCTCCGCCTGCTTGGGTGTAGCATCGCTCTCGCAAGATCAGCATCGACCGAATAATCAGGTTAAGACGAAGGTCACCTGAGTCTTCAATAATTCCAAAGCTGCCAGTGTAGGGTCCTCTAAAGCAGGGTTCCAGTTTGTCGATCCATTCCATTGTCCTCATCTTGGGGCATCCAGTAATGCTACCCCCGGGTAGCATACCTTGAAGAATATCGGAAAGACTGCTTACAGGTTTTAGTTCTCCGTGGATGGTGGAGACCAGATGGTGAAGGTGAGAATAGGTTTCTACTTCGCGAAACCTTTCCAAATGAACCGTACCCGGTATACAGAGGGTTGAGAGATCGTTCCGCTCCAAATCCACCAGCATATTGTGCTCGGAGACTTCTTTTGAGTCATTGAGAAATTGTTCAATTACGGATTGATCCGAACCAGAACTATTGCGAGCATAGGTGCCACCGATTGGACGGGTTAGAATGCGGTTGTCGGTTTTTTGAATTACCACTTCAGGGGAGCAACTAACCAGAGAGAATTGGGGTGTCTGTAAGAGAAAGGCCTCCGGTGCAGGGTTGGACGCCGACAACTTAGCAAAGGCGAGAAGGGGATCGATCTTTGCCTCTGCTTCAAAGCGCTGGGAAATTTTGATCTGATAGGTTTCGCCATCGAGAATGGCTTCGCGTGCTTGGTGAAAAATTTTTTCGTAGTCCTCAAAGCTCAGGTTGCAACGGCGATTTTGGGCGACAAAATTTTGTGGTGCAGGCAAAGGTGCACACTCGATGATTTTGGCAATTTCAGACTCCCTTTCGCGTAAAGTGGACTCAATTGAAATCCTGTCTTCCTGAATATGTAATACGGTGGATGGTCTGCCAAACCATCCGTCAGAGATGCTGAGATTACGGACAGCACTTAGGGACGCTCCAAAATGCTTGGCGAGAAATTCGTAGCCAAAAAATCCGACCCATCCAGAAAAGGATAAGCCAGTGGATTGATTTTCAGATGAGTTGAGCTTTTCAATTTGTTTGCCGGTATTCTCATGATCGAGAATCTGAATCTTTGAAAAATCGAGGTAGCCCGTCCATCCGCCTTTTGGATTTGCCCGGATGACCAGAGTATCCGTTCCCAGTGAATGCAGTCGCTCAAGCGGAGCCGTGCAGGACACTTCGATCATGGTAATTTTTTGAGGAGTTGTGAAAATTGAGAGATCTGTTCCTCCTCTAATCTGGGTTCTCCGTAGAGTAGGGCTGACCACCCAGCATTACGGGCACCCAGAAAATCCCTGGAATGACTGTCCCCCAAGTGGAGAATCTCAGCTGGCTTTTTACCGGTGGCTGCTTCCACTAGGCGGAAAATTTTTAGATCCGGTTTTTCGCACCTCATTTCACTGGATATAAATATGTGATGAAAAACTTGATCAACCTGCAGGTCGGCAAGCACAGTGCGGAGGCGAGAATCGTTGTTGGAAAGAACGGCAAGTTCATAGCCACGTTCTCGGAGGGTACTTAAAGTTTCCAATGCACCTTCTGCCAGTTTCCAACAATCCCCTCGGGCAAAAAGATTCCACAAGTCTTCGAATAAAGAGTCGATATCTTTGTCCCCGGAAAAAGGGCGGAAGGTCTCGGTCACTACCTGTCTCCAGAATTCCTTTTCTTCTCCTCCGTTGGTTTTTTTACAGACCTGCAATTTTCCAAAAGCCGAGTAGAAATTTTTCTCCACATCTTCGTCTGAAGCATCGATACCGTATTCCCGAGCCGTTTTACCATAAACAGCCCCAACCGAGGGCCAGGGGCGGACCAGTGTACCAGCTGCGTCCACAGTGAGGAGTCGAATGAGGTGCGAGGAATCAGGCATATTGGATTAGCGGTTGGAAAAAAATCAACGATGTGAGAAAAGTTAATTGTTTAAAATGATGCGATTAGCAAGCAAGCGAAGATTTCCACACGGGATAGGGTTTGCCCTTTTGCTTCTGTTGGTAGCGATTGCCGGAGTGTTTTTTTCAGGTCCATTCCATCAGAAAAATTGGGGAGAGTCCGGACAATGGGCATCGGTTGCGACCTTTATTATATTTATTTTTATTGGCAGAAGCCTCTCTCCACAGCTTTTAGCCAAGGAGCTGAAACGACCGATGGTCACCCTCGTGGTGCAGGGTTGTATTTTTTTCCTGCCTTGGATTATGGCAACTTTACTTTTCCTCTGTAATTTGTCTTCCTCTTCCTACCTGATTGGGTTTCTTGTGGTTCTGGTTTTGCCTTCAACGATTTCGAGTTGTGTTGTTTATGCCCGGACTGCGGGGGGCAATACTGAGTTTACTCTGGGACATTCCTTTCTCTCCAACTTGGTGGCTCCCTTTCTTTTTCCTGTTTTATGTGGTGGTTGGCTTTACGGGGTGGGATATATTGGAGTCTCTTTTTTAACTATGGCTGAACGGGTTTATCCAAGGCTTGGACTATTGATTCTGTTACCCTTAATTCTTGGATACATATCGAAGAAAATTCCCTTGATGGGTGAACCAATGAGGGATTGGGAAAAAAAGGTACCTCAGGTATGCATCCTATTCCTTTCTTACATTGCTTTTGCCTCGGGATCTTCTCTTGGTTTGCTCGACCATTCTATGAGCCAATGGGTGGAGTTGATGGCTTGGACAATAGCATGCTGGTTTGTTCTATCTTTTCTCGGTTGGATAAGTGGAAAAATGCTTGATTTTAAAACTCCGGAGAAAATTAGTGCATATTTTGTGGTTTCCCAAAAATCTTTGGCTACTGGAATTCCGCTCATTTTTGCGGTGATGGGAACCCAAAGCGTTGAGGGTTGGCTCTGGATTGTTTTACCCCTTACTTTCTACCATTTCTTTCAACTGCTCGCAGGGGCCGCTGTAGTTGCTTATTTGAACCGCAAAGCGACTGAGGGTAGGTAGGACTTTTGCATGGATGAATGTTGCTCCATTTTGTAATGTTAAACTTTTAATATGACCGAATCCAATTCAGGATATTCTGCGATCAATCAATTGTGCGAACAATTAGGTGATTGTGTGGAAACTTCATCCGAGCAGCGAGAAGACTATTCCTATGATGGATTGAAGATCAGTTCCTTGCCCGATGCGGTCATCCGGGTAAATGAGGCGGAGCAGGTTGGAACCGTTTTGAAAATTGCCAATCAGTTGGGTATCCCCGTTACAACCCGGGGGGCGGGCTCATCCCTGACCGGAGGTTCTACACCAATTCGGGGAGGATGGGTGCTCGATCTGTCCCAGTTGAACCATTTTGAAATCGATGAGGAAAACCAAATTGCCAGCTGTGGGCCGGGAGTGGTGGTTGCAGATTTGCAGGCGGTGGCGGCTGAAAAGGGTTTGTTTTATCCGCCCGATCCCTCTTCGAAAAAGTTTTGTACTCTGGGTGGTAATGTTTCCTGTAATGCGGGTGGTTTACGCTGCGTGAAATATGGTGTTACCCGAGACTATGTTCTTTCCCTTGGAGGCTACTTAGCAAATGGAGAATATGTACGCTGGGGGCGGGCAACCCGTAAATTTGCAACTGGTTATAACTTACGTGATTTATGGGTAGGCAGCGAAGGTACACTCGGCGTGGTTACCGATATCACCCTCAGGCTAATTAACCAGCCCAAAACTTCTCGTACTTTTCTCGGAGTTTTTCAATCGGATGAACTAGCCCTTTCCTCTCCGACAGCTCTTCGAAAACTTGGTCTGCGTCCATCTATTCTTGAATACATGGACCGCTGGACGATTGATTGTCTCCAAAAATATGTTGGTAAAGAGGTGTTTCCTGGAATTGAGCCGCACCCCATGCTCCTCATTGAAGTGGATGGGGATGAGCGGGAGGTCAATCAGCATAGCAACTTGCTGGATGACTGGTTGCATGATACTACTTTGGCACATCGATCCGCTGTTACTCCCGATGATGCAGAGAAACTATGGGATGTGAGAAGGCAGGGCTCCTCTTCGATGAAGAAACTCGCTACTACAAAATTAAATGAGGATGTGGTGGTTCCTTTAAGTCGACAAGTTGAGCTGGTTAAGTTCGTGGATGAATTGCGAAAAAAATATGGTATCAAAATTGGGGTCTTCGGACACTGCGGGGATGGAAACCTCCATGTAAATTTGATGTACGATGAGGAAAATGAGGAGGAGACAGGTCGGGCAGTTTCAGCTTTGCGGGAACTAATGAGCGAAGTAATCTCCCTCGGTGGTGCAATCAGCGGAGAGCATGGGGTGGGGTTGGCCAAAACACCCTTTGTTCGGGAGCAATTTAACGAAGCGGAATGGAATACTATGTTAGCAGTAAAAAAAGCATTGGATCCAAAGAATATATTAAATCCGGGGAAAATTTTTGACGTTTTCCGTCCTTGGGAACAAAAAAAGGTTCCTGTCACTTTGTCATGGGAGCTCGAAAACGAAGAACCAAAACCACAGTAAGTATGAAACAGCCCTACTTAATCGCCCTTATTTCATTTCTCCCCCTTATTTCAATTCAGGGACAAGATGAAACCTTACACCCTTGGACCGATACCCAGGGAAGAACTTTGCAGGCATCCTTTATTTCTTTTGATGCTGCAGCTCAGACCGTTACCATTAAATGGAATGGTAAGGTTTTCCCTCTCCCCTTAAATACCCTATCTCCTGCATCTCAGGACTTGGCCAAACAATTGGGTGCTCCTCCACCTGCTGTTGCTGCTCCAAGCTCTTCTTCTCCTTTTGACGAAATTCTTGACGAGGTTATTGCTGAGATGCCTATGGATGCACTTGGTCCGGAGGCCCTAGATATCGATCATGATTGGACCAGTGCTGATGGTCGTCCTTTATCTGCCAAATTTGTCTCCCTCGTTGGCGATCAGCTTACTATTGGGATGAATGGCGGGGCAAAAGAGTTTACCTTGCCCCTAAGTAAGTTTTCGGCTGAGTCTCAGGCACTCGCTAAAGTCTTGCAGAAGGTTGCCCAAAAACATCGCCCTGCGCCGCCAAAGCCAGCAATTTCGGTAAAGCCTGTTAAAGTAGTACCACCAAAGGTTGTGGAAGCAGATTTGGATAAGATGCATACTTGGACAAGTGCAGACGGACGTTCATTAGAGGCGTCATTTGTTTCTGCAGACGAAAATGGAGTTGATTTGAAAATGCGTGGTCGTTCCAGTCCCATGAGTCTAGCTTGGGAAAAATTAGATGCACAATCAGTTGCCCTCGGTCAGGCATTACAAAAACTTAAGAAGTCGCTGATCCCAACTGTGCTTGGTGGAGGAGAAAAAGTTCTTGAACGCTATGGCTCAGGAAAATGGAAAGGTTATAATACCTACTTTGAAAGCACCGCATTTGAAGTAGGTCTTCATTCAAACGGTAAAATGGCACATGTATGGCTTTTAAATGAAGATGGATCGAGGGTACAAAATTCTCCTATCTTGATAGATTTTTACGGGTATACAAAGACAGCAGGTCGAGGATGGTCAAGAAGACGTCTAAAAAAACTTGATACAAGCCCCCCTGTTTCGATGGAACGTAGAATCACTACGGTTACTGGTGAGTGGGAAAATGGATCTTCTTTTAAATACAATTACGAATTCACACATGCGGGGATGTCTTTTTGGGGGGAAGCAAAAGAACCAAAGAGCGAAGAGTTTCCATCCATTCTACGTCTTGATTTACGGGCTCCGGTAATTCTCAATGCAGCGAATGCCACCATGGAAGAAGTGGTGAAAGCTGCTGGAGACGGTGCCTTGTATGTTGACCCTGTGGAGGGGAAGACTCTCAAGTTTCCTTTCAATGAAAAGTGGGATGATATTAAATTAAAACTTGAAAAAGGTGGGAAGAAGGCAGTGAGTTACAATCCTATCAAATATGCCGAGTTTAGGGGGTCTCCCTTTGGCGAGCATAGAATAAAAATTAAATCTGCTGGTGTTAGAACTACTTACCTAAATTGGTGGGAGGGCTATTCTCAAGTATTTCCTGTTCAGGGTGCCTTTATAATTTTACGAAGCTCAGATGGTTTTGAGGCAAGTAATTCAGCAGACCCAGGGAGTTTTAAAAATCGATTAGAAATAAAAAAGAATGAAAGACTGGATCTCAAAGTCATCCGAGGTGCGGGTTGAGAATCGTATCTAGTATTTTTTTCTTAAAGTTACTTTTTTTTACAAGTTATCTTCTGCTTGGAGAACGCGTTCGCGTAGCTTCCTATAATGTAAAAAACTACCTTCCCATGGATCGCTGGGCTGGAGATGCTTGGCGGGAAGATTATCCAAAGCCCGAAATGGAAAACGGTATTATCCGTTCTATAATCAAGCGGGTAAACCCCGATGTACTTGCCTTACAGGAAATAGGCGAAATTCCTTACTTGAACGAACTTTGGCGAGATTTAAATAATTCAGGAATCGGTAACTATTCATATTCTTTTTGGGTCCGTGGAGAAGAGGGTGAACAGCGGCATCTGGCATTGCTTAGCCGGTTGCCGATAAAGCAAAAAATAGCTCATCTCGATCTCGAGTTTTCTTATTTTGGAAAGACTACCCGACCACGCCGTGGATTAATGGAAGTTGAATTTCTTACCAATGAGCTATCCTGGCGGTTATTTAACCTACACTTGAAGAGTAAGTGGACCGAACGGGATGATGACTTACAGGCCGCAGATCTACGTGAAAAAGAAGCCCGTGCAATTCGCGACTACATCCGAAGCGTCTACCCTCCCCAAACAAACCCAGTACATCTAGTTATAGGAGATTTTAATGATTTTAAAAATACTGCTCCGATCCGCCGTTTTCAAAAAGTCAATAAGACCACTCTTCATCACATGCTTCCCTGTCAGGATACCATGGGTTACTTTTGGACTCATTATTATAAAAAACAGGACAGTTATGCCCGCCTGGATTATATCTTCGCCAGCCCGGCTATGTTCGAACGATATACTCAAGGTTCTGCCAGAGTAAACGATTCCATACGTTGTCTCGAGGGTTCAGATCACCGCATGGTCTATGCGGACTTTGAGTTCTAGTTCTTAAGCAACTGGTTCTTAGCATTGCCACAAACCTTTGGCTTCAATCATTTTAGCCACCGGTTGGGGTAGGGGATTTTGCCAGTCTTGTTCGCGCTTACAGACTTTTTGAAAGATATCACGTGAGAAAAGTTTCATGTTTTCCCGATCGCAACCCTCGATATTTTCCAAGAAGCCATTTTCCCTAATATATTTATAAAGATTACGAAGATTTTCGGAAACCACTAGGTTATCAATAGTGATCAGTCCATTTTCATCCGCGACCGCCTTGACATTATCTCCCCGGCCCATTTGCTTGCTGTAAATTTCAAAGGTTTCCTGCTCGATTGGATACCCGTATATCTTGAGGTTTTCCTTTAAAAGTACTCCAAATGCCTCCAAGATACCCCCGTCTAGGTTTTCGTAATATTGTTCCTTAAAAATATCAGCAAGGTTATTCAATCCCATTACTAAGCCAATGGGGTCTCGAACCAATCTACGCAGATATGCAGACAAGCGGTAATATTCAAAATAATCAGTAACAAGGACACCATAGCCACAGGCATTGATCACTTCGATTCGTGCAATAAAATCATCATGGTCAATATCACCGCCGTCTTTGAGAGTACCTAGGGTTAATTCCATAAAAACTTTCAGTCGGGATTCATTCACTTCTTCACGCTCGATGAATTGTGCACGAGCTTTTTCAAGCATATCGATATTGACCTTTGTAAGTGGGCGAAAGCTACCACGTTCAATTAGACAGGCTTGCTTATATAGCTTCTCAGCTGCCTGTACAACAAACCCTTCTTCGTCAAACATTACCGCATGGGTGAGTCCATTACGGATAAGTTCGAGGCAAAGAATGCGGTTGTCGAAAGATTCAAAATCAGGGCCGTTAAATTCGATCATATCCACTTCGATACGGTCTGGACCAATTTCATCGAGCAGGCTGGCAATCAATTTACTTGGTTCATTGCGCAGATGAAAGGCTCCATAGACGATATTTACCCCAAGCCGGCCAATTGCATCCTGTTGTAAACGGTTATCTCGGTCGAGCATGCGGACATGTAGAATGATGTCGTGGGGCCTTCCCTTGGGTTCTAACTGTAGTCGGATACCCATCCATCCGTGGCACTCGTTCGTTTTACTGTAGTTCAATGCGGCTACAGTGTTCGCAAAAGCAAAAAAAGTGGTCTGATTACCCCGGGTCTCCGATAGGCGCTCGTCGAGTAGTCCAAATTCATGCTTTAGCATTTGCACCAGCCTTTGTCTAGATACATAGCGACCCGCATCTCCATAGATGGAGTCGCTGAATTTCATATCATAGGCAGATATCGTCTTGGCTACCGTTCCAGCCGCACCACCTGCCTGAAAGAAGTTTCTTCCGACTTCCTGCCCGGCACCAATTTCAGCAAAGGTACCGTATTTGGCGGGATCTAAATTGATATGCAAAGCTTTGCGTTCGACACTTAAAGGTTCATTGTCCATTACTACCGCAACATGTTTGATTTTGGCAGTCAGGCAAAGTTTTTCTTCGACCTTTGAGCCAATCAGGTGTTTTTTTCAACTTTTGTCACAAATGAAAAAATTCTTATCTGAAGTGTTACGCAAATTTGCCGTCTCGATTGTATCCACCATTCTTTTTGCGGTTGTCTTTTTCTTTTTGATCGGAGGTATTTTTGCCTCGCTCCTAGAAAGTCCAAAGCCAGAAGTTAAGCCTTCCTCTTTTCTGGTCGTGGATCTTACCATGAACTTAACGGAACGACCTGGCGGTCTCACCTTCGAGGATGTTGCGGAACAAGCAATTACCGAGGAGGCTAAACCCACTCAGATGCATTTACTTGAAGTACTCGATGCTTTACATAAGGCGAAGTCCGATCCCAAAATTGCAGGTATCTTGGTAGAAGGAAGTTTTCAGCCTCAGGATTACGGCTGTGGGTACGCTACCATTCGTGAAATGATTGATGGACTCGATGATTTTAAGCAATCCGGGAAACCGGTAATTGGGTTTTGCCACAGCCCAACTCAGCTCGATTACTTGGTTTTCTCTACCTGTGATGAGTTATATATGGATCCAGCCGGTACTTTACTTCTCAATGGGCTAGCTAGTCAGGATTTGTTTTTGGGCGACACCCTCAAAAAATATGGGGTTGGGATACAGGTGGTAAGGACCGGTAGGTATAAGGGTGCCGTGGAGCCTTTCACCTCCACTGAATATAGCCCGGAAAATAGAGAACAAATTCGCCGGTTGCTTGAAGTGCGGTGGGCGGATTATTTGAGTTTTATTGCGGATAGAAGAGATTTCTCTCCCATCGAGCTGAATAGTACCTTGCTCGAAAATTATTTATTCGAGGCGGAGAAAGCTATCGAAATGGGCTTAATCGACGGGATTTATACCTACGATCAATTGATCGACCTGATCATTGAACGGGGTTCGCTGAATGATGAAAATGATTGGTTTCGCGAAGTTGCACTCATTAATTACCTCGATCGTCCCATGCCGGGAGATTCACTGGACGGTGCAGAAGGTCATTTCCAACAACCTGAAATCGCAGTGATTTATGTGGAGGGTGTAATTGTGGACGGTGGTATCGATGATGGTTCCATGGTCGGAGGGAACGAAATTGTAAACCGCATACGCAATGCGTGGAATGATGCCCAATGTAAGGCCATAGTGCTTCGGGTTAATAGCCCGGGGGGAAGCGTTTCTGGTTCCGATGCCATTCTCAATGAAATCAAACGGGCACGAAAAGAGGGCGTGCCTGTGGTGGTTTCCATGGGTGCGGTGGCCGCATCAGGCGGTTACTGGATTGCCACGGAATGCGATCGATTGTTCGCTCATGAGCAGACCATTACCGGTTCAATTGGGGTATTTGGTTTACTACCTAATTTTCAGGATTTAAGCAGTCGGTTTGGAGCATCTTTTGATGCCGTTAAGACACATCCATCTTCGGATTTATTAGGAGTAACCCGGCCCAAGTCAGAGAAGGAAATGAAAGTTCTGCAAACTCATGTGGAGTCCCTCTATCAAAAATTCCTCAAACTGGTAGCAAAAGGCAGGGGGATGGATATCAAAAAAGTCAGCCAATTTGCCGAAGGTCGCGTATGGATGGGGTTAGACGCTTATGAACTTGGCTTGGTGGAGCAACTCGGTGGATTGTACGATGCGATTGAGCACGCCGCTGAATTAGCCGGGCTCAAAGATACCTATGAGGTGATTGAAATGCCTGAAGTCAGTACACCCATGGATGATTTTGTCGAGATGATGGATGGGCAGGCAAAAGTTAACTTTAATCCCCAATCGTCTATATTGCACGAATTTCCTGGGTTGAGGGTTCTATTGGAAGCTAAGGATCTGCTTAAGACTATGGATGACCCACGCCGTACCTATTCCTGGCTTTCGTGGTACCGTGGCTCTTTTGGATTTAAATAACCAAATTAAAGATTCAATTTATGAATAAAAATATCATTCTTAATCGTGCCTGCAAGGCCACCGTTATTCCTGCTGGTGATGAAGTTACTCTGTCAGAAGGAGCCAACTTTACCATTGCCCAATCCCTTGGCGGATCGGTTACTCTGCGTGACAATACCGGAATGTACCGAGTAGGGGAATCGGAACTCGATGCCCTTGGAGAAGAGATCAAGCAGGAGGTCTTGAAATCTAAAGAAGATGACGAAGACCAGGGGCCTTTCAGCGAGGAAAAAGTATGGGATGCGATGCGAGGATGTTATGATCCTGAAATTCCCGTGAATATCGTCGATCTTGGGTTGATTTATGACCTTCGTGTTGAAGAGGATGAGAATGGTAAACAGATCTTTGTGAAAATGACTCTTACAGCTCAGGGTTGCGGTATGGGTCCTGTAATTGCCGATGATGCTAAGCAACGTATCCTCCGTCTTCCCTCCGTCGAATCTGCCGAAGTGGACATCGTTTGGGATCCGCCTTGGAATCCCCGCATGATTTCGGAAGAAGGTAAAAAGGTTTTGGGGTTAGAGTAAGTTTTTCTTAACCAGTTTAAAATTATATTTAAGCACAAAAAAGCCCGGTCGAGTGACCGGGCTTTTCAGTTAAATTAGGTTGATTTGGGCTTACTTTGCTTTGGATCTGATCTTACCCACTTTTTTCCAGCGACCTGACTTGGCGGAATCCAGAACAGCTTCGCAGATGTACTGAGTTTCCAACGCGTCGCGGAAGTCGGGACGAAGTGGTCGTTTCTTACGGGAGCCATAGCCAGCAACAAAATCAGCGAACTGATTAATGAAACTGTGCTCGTATCCGATGTTAAGACCAGGAACCCACCATTTATCCATGTAGGGATGCTCGCCACCGTCGGTCACATGGATGGAACGCCAACCACGGGTCTTTGCATCTTCCTTATCGTACTCGAAATAATCGAGGCGGTGGAGATCATGCAAGTCCCAGAAGAGCGATCCATCAGCACCATTGATTTCAAAGGTGTAGAGGGCCTTGTGCCCACGAGCATAACGGGTGGACTCAAAGATTGCTAGGGAACCATTGGCAAACTTGGCAAGGAAGGCACAGGCATCGTCTATGGTTACCTTTTGCTTTTTGCCGGTCGCAGTGTGAACACGCTCCTTGATGAAGGTCTCGGTCATGGCACTTACTTCTACGATCGGACCGTTCAACCAGATAGCGGTGTCGATACAGTGAGCAAGCAAGTCACCCGTCACCCCACTTCCAGCAACTTTCGCATCGAGGCGCCACAAGCCTTCTCCTCCCTGAGGAAGATCGGTACTGATAGTCCAATCCTGAAGGAAGTTGGAACGGTAGTGATAGATCTTACCCAAGCGGCCTTCATCGATCATTTCCTTGGCCATGGTAACAGCAGGGATGCGTCTGTAATTGTACCATACCATGTTGGCAACCCCGGCTTTTTCCACTTCGCGAACCATTTCTTCGCCTTCCTTGCAATTAAGTGCAAGGGGTTTTTCGCAAAGGATGCCCTTACCAGCACGGGCAGCAGCGATGGCGATTTCGTGGTGTACATTATTGGGGGCGGCAATGTCGATCACATCGATATCATCACGGGCGATCAACTTCTTCCAATCGGTCTCCACAGACTCGTATCCCCATTGATCAGCGAATGCCTCCGCCCGGTCTTTATTTCGGGCACAAACAGCAGCGAGTTGGGGTTCGTATTTCAACTCCGGAAAGAAGTTGGGTACCTTACGGAATGCGTTGGAGTGGGTACGGCCCATGAAGCCATAACCAATCAGTCCGATGCGCAGTGGTTTTTTCTTAGCCATATTTCTGAGTAGGTTTTATGGGGTTGGGAGGAAACCGCTAGAAATTCCGGTCCTCAGGATTTACTTTCTTCTAAAATATCTACCGGTTTGTACCCGCCTCGTCCTTTAAAATAAAAGATTATCAAAAGATAACATACTAGCATTACTGCGGGGAACATAGCAGTGGTTTTAAGAGTTGCCTGTGGAGCAGCGGCTTCGATTTCTCCAAGTACAGCCGTTTCTTCTTCGCTTAGTTCAGCTTTTTTATCAGGGCTAACTGCTTTATAAGCTCCGAAAACTCCCTGCTTTTCATCAACCACTTTTGCATGGATGGCGGGTTGTTCTTTAGCAAGCAACTTTTCAGTTGTTTGATCCTGAAATAATCCAAGGAATTGGGCACCTACAACTCCTACACCTAACATACCTACTCCACCCATAGCGTTGAGGGACAAAGCTCCTCCTTTGGGGAATTGTTCAGATACGACCCCAAGCATGGTTGGCCAAAAGAAGGTCTTACCAAAAGCATAGAGAGTGGCGGCTGCAAAGATCATGGCTGCTCCAGTGGCCCCAGATAAAGCAACTAAGCCAATGCAGGCAATTGCACTGGAAAGAGCAAGCAAGCCGAGAGGGGAGAGTTTGTGCACGATCGGACCAGCATAAAAGCGCAGCAAGGCCATGATGGCAGAAGTATAGACCAATACCCATGCACCGTTATCCCCCATGACGGATTGCATAAGAGGAGTGATCCAACTATCAGTTCCGAGCTCAGTGGTGGCCAGAGGAATCATGATGAGTAAGAGAAAGACGAAAAGGGGACGCCCCAACGACTTTAGGTATAGGAAAGAACCAACTGTAATTACTCCAACAGTTCCATATTTTACATTATCGCTCCAACCTTCAACGGATACCACTCCTGGTCGGGCTAGTTCCCAAACAATAAGGGCGGAAATAATCAGAGCACCCAGTGCACCAATTTCTTTAAGCATGTCCTTATAGGTAACCCCAGCAGCAACGCGTTCGTTTTCAGGGAACTCACACTTGATGAGCATGACGAAATAAATGATGGTTGGAATTAAGATCAATCCGACCTTGGTCTGCCAGTCAGCAGTGCCCATCGCTATGGCGAGTATACCACCGAGAACCAGACCACCTGGCCATCCAGCATGAAGAATGTTTAGCCACTTAGTCTTATCTTTGTTAAACATAGTAGCAGCAACCGGATTGATATACGCTTCTACTGTACCGTTTCCAAGAGCCACAATAAATGTCGCCCAGTAAAGAGAGTCATACCCAGTGGCAGTGTAGGTCATGTAAAAGGAAACAACATGACAAACGAAGCCAAAGATCATCGCAACCTTGTAGCCAATTTTGTCAATGATTAGACTAAAAATAACAATGCTGATCGCGAACGGCCAAAGACCGACCCCAAAGATTTCTCCTTGTTGAGTTTTGGAGAGATTAAACTCAGCCCCCCACTCACCGATGATTTGTGCACGGACGATAAATCCAAATGCTGTTGCAACGAGGGCGATGAAACACCCCCAGAATAATTTCATATCAGGTTCAGAATTTTGATTACTCATAGTTTATTATTAGGCTGGTTATTGAAGTAATTAACTAGGGTACTAAGTCGCCATCATTGCAAATGGTTTATGCATGGCAAGCCAGAATACAGGTTGTTTGATTCGAGTTGGTGGGTCGATTATTTGTTCGCTTTCGCCCAACTGTCCCGCATGGCAACGGTACGATTAAGAATAAGCTTATCTGAATCTGCT
>MDTC01080447.1_pt1 | contig 21362 bp, 17 predicted proteins | sample 811181 | NCBI WGS metagenome assembly MDTC01 (sample SAMN05326644, study PRJNA326480) | marine metagenome | isolation source: seawater | place: Pacific Ocean: North | collected 2011 | reverse complement strand
CGGCGGCGGTGGCAACAGCGGCGGCGGTGGCGGCTACGGCGGCGGTGGCAACAGCGGCGGCGGTGGTGGCTACGGTGGCGGCAACAGCGGCGGCGGCGGAGGCGGAGGCGGCGGCTTCGGCGGCGACGACGACGACATTCCGTTCTAGGCCACGGGGTGGCTGGCGGGATCACCGGGCTCCTTCGCCGACCGATCGTGTGGGTCGGCCTGCTCGTGGTGGTCCTGCTCGTCGGCCTCGGCGTGGGCATCGGCCTCGGCTGGACGGCGGCGATGCAGCGCTCGCTCATGTCCCGCCGCTGCGTCGAGCTGGAGCACGTCGATCTGGAGACGAAGGAGATCGTCTCCCTGAAGAAGCGCTGGCACGCCTATGCCCGCAGCGACGCGCCGGACGCCTCCATGCGGCTCAGCCCCCGTGAGGCCACCTGGCTGCTCCGCGCCGAGTCCGACCTGGGCCTGACCCTGACCGCTGACGGGGACGTGCTCGAGGCCATCGTGACCGTGCCCGCCGACGGCGGGTGCTACAACGTCGACTACCGGGGAGGCGTCGTGGTCCACGATGGGCTGGCCGTGCTCGACGTCGACAAGCTTGCGATCGGCGGCACCGACCTGTCCGACCTTGCCGGCCTCGGCGGGGCCCTCGGCGGAGCGCGTCAGGCGGTCAGTCCGGAAGACCTGGTCGACCCCCGCTTGTCGGAGCTGCTGGCGAACATCGAGCACATGACGGTGAGCGAGGGCGAGCTGCACGTGCGCTTCGTCGAGCCCCGCAAGGTGTGGCGATGAGGTGGTTCCTGGCGTGGGCCCTGCTTTCCGGGTGCTACACGGTGCAGATCCGCACCAGCCCGAACCAGGCGACCGTGACCACTCGCGGCGGCATGAACGTGACCGCCGTGCGCGAGGTCAAGGTGAAGCCGTTCGGGCGGGAGACCCTGACCGTGACCGCGGTCAAGCACCGGCCGCTCGAGGTGCCCGTATACTGGCGACCCTTCGGCTGGACCCGGCGCAATCACGAGGTGGAGGTCCGGCTCGTCGAGGAGCACGGGCCGGCGGTCGAGCCGAAGGACGACCCGAAGAAGAAGGCGAAGAAGTAGCGCCTACGCCTGGCGGGTGGCGGCCGCGATCAGCGCCTGGAACGGAGCCAGCTGGTGCAGGTGCTCCGGGTGCCACTGCACGCCCAGGGCAAAGCCGGGGTCGTCGCCAGCGATGACCTCGACGACGCCGTCCTCGGTGCGCCCGCAGACCTGCAGGGTGCCCGGATCGGCGACCGCCTGGTGGTGGGTGCTGTTGGCCTGCATGCGATCACCCAGGAAGAACCTGGCGATCCCGGTAATGGGTACCTCGTGCCACGGGGTCGCGGGGTCGGTCGGCTGCTCGTGCTCGAGGGCCCCGTCGAGCTGGGTGCCGATGTCCTGCACCAGCGATCCTCCGGCGGCGACGGCGAGCACCTGGTGGCCCCCGCAGATCCCGAGCACGGGCACGCCGCCCTGCAGGCAGGCGCGCGCCAGGGTCAGCTCCAGGTCGGTCCGCGCGGCCTCGACCCGGTCCAGGCGGCCGAGCACCTCCTGGCCGTAGTGGCTGGGGTGGATGTCGAAGTAGCCGCCGGTGAGTACGACCCCGTCGGCGAGCGCGAGGAGCCGGCCGACGTCGGCGGGGCCCGGGGGCAGCAGCAGCGGCAGCCCGCCCGCCTCCCGCACCATGGTGATCATCGCCTCGTTGACCCAGGCCTCGGCGCGCTTGGGACGCACCCTCGGACCGGGGGCTGCAGGGCCGCCGTCGCGGCGGTCGGTGGTGACCAGGATGACCGGCTGCATGGCCAGACGTTACGCCAACCGCCCGCGAGGTGCACCCTGACCCGCCCATCCCGGCTCTCCATCGCTCGCCTGCCGACCCCGCTGGTGCGGCTCAACCGGCTGTCCGACGCCCTCGGCCAGGAGATCTGGACCAAGCGGGATGACCTGACCGGCTTCGGCGTGTCCGGGAACAAGGTGCGCAAGCTCGACTACCTGCTCGCAGACGCGCTCGATCAGGGGGCGGACTGCGTGCTGACGACCGGGGGCCTGCAGTCCAACCACTGCCGGGCCACGTCCATCGCCGCGCGGCAGCTGGGCCTGGAGCCCGGCGTGCTCCTGCGGGGAGAGCTGCCCGAGATCCCCGATGCCAACCTGCTCCTCGACCGACTGGTGGGTGCGACCGTGCGCACCTGCACCGCCCAGCAGTACCGCGACCACCGCGATGATCTGCTGGCCGCCTGGGCCGACGAGCTTCGGGCGGCAGGGCGGCGCCCGTACGTGATCCCCGAGGGCGGCAGCGACGCGCTCGGCTCGTTGGCCTACGTGGATGCGGCGAAGGAGCTCGAGGATCAGGCCGTCCGCCCGTTCGCCCGGGTGGTCGTGGCGGTGGGCTCCGGGGGCACCCTGACGGGCCTCGCGCTGGGCTGTACGAACGCCTTCGTGCACGGCGTGGCCGTGTGCGACGATGCCCCGTACTTCGAGGCGCGGGTGCAGGAGATCGCCGCGGGCACGGCGCAGTGGGGGATCGCGCCGCTGCGGTCGCCGGGCGACGGCTGGGAGGTCACCGAGGGCTACCAGGGGCCGGCCTACGCGGTGGCGACGGACGCCATCTGGGACACCATCGCCTGGGTCGCGAGGCTGGAGGGTCTGCTGCTGGACCCGGTGTACACGGGCAAGGCCATGCACGCGCTCCTCTGCGAGGTGCGCGCGGGGCGGTGGACCGGGCCCATCCTGTTCTGGCACACCGGCGGGGCGTTCGGCCTGTTCGGACGCGGGCACGAGCTGCCGGCGTGAGGGCGGGTGCTTCCGGGTCGCCGCGGAGTCTGGCGGGGTGAGTGCTCCCTCCGCCGTGGTGCTCGCCAACCCGCGGGCACGCCACCTGCGCAGCCACCCCCGCCTGCTCGAACACCTGCGCGAGGACCTGGGCGAGCTGGCCGAGGTCCGCGTGCCCGACGGGCTCGATGCTCTCGAGGCCACCGCCGCCGAGCTGGTCGATCGACGGCCGGCGCTGATCGGCCTGCTGGGCGGAGATGGCACCCTGTCCCGGGCGCTGACCGCGCTGATCCGCGCCCACGGCGACGTGCCGCTGCCCCCGGTCGCCCTGCTCGGCGGGGGGACGATGAACACGATCGCCCGCAGCGTCGGCGCGGCCGGTCACCCTCGTCGGCTGTCCTCCCACCTGCGCGCCCACCTCGCCGGTGAGGTCGCGCTCCATCCGGTGACCCGCCACCTGCTGGAGGTTGACGGCGATCGGCTCGGGTTCTTGTTCGGGAACGGCCTGTTCGCAAGGTACATCGAGGCGTATGAGGAGGGCAGTCCCGGTCCTGCCCGGGCGGCGTGGGTCCTGCTCCACGCGGTCGGCAGCGCGGTGGTGGGCGGCCGCTTCGCCCGGCGGCTCACCGCCCCGTTCCACGCCGAGCTGCGGGTAGACGGCGAGGTGCTGCGCGAGGGCGAGTGGCTGGTCGCCGCGGCCGGCTCGATCGACCAGGTGGGCCTGGGCTTCAAGCCCTTCATCGGCGCGGTCGCCAACCCGGGCACCCTGCACGCGCTCGGTATCGGATGCTCGCCCTTCGCCCTGGCCTTCCAGCTGCATCGTCCCCTGCGTGGCGTGCCGCTGGACCACCCCGACATCGTCGAGCGGGTGGGCCTGGAGCTGGTCGTGCACGGCCCCCCCGACCAGCCCTACAACCTGGACGGGGATCTCGGCCGCACCGGCCCGGTCACCCACGTGCGCGTCGGCCCGGCGGTGACGTTCCTGGTGCCGCGCGCCCCGCGCCCCGTCACGAGCGCGGTGCGGCGCGCCCTGCCGGGCCCGTCACGTCAAGAGGACGTCGTGGCTGACATCGAAGGAGTGAAGCCGACCCTGGGGCCCGGAACCTGACGCCGGCGTCAGCTGGAAAGCGCCGGGGGCCGGGGCGCGGACAGGTGTTCGGGGAGGGCGTGGTACACAGGGCCATGGACCCGATCGACACCCTCCTCAACACCTCGGATCCCCTACAACGGGGTCGCGCTCACCTGACCCTGGGTCGCCAGGCCCTGGAGCGCGGCCGGCCGGAGGTGGCGGATCGCCACTTCAACGAGGCCCTGCGCCTCATGCCGAAGGACCCCGAGGCGCGTCAGTGCGTGCACCTGAGCCGGGTGAGCGGCTCGTCCCCGCCCGCCCCGCGCAGGGGCTGGTTCAAGGGCTGGCTGCGGCCGTAGCCGCAGAGGGCGCAGCGTCCGTCTGCGTCCGCCCGTCAGGGACAGACGCGGTACCGACACCCTAGTCGAGCGACAGCCCCTTCTCGGCGCGGAGCTTGACGTCCGGCACCTTGCTGGCCCACTCGGCCTCGAGCTCGGCCGCCCAGGCCTCGACGGCCTTGTCGTCCATCACGGGCTCGGGCGTCGCGAGCACCGGCCACGGGTCGGACGCGGTGCACTTGAGGCGCGCCTTGAACTGGCGGGCCGGGCCCTCGAGGTCGGAGACCACGGACCAGCGCTTCGCGGGCTCGGTGACGGTCGCGTAGTGGATGACCGCCTCCTTGTCGCAGGACTCCACCGCGGCCACGCCGTAGAGCAGGCCGCCGCCGGCCTGGACGCGGTCCGGGTAGATCTTGGGCAGCAGGGAGGCCGCCGCCTCCTCCGCGCCGGCGTTGAAGAGCTTGTCCGCCACCTGCTTGGAGAACTCGGGCTGGACCTGACCGGCGATGCCGACCAGCGCCTGCTCCAGCGCCTTGCGGTCCTCCTCGGTGATGTCCGCACCCAGCTCGGTCGGCTGCACGGCCTGATCCATGCTGTCGAGGATCGAGGAGAAAGGACCGCCGTTTCCGGCCGCGGCGACCGCAGCGGTGGAGAAGTCGGCGAGGGCGTCCTTGCGCTTCTTCTCGGTCCAGATCTTCAGGACGATGTTGTACTTCTCGTCGAAGGAGCGGGCCGGGGGCTCGACCACCTTGGACTTGATGAAGCCGACGACCTCGTCGTTGTCGCAGGCGACGTAGGCATCAGCCCACTTGCCCAGCTGGATGTCGCGCAGGCCGAAGTAGGCGCCCTTGAGGAAGGTCACGACCTCGGGGTGGTCGCCACAGGCCTCGCCGACGCCCTTCGCGACCTTGTCGCGGGCCGAGTACTCCTTGATCTTGTCGAGGCTGTTCCAGACCTCGGCGTAGACCTTCTTGTCGATGGCGAGCACCGACAGGTCCACGAGGGTCTCGGCGTCGCCGGAGTTCTTCATGAAGTCGACGTAGGCGGCCTTGGCCTCGGTCTGGTCACAGGCCAGGAGCTTTCCGTAGGCGGCGACCAGCTCCGCACCCTGGGCCGTACCGGCCTGGGCGACGAGGGCGTCGCACTTGCCGGCCAGTGCAGAAGTCGGCACCAGGGCGGCGGAGAGCAGGGTGAGACCGATGGCGAAGCGGGTCATGGATGGGCCTCCAGGCGGACGGCGTCCTAACGGAACGCCTGCACCCCGTAAAGGTGGGGTGAAGACGCCCTCACGACACCGTGCACGCCTGATCTGTTCCCCCCTGTCAGGATCCGGTGAACCAGGGGACAGGTGTGGGCGAGCTTTCCGGCCCAGGACGGCGCTGAAACGCCGCGCTTCAGCCCGCGTCACTCTCCGCCGCTGCGCTGGGGCACGTAGGACCAGGGGAAGATCACGTCATCCTTGAGTCCGGCCGCAGCGAATCGTAGCTCGCCGTCGATCTCGGTGGCGATCTCGCCGGGCTCGTAGCCGGCGACACCGAGGGTGAGCACGGCCACGCCGCCACCGCCGGCAAGGGTCAGCCTGGGCGGGTCGTTGCTGTCCAGCTGCCCACCCAGGGTGAGCCGGTCGTCGTCCAGATCGAGGATCACGACCTCCAGCGAGCCGCCGCCGTTGTTGGTGAGGGTGATCTCCTGCGGATCGTGGCCGGTCGCGGGCACCGGGTCGTTGAAGTCGACGTCTCCCCAGTCAATGGACCCGGGATCGACGATCAGCTTGTCGCCACCGCACGCCGACAGCACCACCGCGGCTGGCAGCCACCACACCCTGCGCATGCTCACCTCCGGCTGGAGCCTACACCGCGGCACTCGGGACGTCTGTCTGTGAATCGACGCATCGGATCTTCGGATCCTGTATGAGGTTGGACGGCGATCCCCATCGCGTGGGGATCGATTCCTGGCACAGGGTCTGCATTGACGTAGAGGCGTCCCCTGTGGGCTGCGTCCGGGTCGATGGTGGAGGGGGCGGTGCCATCCTGGTACCGACCATCTCGGCTCGGGTGCGGTCCGCGGGGACGCCCTCCCACGACAACCTTCAAGCTCTCTCTCCAGACGGCCCGTCCCTCACTCCGAGGGGCGGGTCGTCGCCGTCTTTGCTGCCCGATCCACGGCGATCAGGGCGGATCTTCGGGCTTGACGTCCCAGCGCTGCCGGGGTCGGGTGCTGCGCATGCGGTCGCGCAGGCCCAGGTCCACGGTGAGGGCCTCCTCGACGTGCTCGCGCAGGGCGCCCTCGAAGCGGTCTGCGAACCGACCCTCCAGCACCCGCGCCCGGACGCGCCACAGGCCGGCCTCCTGCTCCTCGCGGACCATCTCCGGCGGCAGGGGGGCGGTCCACGGGCTGACCAGCACCGCGTCCTCGAGCACCCGGCGGATGGCGCTGGGGGTGTGCTCTCCGGGGACGCGGAGCACGACCTCGATGCTGGGCCACTGGCCGCGATCGGTGGCGACGATGCCGGACAGGAACGTGCGGTTGGGGATGACGACCCGGCGGCCGGTAGCGTCGACCACCCAGGTGACCCGCAGGCCGACCTGTTCGACGACGCCGCTGACCGTGCCGGTGTCGATCCAGCGGCCGGGCCGGATCTTGCGCTCGGCGGCCATGAGCAGGCCGGCGACGAAGTCGGGGGCGACGTCTCGGGTGCTCCAGCCCAGGGCGACGGCGCCAGCCAGCACGACCCACGGCAGGGCGGGCTCGAGGTTCGCAGGCACGATGGCCGCGAGGACGCCGAAGCCGAAGAACAGCGCCAGGACGCGGAGCACCTGCTGCAGCGTCGTGGCGGCGACCGGGAGCGCGCCGGTCGGGGCGAGCCACTCGCGGACGGGTCCCAGTGCTCGGGCGAGGATCCAGCACAGGCCGGTCAGGAAGGTGAGCGCCAGGGCCGGGCCGATGCCGCGGAGGGGCAGGCTGGGCAGGAAGGGCTGCAGGTGGGGGCCCTCGATGCCGCGATCGGGGGGCGAGTCCTCGGGCACGTCGACCACGGCGGGGCCGTCGGTGTCCTGTTCCGGGTCGTGGGCGCCATCTCCGTGCGCATCCCCGTGCGTCTCGTCCGTGTGGGCGGCGTCGGTGTCGTCCGTGGCGTCAGCTGCGGGCTCGTCGGTGTGCCCGTCGTCGGTGTGCCCGTCGTCGGTGTGCCCGTCGTCGGTGTGCCTCTCGCTGTCGGCCTCCTCGGTCGGGGGCTCGTCGACCTCACCCGGGGGCGGCGGCATCGGCCCGACGAAGGCGTCCCAGCCCTCCGGCCAGTCCAGATCGACGCGGGGACCCGGAGGGATGGGCTCCTCGACGGTGGTAGGCACGTCGGTGTCGGCGGGCGGGTCCGTGTCGGGCGGATCGGTGTCCAGCGGCGGGTCGGTGTCCGCCGTGTCCGCGTCCCGCGCCACGTCCGTGTCCGTCGGGGTCGCCGCTGGCGGCGCGGTCGCGACCGGGGCGTCGTCCGGGTCCACCGCGGTTGGCGGACCGGTCTCCGGGGCGGCCAGGGAGAGCGTGCTCCACAGGATCAGCAGCACGGCGATCATGCGTCCCACCCCCGCTCCTCGAGCACGCGGCTGACGGCTCCGTTGAGGTGGGAGGCGACCGCGTAGCCGACCTTGCCCCGGCGGAGCAGCCCCAGGTGGGCCAGGTGCCCGAGGTGGGCCTCCGAGCTGACCTCGCTGTTGCGGAAGAGCCACGCGTGGGTCGTGACCGACATCTCGCCCTGGCGGGAGATGAGCCGCAGGGTCAGCAGGTCGTGGTCGGGGAGCTGGCGCAGGGCGTCGAGCGGGCCCTCGGGGATCTCGCCCAGCACCACGTGGCCCTTGTCCTCGTCGACCCGGACGATCGAGGCCATCCACAGGCGCAGGGCGTCGGTGAGCAGGCCGCCGGTGGCGCGGTGGAGGCTGGCGAACCACGCCTCCCTGGTGCGATCGGGCGCGTCGTCGGCCGGCCGGAACAGCGCTCGAAGCTGCCATCCCAGTCCGGGGTCGCTCTCGAAGGTCAGGGCGTACCCGCTCATCGCGTGGCGCGCGAGGATCGCCTCACCCAGGGCGTCGACCGAGAGCGGCGCCAGCTCGACGACCTCGGCGAAGGCGTCCTCCAGCTCGGCCACCCGGTCGGCGAAGCGCCACAGCGCGCTGTCGACGTGCACCAGCCAGCGGTTGCGCCCGTCGTCGCGCACGAGGCCGCGCGCGAAGGCGCGCAGGGGGTCCATGCCGCCGGGCTCCATGCTGAAGAGCCACTGGAAGCCCTCGACGACGTACAGGCGGTCGCGCACCTCGGGATCGAACCAGGTGGAGACCTCGTCGGCCGCTACCGGGCCAGTCAGCTGGATGCGCTCGATGTCCCGCGTGTCGACCTTGCGGATCAGCGCGCTGGTGAGGGCGCGCTTGCCGACGCCGGGCGCCCCGACCAGCGCGACCGAGCGCAGTCGTCCGCCCAGGTCGCCGTCCAGCACGCGGCGGGCCCGCTCCAGCTCGGTGCGCCGTCCGGTGAGCAGGTCGCCGGCCTCCATGGCGGCATCGCTGAACAGCCGCCGGTAGACCATCGGCAGCTCGGCCTCGGGGGTGATCTCGGAGAAGGTCTTGGGCTCGGGACGGCGCTCGGCGGCCTTGACCGGCAGGCCGAGGGCACGCTGGGCCTGCTGCATGCCGCTGGGGCCGAGCAGCTGCTGGGCGATCTCCTCGAAGGCCACGACCAGCGAGCGACCGATGCCGGCGAGCCCGCCCGCCCGACGCACCATGCGACGACCGGCGGCAGCCTCGCGGAGCAGGCGCATGCGCAGCTCGCTGACCCGCCCCTCCTGGATCTGCGCCCGCAGCGCGTCCAGCTCGCCGAGGACCGCGTGGTCGACGCCGGAGACGGCGCGCTGACCCCAGGCATCCGAGCTCTCCCGCACCGCCTCCAGCTTGCCCCGCGCCCGGGTCAGGTTGCCGATGATCATGTCGTGCACGAGGCTGCGCGTGGCGTCGGGCACCGCGCTCTTGTCGAGCAGCTCGAGCTCGCCGGTGGCCAGCTCGACGTTGAACGCGACCAGACGGTCGAACTCGTCGAGGGTGGCGGCCAGGTTCTGGGCCTCGTCCGACAGCTCCCGGGTGAGCTCGGACAGGTCGCGGGTGACGGTGGTCTCCACGAAGGCCTGCACGATCTCGCGGAACGGCACCTCGGTGGTGGGCGTGGGCGGGGGCAGGCTCCACTCGCCCTCGCGCTCGGGGCCGACGGGCACGGTGTAGCGGTCGGTGAGGTCGCGGGCGGCGAGCAGCAGGGCGTCGAGCAGCGGGGACAGGGCCTGCTCGTCGGCGAGCTGGTCGCGCAGACGGGCGGCCGAGCGGGCAGCGTCTTCGGCGATGTGGTCCAGCGGCAGGGTCACGTCGCGCAGGGCCGCGGCCAGCTTCTTCGCGGGCAGGTCCTCCTGCAGCAGATCCTCGGCCTGGGTCAGGGCGTCGCGCATGGCGGCCTCGACACGGACCACCTGGGTCGCGCCCTTGCCCCGCACGTGGCGGGCCAGCTGGTCGCCGTGCTCTTCCACCAGATCGCGGATCCGCCCCTCGAGCCGCACGATCTCCAGGTCCAGCGCGAGCGCGTCGTAGCGGGCTCCCGTGCTCTTGCGCGCCTTCTGCAGGCCGCTCTCCAACACCTCCAGCCCCTTGGTCCGCTGGCTGAAGACCCGCGACAGACGCCGCCTTCCGCGAGGCAGGTCGATCGTGTTGATCCGCGGCAGCTCGTCGACCACGTCCCGCCAGGCGTCGGCCAGGATCCGCGCCGTGCGCAGGGCGCCGTCGGACGCGATCGCATCGATCTCGTCCCGCGCGAGGGCGAACTCCTCCTCCACCCGGATGCGGACCTGGGACAGGATCTTCGCCGGGTCCGTCCCCTTGGTGTCGCTCGCGTCGAGGAAGCTCTCGTAGGCGGTCGTGACCGTGTCGAACAGGCTCCGGGTCCGCCGCTGCAGGTGCTGCTCGCCGGTGATGAGGAGCGCGGCGAGACCCTCCAGACGGCTCGGGAGCAGGCCGAGCATGTGGTAGCTGACGAGCTCGCGTACCGGGACCCGCCGGGTGGGCACGCCGCCGCCCACGCTCGAGGCGACGCCGTGCCACGCGCGGAACATGCCGCGCTGCACCGACTTCAGGGAGTTCTCCTCGCCCGGCCCCTGCAGGGTCTGGGGCTCATAGGGCGCGTCCACCGACTCCGGCATCGCGATGACCAGGTCCTCGACGGCGTCGGCGACCGCCACCGGGCTCCACGTGGACCCCGCGACCTCCGCCGAGCGGGCGAGCACGAGGTCCCGCCAGCGGTCGGCCAGGGTCGCCATCTCGCTGCGGGCACGGAGCACGATATCGGGCGCATCCTCGGCCACCGCGACCGAGATGTGGCGGTGGTGGCGCAGGAACTCGCGACGCAGCGCGTGCAGGTACTCGTGGGCCTCCGCCGACCACTCGGCGAGGTGACCGTCCTGCACGTCCAGGACCATGCCCTCCAGGTCGGCCTTCAGCTCCGCGCCGATGTCGTCGAGGGTCGGACTCGAGGTCTTGGGCAAGAGCCCCCACGGATCCTCGACGTCCTCGGGCGGCTCCCAGGCGCGCAGCTGGGCCTCCTCCGGGTCACCGTCGACGACGGTGCTGGGCTCGTCCTCCTCCTCGTGGGCCTCCTCCTCGCTGCCGTCGGGGATCTCGCGCGCCATGCCCAGGGCGGCCTTGAGCGCCACCGGGCCGATGACCTCGTGCACGGCGACGCCGGCGATGATGAGGGCCTGCAAGGTCGAGCCGGTGTCGCCGAACTGGTTGCCCACCAGGTTGGCCAGCGCGATGGCCACGCCGGCCTGGGAGATGAAGCCGAGCCAGGCGTACTTCGTGACCGTGTCTGGGGCGCCGGTGACCGCGGTGCCTGCGCGGATGCCCAGCCAGATGGCGAACATGCGCATGCCCACCAGCGGCACGACGAAGGGCAGCAGCTGGAGCAGCTCGCCGATGTTCAGGTGCGCGCCGGTCAGGGTGAAGAACACCACGTAGACCGGCATGCCGAGCTTCTCGACCTCATGGATGAGGTGCTCGCCCTCGCGGCTGAAGTTGGTCGCGGCGAAGCCGGCGGCGATGAAGACGAGGGTGGTCTCCAGGCCCAGCGCCTCGCCGAAGTAGGCGACCGTGAAGACCACGCCGACCAGGAAGAGCAGCACCTCGACGCCGATCCAGCGCAGGTACTGGGCGACGCCCCAGCCCACGGCGAGTCCGATGATGAGGCTGCCGATGATGTGCCAGGCCAGGTAGAGCACGAAGTCGCCGAGGCTCTGGGGCTCGGCCGGTGCGTGGGCTTCCTCCTCCTCGCCGTGCTCGTCGTCGCCATGACCGTCGGTGGTGCCGTGGTCGCCTGCAGCTCCGGCCTCGCCGTGCCCGGTGGCCTCGCCGTGCCCGGTGGCCTCGCCGTGGCCGTCACTCGCCCCGTGCTCGCCGCCCTGGTCGTGGCTGGCCGGCTCGGAGCCCCCGGTCGCCGGAGTGTGGGTCGCGGCTCCGCCAGAACCAGCCTCTCTCGCCTCCTTTTCCGCCTTCTCGGCGGCCTTCTGCTCGGCCTTCTCCAGGCGCTCCGCCTCGATCTCCGCCGCGATCTCCGGCGGCATCGCCAGGTCCTCGGGGGCGATCGCCGCCGCCGCGACCGCAGCCACGATGCTGAAGATCAGCACCACCACGACGTCCTTCATGACGACCGCGGACAGGACCGCCTGGGTCATCGGACCCTTGGCGCGGGTGCCGTTGATGACGGCGATGGTGGCGGCGGGAGAGGTGGCGATGGAGATCGCCGCGACGATGGCGCCCAGCAGGAGCACGCCCGTGATGTCGAGCTGCCCCATCGCGATGCCCTTGCCCGCCTTGAAGGGCATGGACAGGATCTCGCCGACGTAGGGCACGCCCTGGAGCTGCCCCGAGATCACGACGACCAGGGCGACCATGGCGGGCACGATGACCACGATCTGGCCGCCGAGCACGCCCAGGATGGTCGCGAGCCCCTTGCGCAGGGACTCGAGCCGCAGCTCGCCGCCGGCGGTCATGGCGATGAGCGCGATGGCGAGCACGTTGAATGGCTGCAGGGTCTCCTGGACCACGAACGAGAGCACGCCGCCGTCGGGCTTGCCCTCGAACTCGGTGCCCGACAGGCCGAACGGCGGCGGCACGGTCTCCAGGCCGAACCACCCCTGACTGAACAGGAGGTCCAGGTAGGAGGCCATCGAGGGGCCGAGCAGCACGCCGGCCAGCAGGTAGCCGGTGATGTGCGGGAGCTTCACGACCCCGACGAGCTCGCCGAAGGTGTAGGAGGCGAGGACGACGAAGCCCAGGGCGAGCATCGCGGCGGGGCCGACGTTGTCGTTGACGCCGGCCCAGAAGTAGAGCAGGCCGATCGCGATGACCAGCGCGACGACGATCGCCCCCTTGCGGAGGACGTCGATGGGCTCGTTGCCGCCGTGACCCGCCACCTAGCGCCTCCAGAAGTCGGGAAGCAGGAGCGCCAGGAGCGTGAAGAACTCCAGGCGACCCAGGATCATGGTCAGGCTGAAGACGATCTTCGCGAACCAGCTGTAGCCCGCGAAGTTGTCGACGGGAGACTCGATGTAGCCCTCGAGGCCGAGGTTGTGGAAGGGGCCGGGGCCCATGTTGGAGACCGCCGTGAGCATGGCACCGAAGGCGGTGGGCACGCTGACGCCCTCGGTCAGCGTGATCAGCATCACGCCAGCCGCCATGGTCACCATGAAGATGAGGAAGAACGCGGCGACATCGAGGATGACGCTGCTGTCGACGGGCTCCTTGCCCATGCGCACGATGTGCACGACCTGGGGTCGGAAGCTGCGGCGCAGCTGGCCCCAGGAGAGCTTGAACAGCAGCACGATCCGGCTGACCTTGATGCCGCCGGCGGTGCTCCCGGCGCAGCCGCCGACGAACATGAGCAGCAGCATCACGGCCATGGCGATGGGCGGGAAGTGGGTGTAGCCGCTGGTGCCGTAGCCGGTGGAGGTGATGGTGGTCGCGACCATGAACAGGGCGTCGCGGAACATCTGGAAGCCGTATGCGGGATCGAAGGCCTGCGACCAGGTGTCCGCGGCAAAGACCAGCGCCAGCCACAGGGTCAGGGTGCTGCCGACGATGAGCCAGATGTAGATGCGGAACTCGGTGGAGCGCAGGAAGCCCTTGAGGTTCCGGTAGCGGATGACGCCGTAGTAGAGGCTGAAGTTGACGCCCGCGACGAGCATGAAGACCACGATGGTCCACTCGATGCCGAGGCTGTTCCACCAGCCCACCCGGGCCGCGTCGAAGCCGCCGACCGAGCTGTCGAGGGTGGAGAAGCCGCCGGTCGACATGGTCGTGAATGCGTGGCAGATCGACTCGAACAGGCTCATGCCGAAGAGCATGAGCAGGAGGATCTGCACCAGCGTGAAGACGGCGTAGATCCGCCACAACAGTGTGCTGGTCTCCGCGATGCGGGGGCGCAGGCCGCCCGCGACCGGGCCGGGGACCTCGCTGCGGTAGAGGTGCTTGCCACCCACGCCGATGTTGGGGAAGATCGCCACGAACAGCACGACGATGCCCATGCCGCCGAGCCACTGGGTCAGGGCGCGCCACAGCAGCAGCGGTCGCGAGATGGTGGCCTCGATCTGGCCAATCACGGTCGCGCCGGTGGTGGTGAAGCCGCTGACCGCTTCGAAGAAGGCGTCGTCCGGGGTCATGCCCGCGTCGAGCACGTAGGGCAGCCCGCCGAAGATGCCGATGGCGACCCAGATCAGCGCGACCACCAGGATGGCCTCGCGGCGTCCGAGGGGCACGTCGGCGGCCTTGCGACCGAGGCGACGCAGGCCGAAGCCCAGCAGCATCGAGATGGCGCCGGACAGGATCAGGCCGAACGCACCGCCGGCGTCCTGGGGCCGCGCGCCGCCCTCGAGCAGGTTCCACAGCGGGGTGGTCGCCGAGCACAGCAGCATCGCGCCGCCCAGACCCAGCATGACGCTGCCGATCGGGCGGGCGACGGCGTGGTACAGCCGTACGCGGGGCTCGGCGGAGGTGCGCGGCACCTAGGGCACCTCCGAGGTGAGGGGACCGGCCATCACAGCGCCCGCTTCTGGAAGAGGCGGGAGATCGCGGCGCGGGCCCGGGTCGTCGTGAGCACGATGACGGTGTCGCCGGGGTTCACGACGTCGTCGCCCCGGGGGATGGTCACGCCTCCTTCGCCGACGATCGCGGCGATGAGGGAGCCGCGGGGCACGTTCAGGCGCTTGAGTGGCACGTTGACGCCGCGGCTGTCGGGGGGCGCGATGATCTCGAGGACCTCGGCCTGGCCGCCCTCGAGCACGGTGAGGCTCTTGATCTCGCGCGAGCGGGTGAAGCGCAGGATGTGGTCGCTCGCGACGAGGCGCGGGGAGAGCACCACGTCGATGCCCAGCTGCTTGTAGATCTCCATGTAGTCGGGACGGTGCACGACGCAGATGGTGCGCGTGTTGCCGGTCCGCTTGGCCAGCAGGCAGGACATCAGGTTGGTCTCGTCCTCGTTGCTGGTGGCGACGAAGAGGTCGACCTCGGCGGCGCGCTCGTCCTTGAGCAGCGCGAGGTCGGTGCCGTCGCCCTGGAGCACGGTGACCTGGGGCAGCTGCTCGGCCACCGCGCGGGCCTTGTCCCCGTCGCGCTCGATGAGCATGACGTTGGCCCCGTCGGCGCAGAGCATGCGGGCGAGTGCGGTGCCGATGACGCCGCCGCCCACGATGCAGGCGCTGCGGGCCTGGCGGCTCGTGGTGAACAGGTCCTCGGCCTCCTCGATGTTCTCGCGCCGGCCGAGCAGGTAGATGCGGTCGTCCTGCCGCAGCACGTCCGCGCCGCCGGGGACGGACAGCTCGCCGTTGCGCACGATCGCCGCGACCAGCGTGTTGGGCAGCTCGAGCTTGGAGAGCGGCTTCTTGAGCATGCGGCAGCCCTTGCTGAGCTCGACCTGCACCAGCTCCACCCGGTCGTTGGCGAGGTCGATGACCTCGAGGGCCCCGTGCGACCGCGCGATCTTGGCGACCTCCTGGGCCAGCAGGAGCCGCGGGTTGATGACCACGTCCACGCCGAGCATGCCGTAGGCGACGCCCTCCCTGGCGTCGGACCAGGCCTGCCCCTGCACCCGGGCGATCGCGCGCTTCGCACCCAGCCGGCGCGCGGCGAGGGCGGTGACCAGGTTCACCTCGTCGTTGTTCGTGACCGCGACCAGCAGATCGGCGGACTCGACGCCGGCCTGGCGGAGGATCGCGTCGTTGGCGCCGTACCCGATGAGGGTGGCCACGTCGTGGCGCTCCTCGACCTCCTGGATGGTGGCCGGGGAGTCGTCGATGGCGACCACGTCGTGGCGCTCCCACTCGAGCATCTCCACGATGTGGCGACCGACCTGACCGATGCCGACGACGACGATGTTCACGGGTGCCTCCGGCCCATCTCAGGTCCCTCCGTTGGTGGTGTTGCCGCCGACCTCGCGGCGGATCTCGCCGGTGTCGACCAGGAGCCCCTTCAGCAGGCGGGGGGCCAGCACCTCGTGGATCATCACGCCGACCAGGATCGCGGTGTACGTGGCGTCGATGATGTCGTCCACGTAGGTGCCGCGCATGGCCGGGTCCAGGCCGATGTCGTAGACCAGCTTGAAGCTGACGGCCATGGCGATGGCGACGTCACCCTGGCCGATCATCCCCCGGAAGAGGTCCGACCGCAGGGGGGTGGTGAGCGAGGCAACCCAGCCGGACGCGGCCTTGCCCAGGAAGCGGACCCCGAAGAACACCGCGGACAGCGCGATCGACAGCACGACCGGCGGGAAGTCCCACATCAGGCCGGCGAGCAGCAGCAGGAGCAGGCTCACCGGGCGGTAGGTGCCCTGGACCGTCCGGCGGACCTTGGCGCCCGAGCGCGACACGTTGACCAGGATCATGCCGAGCACGAGGTTGATCGTGATCTCGGAGAGATCGAGGTAGTACGCCGCTCCTGACGCAAACGCGATGATGCCGACCAGGGCCAGCAGGGTGCCGTTGTCGCTGTCGTCCTCGTCCAGGTAGATCGCGAACATCAGGCCCAGGCCAGCGCCGAGCCCGAGGGTGATGCCCGACCACTCGGCCGGGGTGGGGGCGCGGGCGGTCGGGGCGTGGGCGGCCAGGTCCGGAGTGGCGAGGCCGTGGAAGCTGGCGAAGATGACGCCGAACGCCAGGATCGCGAGCATGTCCGAGAAGCGGGCGGCGCGGACGAGGGTGGTGAGGGTCTCGCCAGCCACCTGGTAGCGGCGGCGCACCACGTCCATCGCCGACGTGGAGCCGGCCCAGGCGATGGTTCCCATGACGCCGGCGCACAGGAGCAGGGACTGGTTGCCCTCGGGCACCGCTGCGGGGGCGAACAGCACGAGGATGGCGTAGGTGACGAAGGCGACCGGGACCGCGGTCAGCATGCCCTCGACCATGGCCAGGCGCAGCGCGCCATCCCGCCGGCTGATCAGCGCCTGCACGTCCAGGGCCATGCCGTAGAGCAGGCCGATCCAGCCCGCGGCGAGGGCCACGAAGGGCGCCAGGATCTCGAAGGTCCCCAGCTGGCCGGACTCCGGGAGGAAGGTCCAGCCGGTGGCGTCGCGGATCCAGCCGAGCAGGCCGAAGGTCGTCTCTCCCGGGAACAGGATGAAGCCGACCAGGGCGCCGAGGATGAGGTACTCGATGCTCGTCGCGACCAGGAAGACCCGCTGCAGCCACTCGACGACCGAGTGGGTGAGCAGGTAGGCCGCCGCCACCACCGCGATCAGCAGCAACACGATCAGCAGCGGGCCGCTGTCTCCGCCGCCTCCCGACGCGAGGGCCGGGACGGGGATCAGCAGTCCTGCGAGGATCGTCAGCAGCGCGGGAGCGCGGGTACGGATCGGCACCTCCTGGCGATCGTCCCGTCGAGCACCGCAACGTTACCCCGAGGGCACCCTGCAGTGCACGCCGGTTGCGTGCGCGGGGCTCGCCCGGTGGGGTGCATCACCGCCCGTGGATCAGGCGCCGCCGCCGCCGCCGGAGCCCACGCAGGCCTCGCCGGTCCAGACGTACTCGCCGGGCGGACCCTGGCGATCGGGGTCGTCCACCACGCGCTTGCTCATGCCGGGCGAGCCGTAGCTGTTGTTGAGCGAGTAGCCAGACGGTGCCTGGTAGCGCGCGACGACGAGCATCTTGTTGTTCTCGTTCGGGGCGCCGTTGAACGTGTTGTGCGTGTCGAAGAGGAAGTAGCCGTTGAAGATCGGCTCCTCCGGCTCGGGGTCGCCGTCCGCGTATCCGTAGAGCCCGTGGTACAGGTACTGACAGCCTTGATCCTTGAGCTCGCGGCGGAAGTAGTAGGCCTCTTCGCACTCGGAGCAGCCCAGCCGGTCGTAGTCCGTGGTGACGAACTCGGCGGTGATCTCCCAGGTGTCCTTGCAGTCGGCGGTGCCGCTGCCGCCGTGGAACCAGTACCAGGTCTCGGTGGCGGTCAGGTAGTACTTGCCGCCGCGCTCCTCGGACTTCGCGTCGGAGGTGTGCCAGTAGACCTGGGTGCCGGCGGCGCCGTCCGCCGTGTCGCAGCCCTCCGTGGTGTTCCAGAGGAACTTGAACTCCTCCGGGACGCCCAGACGATCCGCCGAGCTGTTGCCCGTGTCGTCGTCGGTGTCCGGATCGGTGTCATCACTCATGTCCGAGCCACCATCGGCACAGCCGAGAGCGACGGTGGCGGCAAGGGCCGCGACCAACAGGTTCAGGCGCATGTCTCCTCCAAGCGAGACCACAGTCTAGCCGTCCCGACCGGATCCCGGCCACGATCTGCCCGCCACGGGTCGGTCAAGTCACCGGCGCGGGGCGCTCCGTGCCGATGGGGCCGCCGAGAGGCCAGTCGACCGGATGTGCCGGTTCATAGCCAAGCTCCTCGCGAGCGCGCGTACCGTCCATCACCAGGCCGTAGTGCATTCGCCGCCGGTTCATGCCGTAGCTGAAGTCGGTGCCGAGCACGCGGTGGCGGAGCTCGTAGAGGGGCTGGATCACCGCACCCGGCGCGGGGATCTGCGGTCGGCCCCACTTGCGGATCGCCTCGGTGAGCGGGAGCGTGTCGAAGCCCGGGATGTTGAACACGCCCTCGCCGCTGCCGTGGGTCGCGCGCTCCAGCGCCACCACCAGGTCGTCGATGGTGGCGACGTTGACCATGGGATCGAAGCCGATGGGTCGGAAGACCACCGGGGCCTCCAGCAGATCGTAGAGCTGGGAGCCCGTGCCCGGCGCGAGGGCCTCGGCGCAGCGCAGCACGACGATCTCGGCGCGCGACAGCCCCATGCGGGCGCAGGCGGTGAGATCGGCCTCGACGCGATCGCGCACGTACTGGGCCGCGCCGGGAGACAGGTCCAGGGGGTGGTTCTCGGTGACCTTGACCGGCAGGTCGAGTCCGACCTTGTAGACGGCGGCATAGCTCTTGACGACCACCCGCCGGATGGTGGGGTGGCGGTCGGTGAGGTCGAGGATGGCGCGCAGGGCCTCGACGTTGAGCTTGTGCACCTTGCGACCGCCCATGTGGGCACGCCGGTGCTGCGCCAGGTGTACGACGACCTCCACGCCGAGGTCACGGGCCGGCCCGAACACCAGCTCCCGCACCCGCCGCGAGCGGGTCAGGTCCACCTGGAGGTAGGTCAGACGCCGACTCTCGGGCAAGGTCAGCGCTTGGGCCCGGGGCAGGTGCCCGCAGGTGAGCACGTGCTTCACGCGGGTGTCGGCCAGAAAGGAGCGGACCAGGCGCTCGCTGATCGGCGAGCCCACACCGGTCACCAGCACGCTGATCACCGGAACACCCCCTCGCGTTGCTCCAGCCCCTCGTCGATGAGCGCCTGCACCGCGGCCTTGACCTCCAGGGCGCACGCGCTGACGATGTCTGGATCATCGGCGTCGGCCGGGGCGAACCGCTCGTGGAAGGTCATGGGCTCACCGTAGTGGATGTGGTAGCGCACGGGGAGCGGGAAGAGCGTGGCGGGCACCGGGATGTAGGGGATCTGCCCGACGCCGGGCAGCCGCGCGACCTGGGGCATCTGCTCCTCGGGCCCGATGAGGGCGGCCGGGACGATGGTGGCGCGGTGGCGGATCGCGAGCTCGCAGTGGCCCTGGCGCCACTCCTGCAGGTGGTAGCGCTCGGAGAAGGGCTTGCCGATTCCCGGCGTTCCTTCCGGAAAGAGCATCAGCAGCTCCCCGGACTCGAGCAGGGCGCGGGCATTGCCCCGGCTGCCGCCGACGGTGCCGGTGCGGGCGAAGGTCGTGCCGACGAGCGGCAGGCCGGAGACGAAGTAGTCCGCGATGGGCCTGGGGGCGCGGGGCGGGTCGGTGTGCCGGTAGATGTCGGCCCACAGCATGCTGGCGTCGTAGGGCAGGGTGCCCGAGTGGTTGGCGGCGACGATGGTCGGGCCGGACGCGGGGATGTTGTCGGCGCCATAGCTCCTCACCCGGAACCAGCGCTCGTACAGCGGGCTCGTGATGAGGTCGGCGAAGGAGACCCAGTCGGGGTGCAGTCCGAACGCGTCGAAGCCGTGCCCGGCGTCCTGGTAGCGGAAGCGGGCTCGGCGATCGGCGATGTCGGGATTGCCCAGCGCGCGGGTGAGGGCGCGGACGACGCGTGGCGGGAGCATGGGGCCTCGATGGTGCCCCACGTAGCGTCCCCGGGCCTACCTGCGAAGGTCGATCGCGTCCTTGTACGCCGAGCGTGCGCGGCTCTCCTGGCCCAGCGCCTCGTACGCCTTGCCCAGCGCCCACGACAGGTCTGCCCGGCGCAGGTCGGTGAGGCCGCCGCCGTCGAGCAGGCGCCTGGCCTGGTCCCGCGCGTCCTCGGGCTTGCCCTGCTGGAGCAGGACCAGCACGGCCTGGGTCTCGCCGGCGGGAGACGCGCTGGGCCGGGCCTCGCGCTCCAAGCTCGAGAGTTCGGCTTCCTTCCTCTCCTCTCGGCTGGGCGCGCTGGCGCCGCCGCCGCTGGAGAGGGCGTCCAGGGTCTCGCTCTCGGCAGCGGCCGGGGCCTCCATCGAACGGGTCGAGGTGGAGCGGCCCGTGGGGATGCGTGCGACGTCGTCCGCCGTGACCTTCACCGGTGCTTCGGCCTCCTCGACCTCCTCCGGCATCAGCACCTCCTCCTGCTCGAGGTCGAACTCGTCGCTGGGTTCCTCCAGCTCCAGGTCTGCGACCGCGTCCAGGTCCCCGTCGGCCGCGCTGACGCCGCCCATCCCGCCGAGCGTGCCGCCGGTCGTGCTCGACGTCGAGGTCGTCCCGGACGTCGTGCGGGTCACGCCGTTCCCGGCGAACTCCCCGCCGGCGATCCTGCCGTCACCGAAGTCGTTGTCGTCCTCGAGCATGCTGTCGCCGGCGGACTCCTCCTTCTTGCGCTTGGCGGCGGTCGGCGCGGGGATCCGCATCCCGCGCTCGGCGGTCCCGTCGGGCTCGGGGTCCTCGCCCAGGTCTGCGACCGCGTCGTCCTCCGCACCGGCGAAGTCCTTGGCGCTCGGCCCCGCCTGGGGCGTGAACGCAGACGAGGGGGGCTCGTTGGCCTCTTCCAGGGCGGCCACGCCCATGCCGCCAGGGGCGTTCGAGGACAGCATCGCCGGGCCGACCAGCAGGCCGATCAGTGCGGCTGCAGCGAGGGAGCCGGCGCCGGCCATCAGCCAGGGGATCCACCTGCGGTTGGGGGTGTTGGCCGGCGGGGGCTCGGCGGCGGGGGCGACCGCCGGCTGGGGTGCGGGCCCGGCGTCGCCAGGCGCATTGTCGGCGTCGACCGCAGCACCTGCGGAGGGTACTGCGAGCGGTCCGGACAGCACGCCGGCGAGGATGTCGTCGGCGGTGAGCGTCAGCTCCGGAGCCAGGTCCGGGCGCAGGGCCAGCACCGACTCCACCACGTCCGGGTCGAGTCCAGCGGGGATTTCACCGGGTGGGAGCTGGCCTTCCAGCCAGCGCGCCAACACCTCGGCCTGCCGCTCTTCGGGCAGGGTCGGGTCGGGATCGCTCATGGCGGGTATTCCTTGCGGAAGGCCTTGCAGGCTCGGTGGAACAGGACGTCGAAGGTGGCGATCTTCACGCCGAGGGCCTCGGCGCACTCCTCGCGGCTGCGGTCCTCGATGAGGCGCATGCGCAGGGCGGTCGCGTAGCGTTCGTTG
>MDTC01268332.1_pt1 | contig 21365 bp, 12 predicted proteins | sample 811181 | NCBI WGS metagenome assembly MDTC01 (sample SAMN05326644, study PRJNA326480) | marine metagenome | isolation source: seawater | place: Pacific Ocean: North | collected 2011 | reverse complement strand
TTTTACAGTTAGAGTGGCCAATGCACCGCCGACCCTAGACGACTGGAATCCGCGGTTCACACCACGACCTCCCGTTGTCAGCGAGCAGCCCATTATTGAGAACTTAGGGGGCCGACGATACAGGCTGACCGTCGACGCAATGCCGGACCCTGGTTGGGATGCTTACATCGACTATTCGACGACAGAGCCATTCAATGAACCTGTCACGGTGACTGTAGACATGGATGGTGATGCTGTGACGGACCTCACCACCCAGGTTCCTGATGGCTCGCTCGGCCCATTTACCTTTTCCGTGGGCGGAGTGCATAGGGTGATGACCGTCAATGTCTCCGATGGCGAGGATTCTGACATTCAGCAGCGAAATGTCGAGATTCCACCCATTCCAGAAAATGTGCGCCAAGACATGCGATTTTCCGTTGATATCGGCGGCGACGGGTCCCTGGAACTGGCCAATAGTAATCGATCCACGATGGAATTTTTCGCACCTCAGGGCACGAGCGAGATTCGGGTAACTGGCCTGGTGAGTGGAAATGGGTTTCGGGTTCCATTCGATGCAGGTGATGTGCGCCTGCCCAATAATGCACCCTCGATCCAATCGGTTCGCGTAGCCGATCAAGACGGCTACAATGTGGTGCTCGTCTCCAACGCTTTTGATACGGATAACGATCCCATCACCTACACCATCAATTGGGGAGATGGAACACCACCCCAGCCTACACGGGCTGTCATCTCGACCCATAGCTACCCGCGAGGACGGTACGAAGCGTATCAAGTGACAGTGACGGCCGAGGACGTCCGGGGTGGACGTGCCGAACACAGGCTGACAATTACAATTGAGGAACCGCAAATTATCAAAGCCGATATCGGCTCACTGACATGGAGAAAGATCACGCCGACCGAGGGTCGCTACGACGGTGTTCGGAGTTTGGCGATCACACCCGCCGGACGGGTCTTCATCCATAACTACGTCGATGAAATCCGTCGTCTTCGTGACGATGGACAGACTTGGGACACTGTTCTTGAAGACGTTGAGTGCTGTGGAGCAATGGTTGCTCGAGGTCCGGGAGAAATCATCTTGGCGAGTCCCGATGGGCTCTATTACACCAATGATGACGGGGATACCTGGGCTTTGTGGGCTGAACAGAAATTTACGAATGTTGCCCTCTCTCCCAATGGAGACTTTGTCGTCGCATCAACCCATGATGAGATCTTTCGGTACGACTTCACCGGCGGATTGGCAGACCGATTTGACGTGTCAGCGCCCGTTCATGATATCGAAACCTGCTCCACGGGAAGCCGCTCAGCCTTTTCAACGACCAGGGGCCTATTGATGGTCAATGATGACGCCGACCTCGCGGCAGACCAATGGCGCGTACCTGAAGCCAGATTCTCCAAGGGACAAGGGCAGAGCAGTGTCTCCTTCGACGATGAATGTAACTTGTATCAAGGTATGTGGAATGGATATCGCGTATGGACGTATCCCGACGGGCCAGCGCTGCCTGCATCGACTAAATCACCTAATCACCTGATTCATCCGAGCGGCAGCCACGGTCATCACATCCATCGAGGGACAGCGAATATAAATGATATATTGGCATGGCCAGGAGGGCCTTTTATCGTGGCGACAGCGCGCGGTATTTATGCATCTGAGCAGCACCATAATGCAACCAGCACGCCCTACTGGAAAGGACACAATGGTGGGATTACACGGTCGACGATTGGCCGAAAGCTGGCACTGAGTCCAACGTCTGGTTACGCCTATCTGGCAACCAGTGCAGCAACGCAAGTCCCTAAATACTGTCGAAAAGCGAAAAATACTCGGCGGCGTTCTTTCCGATTTAGACGGCGTCGAACCGGTCGGCAACAGCAATACATCTACGTATTTTGCGGGTATACATTCCACTACTATGGTGGCCTCTATCGGTCGTCTACACCACTGGTCAATATGAAGGTCATTGGCAGCGGTGGGAGTGCTTTCAAAACACTCAACACGCGTGGAACGGTCTACTCGGACGATGCAGACGGCTTGGTTGTCGATATTCGCGAACAGTCCGATGCACCGCTCTGGTTGCCAGATACAGCGAACAGCACCTTAGTCAGGTGGGACACAACAGGACCAGACCCCCGAGCCGTGGGGACCTATCGCGTGGGTCTGCCGGCTGGCGAGTGTCCGGATACGTGCTGTTGGAATGATGGCTGTAATATGGCCAGTCGAGTCGCTGTTGACGACGCGGGTGATGCTTATGTGGCCACCATCGGCTTTGGCATGCAGGGGACTGTCACCAAAGTGGCCGGTAATATAGGGCAATGTATCGATAGAAACGGAAACGATCAGATAGAGACATCAACCAGTGATGTCGCGCTCGATTACGGCGACGATGAATGCATCATTTGGTCGGTTCCCGTCGGAGGCGAGAACGCGTTATTACGATCTATGGTGATAGACCAAGGGGACGATCAAAGACCCGACGGTTACATTTGGGTCGGTGCCTATAACGAATCCAGACTGTACAAACTCGATCCCAACGATGGTCAGACCATGAGTACCATCGACCTGGGTCTGGCACCCTTCGGCGCCGTAATCGATGGCGGGGGTCGTGTTTGGGCAACGAGTCTTGGCGATGCGTCGATACAAGCCGTCGACACCGAGAACGGGGCGGTTGGCCCCTTGGTTCAAAACCCACAAGACCTCCGAAATGGATGTCGAAACTCGTACGGATCAACCATCGATCACTATGGACGAATTTGGCTCGCAGGATGGGAATGCAACGATGCCGTGGCATATGATCCCAGAACGGACTCGTGGTGCCGAGTTGCGATGCCACGCAATCGAACCGGTGGCCGTGGCATAACGGTGGACCATAATAACCGTATTTACACGGCTTTGGGAGGCGATGGCCCCTCTGGAATTGCGTGGTGGGAAGCGGATGACTGTGTCGCCGACGACACATTCAATGCCATCCACTATCGAAATACAGCGCCCAATACCATTGGCGCATCATCCATTGATATAGACCGCCTTGGACGAGTCTGGCTTGCCCATTCTATATCGACAAGCTTGTTTCGTCTGAGCACTTTGGCCGGTGTGACGACACGCCAATGGGACAATGCAAAGAGAGTTTACTCCTTCGCTGACTCAACCGGATTGGAGAGAAAAAACAGCTTAGGTGTCGGCACATATACTGAAGACATAGAAGCGGATTGTGATGATCCAACGTGGTCTCAATTGGTTTGGACGGCGGAGGTCCCTAATGGAGCCGACATTAGCTTTACCGCTCGAACAGCCAACCAAAGAAATAAGCTCAGTCAGGGGGCATCGGTACTCATCGGCCAGCTCGCTGACGACGGCGGGCCAAACCAAATCGGCGATGCATTGGATGACCAAGGCGTTGTTTCACGGCGTTTTTTGAGAGTCCAGGCGAAGCTCAAACGGTCTAATGATGGCACCAGTCCAGTCTTGCGACGGTTCTCTGTTCTCTGGTCCTGTGACTAAGAAAAAGCGTGCCGCAGCCAGATTTATTGCAAAACTCAGTTTCCACTAAAGGCTTCGCTGCGGACACATCTTGCCCACACGGGCGAGTCATGTCATTTGTACTATTAGGGAGCGTTTCATGGGGGTAAGGCAGCACAATGGGACCCTATTGCTTGTGCTGGATTCCATTTGGCGCCACGGGTCTAGACCCCAACGAGAGTGGATGCAACATGGTTGATACTGCAGAGCGTATAATCGGCCAGCATAACCAGCCTGATGAGAGGCTTTGGCCACTTGAAGGTGGCGCTCCCAACTGGGCAAAAATGCTCTCAACCCATTCGATTCAAATCGCGCGAGATACCACGTTGAAGGCCATGGTCTAGAGTCTATGCTACACCTCTGCTATTCTAATAGATTTGAAGTTCTGTGCGCGCCTTTGGCCGACCGGTTGCGACACGCACAACTCATCGATCCCCTCGAACCCGGGCACATCATCGTTCCGAATCCAACTGTAGAGCAGTTTATTAGATTCGACATCGCACAGACGGTCGGTGTCGCCGCGCACTTAAATATACAGCTGATGAACACGTTTTTGAGAGACTGTGTCGAAGCAAGCCAAGCCAATATCCGCGTTGTAGACAAATCAGAGCTGCAGCTCTATCTGTATCACCGAATCCAGGATCAGGCATTCTTGGAGCGCAATGAGCTGGGTACCATTGCCCGTTATCTAGATTATGCACATGCGGCCTCCAGTCGCCAGGTCAGAGCCTTCCTACTTGCGGGTGAACTCGCTCGTTTACTCGAAGAATACAGTCTGAGTCGGCGAGATATACTAGACTCTTGGGCGACACGGCCGCCCAAGAGCAATGCTGAAGATACGCAGGTCAGCGCATGGCAACATCGACTCTATAAAGCCTGCTTCGATTCTCAGAGGCGTCTGAAAGATTTGGGCCTAAAAGACGACCAGCTCGACTTCTTTTCCACATCGTCAGATCAGCGGCAACATATGATGCTGATCGATGCAGTCCATCATGTGGGAGACCGGCTCAATTTGCCAAAGGAAGTCCACTTATTTGGTCAATCCTATGCAGCCCCTGCGTTCATCGAACTCTACGGTCGCCTGAGTCAGTCAACGAACCTATTTGTATACGCTCTAAACCCATGTATCGAATTCTGGGAGGACATTCATAAGTCAGGTTTAGCACAGCTTAAATTAGAAGCTGTACAGCAGGCTGAACGACGCCAACACCCCGAGACAGACGATGACGATCCCTTCAGACTGGACGCAGACGCTGACAATCCTGCTCTCCGACTCTGGGGGCGCCCAGGACGCGAGTATATTCACCTGCTCAATGAGCTTACACAATCTGAATTTGTGTCAGGTTTTCTAGATCCGCTGTCATCAGCAGAGACTCTCCTGGCACATCTTCAACATGACATCCTCGTCAGAGCCCCTGTTCCTGACGATAGCCACTCATTACGCCCCATCGATGAGAGCATCAAAATTGCAGCTTGCCCGACACTACGACGAGAGGTTGAAGTGGTCGCCAAGACCATCTGGCGAGCGATCGAGGACAGTCAAAATGACCCATGTCCGCTTCGTTTTCATGAGATTGCAATTCTATGCCCCGAGGGCGAACGCGAAAGATATCTCGCACAAATCGAGGACGTTTTTGACGCACATGACCGAATTCCAGTTCAGTTCTTAGATCGAAGTCTTGCTCAAAAGAGTGCGGTTTTTGGTTTGATCGAAGCCCTTTTGGACCTCCCCACGAGCACTCTTGATCATGAACGCATGACGCGGGTCCTATATCATGAAAATTTACAGGGGTCGTCGGCAGCAATGCGACAGACGTGGCGCGATTGGGTCAATGGTCTGCACGTCTGTTTTGGTGCCGACAGTGACGATTTGGCAGACACCTATCTGACCGGAGATGTGTACCATTGGGAGCAGGCTCTCGTCCGCGTGTTGGTCGGCCACTTTATAGAGCCAAATCCCCGGAGGCCCGATGAGCCTATCGAATGGGCTGGTGATGCGATCTCACCGTATACAAGTGCCAACGAAGATCGGGCGGTTATTTCAATGTTCGCCACGTCGGTCTATGACCTCATGGTGGACTCAAGGCGCATGGCACAAAAAAGTCTGACCATTGAAGACTGGGGACGATACATTGGACGCCTGTTCAATCGGTACGTGATGCCACTGTCGTCCGTTGATGAAATGGTACTCGATCGATGTATCCGCTGCGTCGAACGGTTGGCTGACAGACAGCTGGATGACAAAGTCCTCCCCTATTCCATCGTCAGAGAGTTGCTGCTCACCGATTTGGGTCGCGTTGAAAGCAATCGCTCTCAACACCGTGCCGACGGCGTTGTCATCTCAGCGCTATTACCCATGCGTACCTTACCGTTTAGGCATCTCTTTGTACTTGGGCTGGGCGAAGGGTTATATCCGGGTATCGAGCAACCGAACCCCCTCGATTTACGGTCTATCAAGCGCTACCCAGGTGATGTGACGTCATCGGAGCGCGACCGATATCTATTCCTGGAGACCATCTTAGCTACACGGGAGTGCCTTCACTTGTCTTACGTGGCTCAAAACCCAAGTACAGCTGAAGAATTAGACCCATCCCCTGTCATTCGAGAACTTGAGTTCGTTCTAAGACCCTACGTTGGTCGAGATGCAATTCAAAAGCTAACGACCGTACATCCCATGGCTGCATGGGATAGAAGCTATTTCGATCCCATAGACCAAAACCCGACCAACATGGCCTATTCAGAGGCCGCCTATGTCCTGTCTGCACTGCCCCGAGGGTGGACGCAGTCATCCGTTGGTCTCGCTCAACACACGTCTATTATTAAAAATTTTAACATGGTCGAGCCAAAGCACGATGCGGAGCATCAGGTGGCACCGCCCGTTTCGATGACAATGGGGACCATACGCGGTTTCTTGATGTCACCATTGCAACAATCGGCCAAAACCGTTCTCGGCATGAAAGAGTTAGAGTCTGCCCCGCCCATTACCAGTGAACCCATTATTCTAGATTCTCTTTCACGCTATCAGCTCTTAAACGAGGTATTTTGGAGCTATCGGCAGACCAAATGCTCGCTAGAAGAACAGTATCGAGGGGCCGCGAGACGACTGTATCTCAAAAACAGCTATCCGACAGGCCCATTTGCGACGGCAACTATGGCAGATGACTTGAACACTCTAGAACGCTGGCTGACGGTGGTCTCAGACTTATCCACTCAGCCATTGCATGAGTGGACGCACACAGTCTTTGGCCCATGTGACGAAGCCGCATTGGTGGATCATCAACACGACGGCTTAGAGATTCCACTCGACGGAGACCATGCACTCAAACTGCACGGTCGGCTGGAGGCCCATCATCCAGATAATTTTACAATCATCTCGCCCGTCTTGTCGGAGAAACTCTCGGACAAACACTGGCTCAAGAGTATGCTCAGCATCGTCATGATGTCTGCCGCTGGTTTTCAGCTCCCGGACACGATCAGAGTGATTTCCCCTTGCGCCGGTGACATGCCATCTTTCAAGCAGACACGCGTGTATCGGGTTCCTCCACAAGACTACGCTATCGACTGGCTAAAAACCGTTATCTCAGATTTGTATCAGGGTTTTCACGCATACAGACTACCCATCGAAGTGGTCTATAAATGGTATCGAGCGCGGTTGGAGTCACCTGAAGCTCAACCAAATCTGAATCAAAATCAGGATACATCTGACCGATTCGGACCGATTTTGAATCTAAACCAATTTAGTTTACCACCTACTGAACTGGCCGATGAGATGGTCTTACGCCGCTTTGATTTGATCCTCCGTATGGAGGTGAGTTGATGTATCGCTATCCCAGACCAGCCGTGCTCAGCCAAATCCCAAGCCAGCAGCATGCCGTTCTCGAAGCGAGTGCAGGGACTGGAAAAACCTACACCATCGAACACTTGGTCATTGACCGTCTGATTCATACAGACGTTCGACTGTCAGAAATTCTCGTTGTGACATTCACGGAAAAAGCCACCGGAGAACTAAAGAGCCGGATTCGAAGCCTCATCGAGACAATTCTTGAGCACGCAGAGGTTGTGGAATCAGATTTAGCGACGTTCAATGCAGGGTCTGACGATTTCTGGGTTTTCGACAAACCCATCAAGAGCAAGCTGGAAATGGAGTTATTCAGTTTTGACTTGGCCCCTATTTTTACAATCCATGGCTTTTGTAACCGGCTGCTGTCTGAGTTGGCGTTTAACAGCGGACAGGTCTTCAAACAGGCGAAGGTCGATACAGACACGATCTTTGAACAAGCGTGGCGACAGGCTGTTCGACAAGATTTCGCAGAGAGCCCTGAACACCAGGAGCGCCTGACGCGCTGGCATCGAAAATCCACTGGGGACCGAGAACTCTGCCGACTTCTACAAAGCGCACACAGTAAAGGCTATTTAAGGAATAGATTGGACGTATCTGAGGAAATCCAGACGTTGAAATCTCAGTTATCAAAAGACTTTAACGCTGATGAGTTCATCGATGAGGTCAATCAACTGGCTCTTCAGCGTCGGGGTCTTGAAGCTATTGCCACTCTGGCGCCGCGCCTCGACCAGCTCAACCGCAGTGAAACCCAGGGGCAAGACTACTTAGCCCAATTGGTTCAATTGAACTTAAAGGGTTTAATTCGACCACCTCGGTCTAGAGTCACCGCCCAGAAAGCTGCTTTTCCAGATGGGCTGAGTGCAAAGCAGAGCGTAAACCTCGAGAGAATCACACAGCTTAGCCGCATCGCCGAACTCCTCCAAGCCGAGGAACGAGCGGACGTCGATGCATTACTCCCAATGGTCACCAAGCGCATTGATCGGCAAAAGGAGACAGAACGGCTTTTCGAATTTGACGACCTTCTAAACCGTGTCCATGACGCGCTCTGCGACGAGACTAATTCAGACTTCCTCAAACTTCTCCATGAGAGATTCCGTTATGGTCTGATCGATGAATTTCAAGATACGGATGGAAAACAGTGGCATATATTTAAGCGCATATTTGTCGACAACCCAAAGGGCGTCCTCTACATCATCGGCGATCCAAAACAGGCGATTTATGGATTTCGAGGGGCCGATATTCATACCTACCTAGATGCACGCGACTCATTGCTACGTGCACAGGATAATCCAGCCGTACGCGTTCCATTAAGAATCAACTACCGATCCACAAGTGCCATGATCGATGCGGTCAACATGATCTTGGACCAAGACGATGCCAATCGGATGCTGCAGGGACCCATTCGCTACAGCGAACCGGTCCAATGTGGACGACAGTCTCTCGCATTGGTGGATTCTGATGACAAGCCAGTCAAGCCACTGACCATCTGGACGCAAACAATTCATCCCAGCGGCCGTTCTAGAAGTCCATCGGGAGCGGCTGTCCTATCTGGTTTTATGGACAATATTATACAGAGTATTCAGGGCTTATTGTCACCGAATCAAGCGTTATATCTGACGGACGAGGGAGGACAGAAGACGCGCTTGACTGCGAAGGACATCTATATTTTGGTCCGAACCGGAACCGAAGCGAGTCTGATCGCGGATGGCTTGACTCAAGCCGGTATCTCCAGTGTCCGTCAATCGAACTCAAAGATCTTCCAGACCAAGGCATGTAGAGACATCATTCGGGTCTTGAAAGCCGTTTCACGCCCAAGCTTAGAGTCGGCGCGACTGAGCGCCTTGTATTCGAGTTTCTTCTCGATTCCTGAAGAGCCTATCTCACAGCATAAGAGGTATTCGGACGACCCAGCCTTTATCGGCCAGCTCAATCGCTGGAAAGAGCTCGCTGAGCGAAACCGCTACGGTGACCTGTTTAGAGATCTGATTCTGACATCGGGATTCCTGGCCCGTCAATTAGATCGAATTGGCGGTGAGCAAACGTTGGCTCTGGTCGAGCAGATATTCGAAGTTGTCTTGGAAACCATCGGTCAGGGACGGACGGAGCTAGACCAGCTCGTTGAGACATTGGAACGCTGGCACGAAGGCACTCTAATCCCAGACGGCATTCAGAGCAGCATGCGTCTGGCGGGTGAGCAAGATGCAGTACAGATTCTGACAATTCACAAAAGCAAAGGTCTAGAAGCGGGGATCGTATTTTTTTTCGGAGGCTACTCGAGACCGCCAAGCGGCGCCGTTCAAACTGTTAATTATGGAAATCAACGTCACGTCCTTGTAGGTCGATCTGCCTGCCAAGCCTTCGGAGACCTGTTGAAAGCACAAGCTGCTGAAGAAAATGAGAGATTGCTCTATGTGGCCTTAACCCGGTCGGTGGCAAAACTCTATGTGGGCGCTGTCGAATCGAGTAAACCGCTTGCCGGTCCCTATGATATTTTGAACAAAAGACTGCTCGCACTTCTAGACTCTGGACGACTTAAGACCTTGGCAGATGTCCAGTCTCATCAGAGCATGATCGGGCCTGCATTGGATGCGCCACTCAGCCCAACAAACGAGGCGGTGTCAGTCCCAACTCTTTGGACTAACCGTGACCGATACGACCGCTTGCGGCGCCGACACGCCCCGTGGATTGTGACCAGTTACTCGGGCATGAAAGACCAAGGACCCAAGCAGCCCATGCCCATAGGTCCCACCAAAGATGTAATCGACAACGTCGTCGACGACGGACACGATTTAGAGCCGGACCAACAGCTCGCCAAGGACCTGCCCGGTGGCAAGCACATGGGCCGCTTCTTACATGAGGTCATCGAAGAAATGGACTTCAAAGCACTGCTCCCTCAATCCTTTGATGAGTGGGCCCAGGATAATCATGTTCAATGGGCCTTCGAAAAGACCATGCGACGTCATGATATTGACCCAAAGTGGTTGCCTGATTCTCAGAGTCTTATTTTCAGGGCGCTTAGCAAACCAATCCGGCTGGATACAGACCCGCTGCCGCCTCTTGCGTCCCTTCGCTGTCTGCGGGAGATGGAGTTCATTTTTCCAATACCAGAACGCGCACATCCACTCTTGGATAGCGCTGAAAACCGAGGGCAAATTTGGACCGTAGACCGAGGCTTAATCAAGGGATTTATCGACCTCATATTCGAATTCAACCAACGTTATTTCTGGCTTGACTGGAAAAGTGATCGATTGGCCCAATACACGGCGCCAAGCCTACACGCCCATGTGCAGCTGAACTACGCCATCCAAGCACGTATATACACAATCGGAATGGTCCGTGTCCTCGGCATACAAACCCAATCAGACTATGACCGCCGATTCGGAGGGTACGTGTATCTATTTTTACGGGGCTCATCATCGCAGGATACCGATTCGTCTGCAGTGTATTTTGAACGACCAACATGGGCGCAGGTCGTCGATTGGGAGTCGTCGCTGGTCAATGATCCGCGTTTACCCAGCCAACGGAGGGTGACCCATGAAGATTGAGTGCACAATGACCTCAGCTTGGTCACAGTATCAAGCGCTAGACGAAGGGCAAGGGCAACGGCCGGGGCGCCTAAGACTGCTGACCAGTCAATTGCGAAAAGACCGGTCAGCGACCCATCACGTCAGCTTAGCCGAACTCCTGATGTCGGCTGTCAGTCGAGACGATGAAGGGAATCGATGTGCGCTCTTACTCGTATTAGTGGCCGCCCTCGAAAACCAAGAAAGTGGGTCGACGAGGCTCCCCATAACAGTCGATGGACAGATCTGTATTCGGACACGCTTGAAGACGCGTCTCAGAGATGTGATGTCCGGCGATCTCACGTGGTTCGATGGTGCACTTGACGCCCTCATGACCGAGTTCGAAAATGACACATTGAGACCCCTCATTGGACCCGAAGCGGCGCGGTGTCCCTTCATCGTGCGCGACGGCTGGTTGCATGAGAACCGGGCTTTCCATCAGGAGCTATCACTGGCGCAAAGAACGGCTCAAATGGCAGCACAATTGACGGCGGCTTCGGCCCTCGACCAAAATGTGCTTTCCCTTGAGTTCCCGCTATCTGATGAGCAGTTACACGCCGTCGAGAAGACCCTAGTTCGTCAGCTAACCCTGGTAACCGGGGGGCCAGGGACGGGTAAAACGTCTATCGTTGTCGCGCTCATCAAAGCATTGGTATCTGAGGGTGTAGCTATGGGCAATATCGTCTTGGCGGCGCCCACAGGTAAAGCGGCTTTCAGAATGGATCAAGCCATCAGAGATGGCTTATCGCAGGGTCGTAATACGCTCGATGGGCTCGCGCCGGCCATGACGCTCCATCGATTGCTTGGCTACCATCCACGAGGCGGCCGATTTAAACATCATCCACGCAATTTGTTAACCACGTCCGCTGTCATTGTTGACGAAGCGTCCATGATCGACACACACCTTATGTTCCGGCTTGTACGCGCGCTACCCGAGTCGAGCAAACTGATTCTTCTTGGCGACAACGATCAGCTCCCATCAGTCGGTTCAGGCCAGGTCTATAAAGATCTTATAAATGCGCTCCCTGAGGCGACGGCTCGACTCACAAAGAGTTTTAGAATGCGCGACGACGATCCCAATGGCAGAGACATACTCAATTTCGCTGCGGCGATAAGAGATGGTCAGCCGACCCTTGCTTCGATCGGCCAAAAGACCTCGGTCGAGGCCATTCGCTGGGCCGGTGCAGAGCACGTATCAGACAGCGTGACTAAAGACGCCATCAGTGTGGCTTGGTATGAGCGTCAGTTCAGCTTTTTGGCGACCATCCCATTCATTACGACCATCTCGTCTGGCGAGGTTTTAGACGAGACCATGAACGCAGCCTATTCTGAATTGCTCGATGCCTTCGAACGCACACAAGTTCTCGCGGTGACGCGCGAGGGACCCGCTGGAGTCAACGCGCTCAATCGGCAATTCCAGACGCTTCATTGCGAGCGCCATCATCTGAATCCCAAGCGTCCATTTCAAACTGGGACACCGGTTATCATGAGGCGTAATGATTATCAGAACGGTCTTTTTAATGGCGATCAAGGGGTTGTTATCGGTCCTCAAAATGGGGATCCAAGCGAACTTTGCGTGCTGTTTCGAGGGGCCAATGGAACCCGCCTCTTTCCCTTGGGCAGTTTAATGGGAGATCTCGAACTGGCCTATGCCGTAACTGTCCATCAGTCACAAGGGTCGGAATACGAATCCGTTCTCATCTGCTTGCCCACGGTCGATGTGCCGATTTTGACCCGGGAATTGCTCTATACCGGGGTTACCCGAAGTCGCCATTCGGTCATCACTTGGGGGCATGTGCAAAGCCTCCAATGGGCGTGCCAACGCGCAGCGCTTCGACACTCAACTCTAGAGGCGCTTTTGAACTCGGCAGTGAGCGCTTCGACCCCTTCATTTGACGATCGGACCAAATGAAAAAACATCAAACGGGACGTCGTGAACAGCGACTGGTTGACACCCTCAAAGCTTTACTGCCAATGGAACTGAGTCCAGCGACTCTTGTCTACGATGAAGGTGGCTATGTGGGACGGTGGCTCGGGCATGTTCATCCATCGTCAACGGTTTGGAATCGTTGGAACATCGCTGATTCGGCTGGTAAAACCGAACCACCTAACACCCCTGTTCAAATGGCAGTCATCCGGCTTCCCCACTCAAAAGATGCGCTCTCTTATGCACTCAATATGATCGCTGGACGCTTAGTGCCGGGTGGCAAACTCTGGATCTGTGGCTCCAATGACGAGGGCATAAAGTCCACGGCTAAACGTTTGGAACCGCTCTTCGAAAAAATAGAAACCGTCGGCGTAAAAAATCACTGCCGACTGCTCATAGGTCGGCGGACAGACGCATCAGCTCGCTGTCGTATTGACGATTGGTGGATACATCGAACTCTCGTTTTAGAGCAAGAATCCGTAGACTGGTACGCTCTACCCGGCGTCTTTGCCCAAGGTCGATTGGACCCGGCGACCGCGCTTTTGCTCAACCACCTTCCGCCCTTGAAACCCAATTCACGCATTCTCGACTTTGCATGTGGCACAGGCATCATCTCATGGGCGTGTCAGCGTCGAGACAATACACTTTCAATCAGCGCATCGGACGCGGATAGTCTTGCTTTAAAAGCTGCCCAACGGAACGTCGGCCACGTTCGGCTTATCCAGAGCGATGGCTGGCGCGCATTTGGCAATGAGCAATTCGACATGATCATCAGTAATCCCCCCATTCACAGCGGCAAAAGCGAAGATCATTCAGTTTTAGATCAATTGATTGACGGTGCGCGAAAACGACTGTCTTCAGGGGGGCAACTGATCCTTGTAGGTCAAGGCCGATTGGGTCTGGAAGCGCGCATGAAGGCAGGATTTGCAGGGGCGCGCTGTATGGCCAAAAACACCCGTTTTCAAGTTTGGAGCAGTCGATGAGTACCCGACGTCTTGATTGGACTCTAGCGAATCGAGGAGCTGGGACACGAAAAGCGGTTCAAAAGGCCATTAAGGCGGGCCGTGTCAGCGTAGATGGTCAAGCTCAGACAGATCCAAAATTTAAGGTAAGCGACGCCCAAATCATTGTCTTCGATGGCATCGAGATCGGAGTTTTGCCATTGCTATTGATATGGCACAAGCCAATAGATGTCGTTTGTACCATGCGAGACCCATTCGGACGCAGCGACCTCAGCGGAGCGATTCCCGAGTCCTTCCAGGGTCGTTTTCACCCTGTCGGGCGACTCGATAGGGACACCAGCGGACTCCTTCTCTTCTCGAGATCAGGACCACTTACACAATGGTTCCTTCACCCTAAACGGTCTGTTCGGCGATGGTACACGGCCGTCGTCGATGGACTGCCTTCGAACGCTCTCGTAAAACAGCTGGCTGAGGGTGTTGAAACCAGTTTGGGTACATTTCCAGCACAGGTACACACCTTGTCCGGAAATGAGGTGATACTCTCCGTGACCGAGGGCAAACACCGAATGGTCCGTAGACTGCTCGCAAACTGCGGACATCCGGTGCTCGATTTACATCGATTTCGTTATGGCCCAATTGAGCTCGGCGACTTAAAGACAGAACATGTCCGGCCCATCACTGAACTGGAAATGGCAAGCCTGGCGGAGATGGGTGCCCCCATTTAGTGAATTTTGAGTGGCTGACTCAGTGTAAATGGCGCGATCTTAGCCTGGAACACATCCCCGCCTCGGCGGAGCATTTCGTAGTGGCCATGCATCATGCCCTGAGGCGTCTTTAAAATACACGCGCTGCTATACGTAAATGTCTCCCCCTGGCCAAGCAAGGGTTGCTCACCAACAACACCTGGACCCCAAACTTCTTCGATCTGCTCATTCGAATCGGTGATGACCCAATGTCTTGAAAGTAATTTTACGGCCGTCTCGCCCTCGTTTTTGATGTGCACTTTGTATGCATAAAGGTAGTGCGCGGCGTCTTCTTCTCCCCGCTCTGTCACATATCGACTGGTGACATTAATGGTGACGGACTGTGTGGTATACTGCGATGTACTCATGCACGTGATCTGCCACACTCATCTCTGCAGGTCAAACGACCAGTTCAAATCCATCAGAGTCGAATTGGGACTGTCAGTTGCATGTGGTCACCCGAAAACCGTGGAAATCGAATTCCAGCAATTGCACGTTCAATACACCGACCAACTTGGGTTCCACGTAGAGATCCGCTGATGGCTCTCACATTGGCCGGGCGTCCATTTCGCTTGATGGTCAATGCGACCATCACTTTCGCATTTTTAAATTGTTCATCCTTGCCCACACAGCGTTTAAGGAGCCCACGTCTTTTTCCGAGCGCCCGTGTGATCTGTTTGTGATTGAGCGAGAATGGCAAATTGCCTTTTGCGCGTGTTCCTCCAAAGAGGTTGGACTTCGCGGGCTTTTTTTTGGCTGTCGCGGGTTGTTTTTTGGACTGCGTCTTTTTCTTTGTCAGGGCAGCTTGGCGCCTCCTCTGTTGAATCTGCTCTGCTCTGGCGCGCTGCGCCGCTGTCATTTCTTTCTTTTTAGGTTCCTTTTTCGCGACCGGGACCACCGGTTTTCTGGGCGCCTGTTTTTGTGAGGATGTACTTTTGTCCTGCGCTGGTTCGGCTCGCTTGCGCTCCGTTGACCCCGGTGCGGCTTTTTGAGCAGTGGGCGGCGGTGATGTGGCTTGAATAGCTGGCGGCCCAGCACCAGGGCTCTGTGTCGATCCCGAACCCGAAGATTGGCTTGCAGGCGTTGGTCCCGACCGATCAGACACTGGCACCGTGGACTTCGTCGTCGCCTTTTGAGCCTGAGTTGCCTTAATGACATCCTGAGCGGACATGCCGATTTTTATCGCTTTTGGACGCTCTTTTGGTGGTTGGACTTCATCCTCGGCATTTAAGAAATAGGCTGCTGTGGCAACGCCAAGGACAGCGACCAATAGGGCGCCAATGGCCAATGGCATTTTGTTTTTTGGAGCCGGCTCTAAGCGGCCAATTTGTCTCGCATCATGAATGGCTGAGGGCGCCGCTGGTTCGAGTTCAGAAAGAGGGTCTGACGCCTCCTGTTCTCGACTATCTTGAACAGCGGTCTGTCGCCCAATAACCTTGGCCTGCGGCACGTCAAGTTCGGGCGAATCGCCATGGTTTGGCATCGCGTCTGAAAAAGCCATGGGGTCGTCCGGTAGCGGCATGGCAGGCTGACTTTCGGGTCTATGCCCGACAACGGTACTGCGAGCTTGCCGCAGGACACTTTCGTCAATCTCTGCGTAATCCATGCTCTTTGGCTGACTATTTTGAGACGACCGGTCGTCTCCGTCTGGGGTCGACTCACGGAGTTGGCTCTTTGCAGACTCACTGGCATCGTTCTGTCCGTCTGCATCCGATCTGTCAGAGCCAGAGAAAACACCCATTGTCATCGATAACTCATCCGCTTGTGGTGGCGAAATCGCATCCAAAAGATCCGCACCAGGGACAAAGCTTGGCATGGCGATTGTGGCCGGCTCACCGTCGTCTGCTGCCGCCTGTTCACCGTCAAGTGCCGTGGGCCGTTCGGCGATGGGTGCAGGCGCCTGAGATTGTTCGAAGAGAGCGGCGAGTTCGGCTTTGAGAGCCTCATCGTCAGGGGATGCCACCAGGGTGCCATCATCCGGCATGTCATCGGCCTGATGGCCCTTTAGGTCGGTCGGCGCTTTAGCCAATGGGCTGTCGCCGAGAGGCACCCAATCGGTCATCGATTCTGCCCACACTAAAGCGTCAGAATCGACAACACCGTTCGAAATCAAGTCCCTCAACTCCGATTCGGGCATCGGCCCGAGTTGGTCGTCATTTATGAGTACATACCACATCGGTTTGTAAGGTAACCCTTAGGTGATTGCTTGGCAAAACTTAGCGCGTTGAAACTGCAATATTATGGAATCAGACCCGATGCCTCCAGCAGGCCCTGGATATTAGCCCGAGACCAATGAGCGGCACTGATAGCCCAATCATCATCTTTGACCAGCGTGAGCTTGAACTTCACGAGATCGGCACGAAGGCTCTTGAGTTCATCAGGTGAATCCACAGGACGCCCTGTCAGTGCCGCGAGCAAATCAACGGTCGCTGTTTGCTCGGACGGAAAGTTGATGTGCGTAATTCGGGATAAAACAAAGATCTTCTGTCGACGCAAAAATTGAAAATTAATCATCGAGACCAGCTGCTGCTTCGAATACCGACCTTTGCCGCGAAAATCATCGGCGAAGAGTTCACGCAGTGCGCCCAAATCTTCTTTTTCCGCAAACATTTCAGCACGGGCAATGAATTCACGGATTTCTGTCTCTGGATCCTTTGGACGAGACCGGCAACCTGTGGCAAAACTCATCGATACAAAAGCCACGAGGAGCGACATGGTCGCGAACCGACACGACGAGCCAAGAAATCGAGGTGCTATCTGGAGTTTAGTTGTCGCCACGATAGCCATCTCCTTCGCTGCTATTTTCTTTGTCAAGGCTCAGCCAACACATCCATTGGTCTCGGCCGGTCTTCGTTTAACAATGGCTGCGGCTATCATGTTCCCTGTGTCGGCTCGATATTTCAAGTTAATGCCAAATCGAGCCTTGATCAGATGCGTGTTTGCGGGACTCTGCTATGCAACCCATTTTGGGGCCTGGGTGTGGTCCCTCATGCTGACCTCTGTTGCAGCGTCGACCACATTGGTCACCGCCACCCCATTGTTTTTGGGACTGATCGGTTGGCTTACGGGACGAGATAAACCAACCAAGACACTCTGGGTTACACTGGGTCTCGCGAGCGGAGGAATCATTTTGATCAGCCATGGCAGCGCCGGAGCTGGCGACGCACCCATGCTGGGCAACGGTCTGGCGCTCTTGGGCGCCCTGGGCATGGTCGGGTACCTCCTGCTTGCAAGAGGCTTAGCCACCTATAGCCCCTGGGCGATCTTGACTATTGCATCCGGCGTTGGAGGCGGGGTTCTGCTCTTGACCGCGGCCTGCTTGGGTGTCCCTGTCGAAGCCGCGAGCACCGATGCTTTTTTTTGGATTGTCATGGCGACTCTCATCCCTCAACTGATCGGCCATACAGCTCTGACCTACAGTCTAAGATTTGCACCGCCAACCGCGGTCGCTATGGCCACGGTAGCTGAGCCCGCAGGCGCCGCATTGCTCGCCTGGCTTATCTTGGCCGAAACCATCACCATCAACGTCGTTATTGGCTGCGCGATTACCATTTTTGCCGTGGCATGCGCCGCCCGCAACCATCAGTAGGCTGCCTTTACGGAATCTCTTCGTCTTCGTCTCATGCCGGTCTCTAAAATTGAGATTTATGTGTAATTGTCAGTCCTTATGGTGCCAATTCATTATTGACGGTGGATCAAAATCAAAAGTCCGATATGATGGAGGAGGTCGTAGTGGGGGCGAACTGGGTACGCTTCGACGATTCGGCCCCATAATCAGTCAGTCTTAAACGGGTCTACATGGTCATTGTCCTCTCGATTTTAGCCTCCCTCGGTCTCGCACTCGGAGCAGCGTGGGTTCTGGGTAGTCCGCGTCAGCAACCCGACCGCGCTGCCGAAGCATGCTGGAGGAATTTTGCCGACCGGTTAGACCTCAACTATGATCCAGGAGGCCTTCTGAAAGGCCCCATGATCACCGGTACAATCTCAGGTATGAATTTGCAGATGGACACGCTCTATCAGGTTCGCGATGGACGGAAAACGGTTGTCACTCGGGTCACCCTCTACAATGAGAATTTACCGGAGGGGCTCGATAAATCGAGCAAAGCTAAAGCGAGCGATGATCCCGTGAAGCGAATGCTGGCCAACATAACCCGGCGGTACATCACCGAGTTGATCAAGAAAATCGGCACGACGGTGGCGGGTAAAAAGGTGCGTTGGATACGTGAGAACGCTGTTTGGCCACCAGAGAGTACGGCCGATGTCATTCGTCGAATTGGCCAGATATGCGAATTCTTGTGTTTAGACGAAGACAACATCCCAACACGCTTGCTCCACGGTTATCATGACGAAACGCTCTCCGACAATTACCGCGATGAGATTAAGCAACTCCTCTTCACACAATTCGCAGATTCTGAAGAGTGCGAATCGGTAGCCGGCGATATGCTTGAAGATCCTGATCCGAGGTCGAGACTCACAGCAGCACGCACTCTTGGCCCACGGGGGTTCGAGGCGCTCGCCAAGATAGCCAAGGCACCGGACGTCCCAAAAGACGTGCGTGAGGCGGCGCTGGGCGACCTCATTAGCAAAACCGACGCGTCATCCGGACTCAAGCTGCTCGGCAGCGTCATTAACAGTCCACACATTGAGGTGAGTCGGTCCGCACTTGGCATGGTCAGGCGTCATCGGTATACACCTGCAATTCGGCTGTTGCTGGACATCGCGCGAGATTCGACAGCGCCCAGCGACAAGATCTGTAATATCGTCGATATAATAGGTGAAATTGGTGATTCGTCTGCTCAACAAACGTTGCTGACTTTGTTGCAGCATGACTTCGTCATGGTGCGTCGACGGGCCGCAACAGCGTTGGGCCGTATCGGAACGCAATCTGCCATTCCAGCACTTCAACAATGCATGTCTTCAGCCAGTTCGAACAAACGCTTCAAGGACCTGTGTAAGCGCGCCATCGAGAAGATTCGAAAGCGGCACAATGTCCATGGCGAAAATCAAACGGCCGAGGCTGTCTAGAGCGCCGCACTAAGAACGCTTTGGAGCCCTTATATTGGCTGTGTATCGGCAAGTGCTTCAAGGTCGCCGAGAACGGAATCGAGGACGGCTTGCAACTGATTAGCCCCCGCTTCCAATGCAAGATTCCATTCCTCAGTTCCTCGGGCCTCCGGATCCTTAATAATCGGATAATCTCGAAAGACAGTCTCTAACTCATCCGCAAGTCGGAACGCCCCGTCGAGTTGTGGTCGTTCATCATCGTCTTCAGCAATGGTCTCCAAAGCACTTGATGCCCGTTCCAAGCGTCCAGACTCGATATATACTGTGGCGAGCAAGTGGGCTGGAACATCATGATCAAGTTCATCTAAGGCGTCTGCGGCCCGGTCCAGATCCCGATCCCAGAGAGAGCAGACCGCAATCCAAAAACGGGTCGACAAATCAGACACTATAAATGGGCCACCAGCAGCCTCTTCCGCGGCCTCAAAGCACAGAATTGAAGCTTTGTAACAGCCCAGAGCGGCTGAGGCGCGCCCAAGTTCATAGGCGATGGCTGGATTGTCTCTTGGTTCTTCCAGAAGACCGAGGACCGCCTGCTCGGGTTGTTCGGCAAACTGAGCCTGTATCGCCCCATGCAAAACGTCGCGACTTGAATCAAGATGTGCACCATCAGCGGCTTTATAAGCCTCGTCGAGAGCCAGGTTGAAATCGCTGACGTCCCCATCACTGGTGCTGAACCACGACGGCTTAAACCAGACTTGATGAGGATCAAATTCCAGGCTAGGCAAATTGAAAGGTCGGTCACCTCCAAAAAATAACCTGATACTGCCGCTGCCCGAATAGGCCGTTAATGTGAAGTCGCCCGGGTCCGTTCCCAGTCGTGCGTGGCGATGAGCAAACGCCTCAAGGTCGTCCCAGACTGCATCGATGGCGCCCGCTTCACCCAACTCGAGAATTTTCGACTTGGTCTCATCAAAGAGGTCGGTCAATGTCCCATCATGGAATTGCTCGGCAAGCGCGAGGTGACTGTCCACCTGAGATGAATCACCGGCTCTGGCACGCTGTATCGCCTTGTGGAGATTCAGCTTAACAAGCTCAGTTTGCGTCTGACTCAGAAGTGCCCGCGCCCCATCATCGTCGATATCTAGAAGCTGCAATCTGGCTTCTGCGTACCGACCGTCGGAGACAAGCTTCCGCGCTTTGTTTATTTTGTCTTCGGTCGATGGAAACAACCAAGAAAAGATACCCATGATGACCTCCCGCAAAATCGTCAATATTTAGTCAGCATCAGGGCACTATACCCAAACGGACGAAGGAAGAAAGAGAGCAATTTAAGCAAGAACGCGTTGACGACCATTCCCATGGCAGATCAGAATGGGCAAAGTCCAATGGTCTGCTACGCACAGACCTATTGGAATACAAACTGAGAGAACAGAGATATGCCTCGATACCCAGACTTAAACCCCTTTGTGAGTCAACCAAACCGGTCCTCTTATTCGACCCTTGCAGCCCTCGCGTATCATCGTGGTGGTCAGGTCTATCCTCTGCATATCGGTGATACTTGGCTCGAACCCGCAATCCCATGTCGGATGGAATCTCTGACCATTGCTGACCACCCCGGCATGCACACTTATTCACCTGTTCAAGGCCGTATGGAATTGCGTCGGGCGATTGCCGAACGCACTAGAATGACGGGCGATCAACCGGCCGACGTGGACGAAATCCTGGTGACTGCGGGCGCCACTGCCGGCTTATTTGCTCTGGCAGCGGCCATGCTAAAGCCTGGGGATGAAGTCCTGGTCATCGCTCCGTATTGG
>MDTC01123175.1_pt1 | contig 21368 bp, 12 predicted proteins | sample 811181 | NCBI WGS metagenome assembly MDTC01 (sample SAMN05326644, study PRJNA326480) | marine metagenome | isolation source: seawater | place: Pacific Ocean: North | collected 2011 | reverse complement strand
AGGTGCTTTGAATGGTCAATCCGTAGTTCCGGATACTCCCGGAACTGCAGGAAGTTCTCCGATCTACGAAGTAGAAAAGGGAAGCTTGGCCGCGACCATAGATGGCTCGGGAGAAACTTGGAATCTTCAATCCGTCAATACGATTACGGTTAGTGATACAGCAACTTATAACCTCGAGAGCATAACCAATGCCCGAGGAACCCTCACACAACTCACGGCTTGGATGGAAAACTTGGCCACTGAACGCGCACTGGTTGGAGCAAACCTTAGCCGACTTGAGAAGGAAATGGATAACTTGAGCCGAAAAATGGGAAGCAGGGAAATGGCCGTAAGTAGGATTCAAGATACCGACGTAGCGCGCGAAAGCACTAAGTTAGCCTCCAACCAAGTGAAATTGCAGGCAAGCGTGGCAATCTTGGCCCAAGCCAAGCAGACGAACGTGTTGTTGGCCGATCTCGTAAGGGGCGTAAACGTAGGCGGATAGGGGGATCCCCTTACCCTTCCTCCTCGCCCAAAGCGAGCCTTGCGATCCCCTTCAAGTCGAGCTTACCCGTGGGCAGCATGGGAATTTCGTCCACCGTCTTGATTTCCTTGGGAATCCACAAGTTGGCCAAACCCGCCTCGGAAAGGCGCTTCCTCAAGTCATCGAAATCCACCTCGGGTACAGCCAACAATACGAGGCTCTCTCCTTTTGCAGGGTCGTCCTTGCTGCCGATTGCGACGAGGGGCTTGTCGCTTTCCTCTACGCCCAATGCCTTAGCAACAGCTTGCTCAACTGTGCCGTGCGGCACCATCTCGCCACCGATCTTGGAAAACCGTGAAAGGCGACCCTCGATAAACAGAAAGCCGTCCTCGTCGAACCGGCCGAGGTCGCCCGTGTGAAACCAGCCGTCTCCCGGCAATACCTCGAGGGTTCTTTCGGGTTCCCCCAAGTAACCACCGAAGACGTTCGCCCCGCGGAAGCAAAGCAGGCCTGTTTCCGTAGGCTTGCGTGGCTCTCCCGTATCGGCATCAAGAACGCATCCGACCACGCCAGGCAACAGTTTGCCAACGGAACCTTTTCGAGTACCCTCATCAGGCCGGTTGATGCTCAACACGGGGGAAGTTTCAGTCAGGCCATAGCCCTCCAAGTATTGGCAATCGAAGTCATTCCGCCATTTGTCGGCAAAACCGTCGGGAGTTTTTTCGGCACCCGACACGATAAAACGCACACTGGCAAAGTCTTCCTCCGTTCCTTTCCTTAAAAAAGGCCGTAAAAAGGTGGGAGTACCCAACAAGACACTCACTTTTTGCTCGCGAATTGCCGTCAGACCTTTTTTCACCTCAAGAGGAGAAGGCACAGTCACCAACTTGATTCGAGCGAAGAAAGCAAACCATAAGGTTACGGTAAAGCCGAAACTGTGAAAAAGCGGGAGGTTACCCAGTAAGGTCTCGCCTTCCGGAATTATCGCTATGCGCCTGATTTGCAGGCAGTTGCTCAGTAGATTTCGGTGGGACAAAGCAACGCCCTTAGGCATCCCCGAACTTCCACTGGTGAAGAGCAAGCCCGCCTCGGAATCTCCACCCTTACGAGGAATATTGAGCAGGGAGTTCGCCAAACAGCAAGGCAAAGCGAGAACCAAAGCTCTGCGCATAAGACGAAGCTTGGAACCGCGTATCTCCTTCAATGCGACACCGACGTCCAGATAACCGGGAATCCATGGAAAATCTTTTAATTTCGCCCGAACTTTTTCGGCGCTCAGCAACAAGTCGATACCCGCTCGCTCAATGGAACTTTCCACCGCCGCCCTGCCCAGAGAGAAATTAAGGTTCACGGGCACCTTGTCTGCAAAAACCACTGCCAGATTCGCAATCACTCCACCTATACCGGGAGGAAGCACGATACCCACTCGCTTTGCGGACGTCGTCTTTTTCAGTCGATCAGCCAACAAGGTGGCCAAAACCAACAATCCTTTCGCATCCACCTCGGTGGGATTGGCTACCGCGTAATCAACTACCGCAACACGCTTGCGATCTGCATGCAAGGATCGGAATATCTCAAGAGCCAAGTTACTGGCCAAAGTCTTTTCGTGCGTACTATCAAAAGATGCATCATCCGCATCGACTATTTGACCATTTTCACTCACGACAAATCACTAATTCCGAAGATCTGCGATGTAGCGAGAAAAAAACTACTCCGTCAGCAAAACAGACTGATTTTAACTACCACAAAAGCTTGTCTAAGCCAAGAAAGTATCCCAGGCAACTGATACGACGATCCAGTCCGTTATATTATTAAAAATGGCAAGACAATGAGGAAGTTAGCCAATGATTTCTCTGGATTGCTCTGTCGAACTACACTCCTCCCAATGACAGGGACTAACTAAAGTTATGTTTGCAAAGCCCCCTGTCACCTGGTGGAGTAACTGAAAATCAGTTCCCCACCCAAATTATAGTCACCATGCCCTGACCAGCATTCGAACCAGCTATATTACTCTGATTAGTGCCTCCATTGAAGGAACCGCCGCCACCGCCAGCACCCCAAGTCGACGACGAATAATTGTTGCCACCACCGCCTCCGTTGTAACCACCGCCACCGCCACCAGCACCGGAATTATCGGACATACCACCGCCTCCGCCAAAACCACCGTCGCCAGCATTGCCAGAAGTATAAGAAGAAGTTTGGTGCGTGAATTCACCACCCTTTCCCCCATTTGTGGGGGATTCACCACCCTTTCCTTCTGGATTTCTTAGATTCAATCCATTGGCTCCGTTACTCAGCCATCCGGCACCACCACCACCAGTAGAATAACTAGATAAATTTAGTCCACCAGCACCACCACCGCCATTGGTTCCACCAGCTCCATTGCCAGTGCCTCCAGTAGAATTAATGCACACTGCCGTGGCGGATCCTTGACCACCGTTACCCGCCTGCGCTTGGCCACCACCACCACCGGCAATGATTAAAGGTTGATTCGGGGAAAGATAAACGAAAGTTCCACCACCTCCTCCAGCACCATAGCCTGCTCCAGATCCAGAGCCTTGAGCTGTCTGTTCTCCCATCTGACCAACAAGTAATCGGACCACCGAACCTGCCGAAAGAGCCAAGTTACCTGTAATTTTTGCTCCTTTCCCTCCATTTTCACCGCCGCCCTTCGCTCCCCAAGCCTCGATGGCGTAAATCCCAGTTGCGGGTACAGTCCACTCTTGTATACCTTGGGTATTGATCGTTACCTTACCCGCAAGAGTGCTGTTGCTACTGGAATAACTGGCGTCAACTTGTGCTTGAGAAGGTCCAAGGCGACCGGACGCTCCTGCATTCGTGAAATTCCAAGGACCAGAAGGCACGGCAGCTACGTTCACCGTGCGGGAAACGTTTGTAGCTGTATTACCGGCGGCATCAGAAACGCTGTACGTCAAAACGTTGACGCCCGTGGCGTTGACGTCCACCGACCCCAAAACAGTCACATGATTCGAAAGGTTACCATCAAGAGTATCGATCGCGGTAGCTCCGGGATCATTCCAAGAAGTGTTTAAGGCGTGCGAAACGTTGGCATCTCCGATCAAGGTAATGACTGGAGCCGTGGTGTCGACCACCGTGACCGTTCTTACTTTCTCGACAGCTGGGTTGCCGCCCACGTCGGAAACATTGTAGGTGACGTTGTGATCTCCTGAAGCGGTATCGTTGAAGTCGTGGCCTGCCACGACTATGGAAGCAGTCAAGTTACCGTCCAGAGCGTCTAGGGCGGTGGCTCCGGCATCGGTATAGGAAGTGGCGGCTTCGTGGATTACGGAATCGGCGCCTAGTAAAGTGATAATGGGGGAATTGGTAGCCACGGTGAAAGTGGCGGAGTTGCTAGTCACGCCACCCCAGTCGTTGCTGACTACCACACTGTAGTTGCCGTCGTTCCCCGCGTTGACGGAGCTCAAGACAAGCGTGGCATTCGTTTCGCCAGAAAGGTCGACGCCGTTCCTTTGCCACTGGTAGGTAAGGAACTTTCCGGTAGCTTCGGAAGAGAGGGTCGTTCCCATTCCTTGGAGGACAGAGACGCCAACGGGATGATTGGAAATTTCGGGCAAGAAGTACTTCACCAAGTCGGGATGCATGTTGGCAGCCGTTACGGAAGCCGAGGAAAGAGACGCGTTCAGGTCTGCCCTGACATCGGCTGCTAGCATATCTCGAGTCACGGAACCCGCCACGATGCTGTGATCGAGATCCGCCAGCACGTCGGCAGCCAAGCGTGAACGCGTAATCGTGGCGTTCAAGTCGGCGAGCACGCCGGGAGCCAGATCCGACAAATGAATAGTACGATTCAAGTCAGAAAGCACGTCGGCGGCCAAGCGTGAACGCGGAATCGTAGCGTTCAAGTCGGCGAGGACGTCGCCGGGAAGCATTTGACGGGTAATCGAGTCGGCAGACAGGAAGCCATTATTGGCCACCATTGAATCGACTGCGGCTTCACTGAGGTTGGTGTCGGTATCAGAGGAGGGTAAGCCCAATCCTATGATATCGGCTTTATTGATAGCCAGTTTACTGAAGGCTATATTGGCATTGGAGGCAATGGCGGCGTTATTCACCGTTTGGTTGAAATCTGCGAGGACTTCGGCGGAGAGCATGCTTTTGGTGACTGCGCCGGGCTCGACGGCCTTGGCGACGTTTGCCAGATTCGCCACCTCGGCGGCGAGAGCGTGAGGAACGGAGGTAATACGCTGGTCGGGTAACATGTGAAACCATTCCTGCGTGTCGGATTGGTAGAAGCGAACTTGCAGATAAAGCTCGCGATGATCGAGAAAAAGGTTGTTTGGAAAAGGTTTCATGCCCTGCCCACCCAAAAAAATGATGTAGTTGCCGCGGTCTACGGGTACATTAATGGATCCGTTAGCATCGGCATTGCGCCAGTGCACGGTGCCATTTGAGTCGCGGAGGGTGAAGGTGAAGAGAGCGTTGCCATCGAAGTTCACACCGTTAACAGAGACCTTACCGGAGTAAGGAACAGGCGCAGCAGGCAAAGCCCAAGGCAACAAATAAAGAAAAAGAACAGGTAAAACTTTCATGACAAATTACTCCGAATGTGTTGCAGGTATAAAAATTATCATACTAAAACACATGCTGTAATCAAGCGGGAAAGCAAAATTGTGGAGCAAATCCGAAACATAAATCACTCTGGTTAAAGCCCAAGGCATTAAACTATTTTTCGATCTTCCTTGCGGCGCCGACGGCAGCCGAGGCGTGAATGAGACCGGCGCCGTAACGGCTGTCACGGCCTTCGTCACCTAAATCGGTTGCGGTGTCCTCAAGTAATTGCTTTACTTCCCAAGGATTAAGCTCCGGATTGGCCGAGAGAACAAGTGCCGCTACCCCAACCCCATGTGGTCCCGAAAAGGAGTTGCCGGCGGGACCGATCACCAAAGAAGCACCCTCCTCGGCGCTGACTGCCTTCCAACCTCGGGCCTTGGTCAAACGATTCGGTGTATGGGTCCAAACCGGGAAGCCGGTTGGAAAGGCACTGAGGTCCGGCTTGGAAAGAGGTTTGTCCTTGGGATAATCCGAGAAGAAGGCGACCTTGTCCCAGTAACAGGGACCGTGACTACTGAAAGAGACGGGCGATCGATCCCTTGCCACCCCTGCCATCGCAATCACACAAGGGATATCCTTGGGCAAGCCGATTTGCTTGCCCTCAGGCATTACTCGTCGGGATTTTGGACCATAGTTGCCTGCGCCGCCAACCGCCAAGACGCCGGCGGCGGAAAGATGTTCGAAGGCGTTGCGGTAAAGCCCTCGCAAGTGACCGAGATTGCGACCCACAATCATGAAGCTCATGGAAACGACGTCGGCGCCATTGAGAACTAGGTACTCCAAGGCCCTGAAGTCGAAGGATCCCTTGATCAGCATAAGCTCGGACTGTGGTGCGACTCCCGTTTGCCAACCACTTTTGGCAGAGGTTCGACCCGCAATGATGCCGGCGCAAGCACTACCATGTGACATGGTTGATTCGCGTTCGAGAATATTTCCGGTTCCGGAAGTGAAATCGTAGCCGAAAACATCGTCGACTAAGCCGTTCTCATCGTCGTCCTCTCCATTGAGGGTTTCGTTTGGGTTTTTCCAAAGGGCAGTGGCCAAAGAAGGGGTCGGTAAAATACCCGAGTCGATCACCGCCACCGTTACGCCCTGCCCGAATGCACCTTCCTGAAGCCAGACTTCAGGTGCCTTGATCGCCTTAACGTTCCATGGAATTCTGACGTTCTTCAATCGTACTTCAGTACTCCGGGACTTCTCCTCGCGCAAATTGGCCAAGACCTTCATGGCTAACATGCCCGAAGGAGACATCGATTTAGAAGGTTTTCTCGGACGAGACAATCGATCGAGGTAGACGAAGGATACCGTTTCGTCCTCCCCCAATCGGTGTATAGCCTCGGGTTTGGCGACACAGGAAAAACCGTTGACGATCCAATACCGACTCGATCCACGAATCGAACCCGCCTTTTCCAATTCCGCCACCAAGCCCTTGATATTTTCCCACGAATCGTCCGCCTTCTTCCTCAACAATGCGAGAGTTTCTTTACGATTTTTCGATCGAGGAAGGTTCGACTTCGCCTTGCAGAAAGCCTCTCGATCGCCCGCCATCCTGAACAACTGATCCTCCATGCGGACGAAGACGGGACGAAAAGAATCGCCCGTCACAGGGAGTGCCTCGTCGATCTTTGCTCCCATGAGGAAATGAGAAGCAAAAGCCACTCCCCAAAAAGAGAGAGTTGGAAGAAAGCGATTCATGAAGGGAGAAATGGCTCCCCTTAAGAAAATTTTATTCGGCCAAATACTTCTTTACTTTAGCCTCTAGCCCTGAGCGTGCGCTTTGGTCGACCAAATTGCCCTTCTTGTCCACCAACCACATGGCGGGAATGCTCCGAACGCCATGTTCTTTAGCCAATGTGTTGGCCCACCCCTTGCCATCGCAAAACTGGGCCCAAGGCATTTCGTTCTTGGCCACGAAATCAGTCAGCTTTTTTTTGTCTTTGTCCAGAGAGATTCCAACAATCTCAAAGCCTTTATCATGCAGTTCGCCGTAGGCTTTCTTGACGTTCGGCAACTCCTGAATGCAAGGTCCGCACCAAGTAGCCCAAAAATCGATCAGCACCACCTTGCCCTTCATCTTAGACAAATCCACCTCACGCCCATCGACTGCCGTGAATTTCATCTCGAGGGGTTTCCCAAGAGCTTCCATTTTCTTCAACTCGCCCTGTGCTCGACCCACTACTTGCGTAACTTTGGGATTAGAGCTATTAATCGCCGCCAACTCCTTGAAAATAGAGACTTTCTTCTGCTTGTCGCCGGTTCTGCCGGCAACGAAAGCGAGCATAGAATAGGGAATCGGTTCTTCCGGATAATCCTTGATGAGCAGACGCCCCACTCGTTCCACTTCCTTTAGCCCCTCCTTGGGATCCTTCTTCATGGCGGCACGCGCCCCAGCATCCAATTTCTTGAAGACTTCTTGGAATTCAGGTTTAGCAGCATCAGCTTGCTTGTCCTGAGCTTTATTTTTCCCGACTGCAAGGTGAGCAACGGATCCGGTAAAAAAAATGGCTGCAAGCAAGAGCCCATGAAACAAGACGAAAATTATTTTCATTCGACCACCATTAGCCTCCTACAGATGACAATACGAGCCCAAATACGGAAGGTTAAAGAATTCAACCAAGACTAAGGAAGGATTGAATAAGATCCAAACACGTCAAGAGATCTAGCCTGTGAAGTCTAAACCTTAAGACCCGCTAAGGCAGCCTTCTTGACTATATTCTCAACGGAAATACCAAGCTCCTTCATCACGATATCGCCAGGAGCGGAAATGCCGAATCGGTCAATGCCGACCACTACGCCATCAAGCCCGACGTACTTTGACCAGAGACCGGTCACTCCAGCCTCGACGGCCATCCGGTTACGACATTTACGAGGTAAAACGGATTGCCTGTAATCGTCGTCCTGCCGATCAAAGCGTTCCATGCAAGGCATGGAAATAACGCGAACGGTTTCACCTAGTTCGGTTGCGGCGGAAAGAGCTAAGGAAAGCTCGCTTCCGGAAGCAAGGATGATGAGTTCAAGCTCAGTTTTTTCGCGGCGAGCGACATACCCACCTCGCAAAACGCCGGCACGCCGTTCGGCCACCGAAATCTCGTTGAGATTGGGAACGCTTTGTCGAGTCAGGAGGAGACCGGTGGGACCATCCGCACGCTCGATGGCCGCGACAAAAGCTCCGGCCGTTTCCTCGGGATCAGCGGGACGAATGACGTCGAGGTTGGGTATGACCCGCAAACCACTGACAGTCTCGACCGGCTGATGAGTTGGGCCATCCTCGCCGACACCAACCGAATCGTGCGTCCAAATATGAAAAACGGGCAGACCCACGAGCGCAGACAAGCGAACGGAACCGCGCATGTAGTCAGCAAATACAGCGAAAGTTGCTCCGGAAGGCAGAAAGACACCATAATAACCAATTCCGTTTACGATCGCACCCATGGCATGTTCGCGAATTCCGAACAGGAGGTTGCGACCGGCATAGTCGTCGCGAGAAAAATCACCTTGCTCCTTAAGGTAGTTCTTGGTCGACCCGTGAAGATCGGCAGATCCACTGACTAGTAATGGCAAGGCTTTAGCCAAATCGTTGATAATTTGAGAACCGGCTGCCCGGGTGGCCAGTTTGGCATCCTCCGGAAACACTTGTACTTGATCCATCAAGTCAGCCGGCAACTCGCGAGTGAGGCCACTTTGAAGAAGAGATGCTTTTTCGGGATTGGCGGACTGCCAGGCGGAAAAAGTTTGATCCCAAGCTCGACGACGGGCGATTTGCCTCTCCTTGTGCTCCGCAAAATAAGCCCGAACCTCGTCCGACACAAAGAAAGTTTCCTCGGGCAAACCCAATCCTTGACGAGCAGACTCGGCGAACTTGGCCCCACCCTCACCGTGTCCTGCCGAGGTTCCCTCGACTTCGGGAATTCCTTTGCCGATAACTGTCTTGATCTCGATGAAGGTAGGCTTTCCGTTAGAATTGGCGCGAGCGCGAGCAAGGGCTCCGGCAATCGCTTCCATATCATGCCCGTCTTCCAAGCGCTCAACCTCAAAACCATAGGCTGCGAAACGATCCAGGACACTTTCGCTTTGAGTGGCTGAGGCCATCGCATCCAAGGTGACGTCGTTGGAATCGTAAAGGAGGACAAGGTTATCGAGGCCAACGTGCGCTGCCAAAGAAGCGGCCTCGGCGGCAACCCCTTCCTGAAGACAACCGTCTCCAGCCAAACATACCACTTGATGATTAATTATTTCGTGCTCGGGCGTATTGAAGTGGGCGCCGGCCATCTTACCGGCAATGGCCATTCCCACGGCATTACCCACCCCTTGACCAAGAGGACCTGTGGTAGATTCGACTCCAGGAGTTTCGCCAAATTCCGGATGTCCAGGCGTTTTGCTGTGCAATTGGCGGAAGTTCTTAAGTTCTTCAAGAGAAAGATCAAAACCGGCCAAATGGAGCCAACCATAGAGGAACATGCTACCGTGACCTGCTGAAAGCACAAAGCGATCGCGATTTAGCCATTCCGCATCGGAGGGATCTACCTGAAGATCGTATCCGAAAAGAACGGCTCCGGCTTCAGCAGCTCCTAATGGCAAACCGAGGTGGCCTGAACTGCATGCGTGAATCGCGTCTATAGAAAGACCGCGAGCCTGAGAGGCGGCTCGCTTAAGTATATCTAATGGAAGAATATTCATAAAGAGATAAGGATTAAAACGCCGAATAAAAAATGGCGAGCCTTAGATTCGAGAGCAGGGAACGGACTCGCTTAAAAGTCGTCTACTTGCTGAAAATTACGTCTTTGGCCGTAAGCTCGACTTCATTCTCGCCGGGATTGACCTTCACTTCTTTCGACCAAATGGTGACAACGTCGGTCTCCAAGTCCTTGTCAACCCCGATGAGAAAATACTTCTCATCCGGAGAAAGGCCTGCCACAGCAGCTTTACCATAGGGGTCGGTTCGGGTTTTGCGCACCTTGGCCTCGAGGAGAATTGACTTAACCCCCAAGGCAATGTCGGGATAGGCGGCTTTATCCTTTTCAGCGCGCCCCCATAGATCGATGAGAGTGGAAACCTCACCGGCAACAGCATCTTGTAGTTTGAGCTTACCCAACAATTCCTGAACGTTTCTAGTGGTTACGTAAAATTCCGATGCTTGAGCGGGACGAACGCCTCCGTTTGGTAAATTGACGTTAGCGCTTAATTTGAGAATAGAGCCCAAAGGAGAATCAGAACTACCTTCAGGTTTATAACCGAGCCCGGATAGAGTACGGGCGGAATGGGAGGAAAGATTATTGCCGGAGCCGAAAGCACTTCCGCGAAGGTCGGGTAGCACGGGCCCCATCGGTGGAACAGGCACCAAAACATCCGAAAGTTTACGGGGAGGAGCGGCTTGAGCTACACGATCAACGTCGACGGGTTCAGTCGAAAGCTTTTCCAAGAGGTTCGACAACTCTTCAGCCTGCTTGTGCAAGGCTACGTCATCCTTATCGAGGAATTCGGCCAATTGATCGTCCCCTGGACGGGGAACCTTTGGGCTGACTGTCCCGAGAAGTTGCTGCTCTATTTTCCTAACACGATCCGCAAGTCCTAAACTCGGAGATATAGAAACAGGCGGGATTTTTTTGATACTTTTCAAATCAACGATTCCGAAAACCTTTGGCGAACTCCGAGGGAATTTTCCCGCGAGAGAGGGATTTCTTTGTAATAAATTAAGGGAAAGAAAAGAAGAATCACCGGCATCAATGCGTGCGAAAGGATCATAATGAATCGGAAACAACAAAGGAGGACGAAAGGAACGATGACGATAGTCCCGAATGGCAGGACCGTCCAATTCATTAAATCTCAAAGGCCATTCCAGTGAAGACCCTTTAGGAATCTCGCCCGAGGAATTCTCGGCGAAGATCGAAATAAAAGGAGTTAAAAGGAAAAACAAAAGCCAAATGAAAAAAGCAAATTGATAGACCTTAAGAAGAGGTGTGAACATAAAGAAAACAAGCGTAAGAGGAGATTTTTTTTGAGATTTTGCAAAGCTTTTCTTCTTGCAAAAGGAAAAAACTTCCGTTTCTGGTAGTTGAAAATTGCATAAATCCAAGAAGCGTCAAAACGACATCAGTTGAATTTACAATTTGGGATTAGTTGCAAAAAGCCCCTAGATCAGCTCAAAAAACAAATCTCCTTGCTGGCTCACTTATTCATTTAAGAATAAATATCTTTGTTGTAGAGACATTTCCCAGAGGAAATATTTAGCTCAGGGAAACAAGAAATTAAACAAATTTTATTAACGACATCGCAATAAGAGCTTTGAAAACTTTTCAGTAACCAAGAAATTATGTCAGAATCAACAGCACATCCCACCCCAATGATAGAGGCAAAGGGTCTCTGCAAGTACTACGGCGACTTCATCGCAGTCGAGGACTTGAACTTTGAAATCAACGAAGGCGAGGTGGTAGCTTTCCTCGGGCCGAATGGAGCCGGTAAGAGCACCACAATGAAAATGCTCACAGGCTTTCTCGCTCCTTCAGCGGGCACATCTCGTATTTGTGGACTTGAAGTCTCGGAAAATCGAGCTGAGGTCGCAAACCGAATCGGTTATCTCCCGGAGAATGGTCCACTGTACGAGGAAATGACTCCTATTGATTTATTAAATTTCTTTGGAGATGCTCGAAGTATGAGTAAAAACCTTAAGGCTGACCGCATCGAAAAAGTCATCGACCAATGCGCCCTCCAAACCGTCGTCACCAAACCAATTTCGAAATTATCCCGTGGATTTCGCCAACGAGTGGGCATGGCAAACGTCTTGCTACATGAACCTGACGTATTGATCATGGACGAACCGACTGCAGGTCTAGACCCAAATCAAGTTTTGGAGGTTAGAAAAACAATTAAAGGTTTGGGTAAGACGATTTTGCTATCGACTCATATCCTTCAAGAAGTAAGGAACGTGGCGGATCGGATTCTTCTCATCAATCAAGGAAGGCTTGTATTTTCGGGCACTCCCGACGACCTGAAGGAAGAACCCTCTCTCGATGATTGGTTCAATCGCGAAACAAAAGTCGCCTGAATCGTGTCACTCCTCTTGAATTATCTTAACATTTAAAACTTTCAGTTATTACTTATGAACTTCAATGCAGTACTAGCAGTGTTCAAACGCAACCTCGCCTCATACTTTGGGAGTCCAAGCGGTTACGTATTTATTTGCGCATTCCTACTTGCCAGCGGATTGGCCGCTTTTTGGCCACAGGAATTCTTTGATTCGAACCTAGCGAACCTCGATCAATTAAACAGGTTTTTGCCCCTGATCTTTCTTGGATTCATTCCCGCCATCACAATGAGTGTGTGGGCGGACGAGAGACGACAAGGAACGGATGAACTTCTGCTGACTTTACCGGGTAGCGATCTCGCCGTAGTGATTGGGAAATACCTCGGGGCAGTCGCTATCTTTACAGTCTCCCTCCTCTTTTCCCTTCTCGCCAACATATACGTTCTTAGTGACTTAGGATCTCCCGACCTCGGTCTGCTTTTCTCGACATACGTCGGTTACTGGTTCGTAGGCTTGTCAATGTTGGGCATAGGTATGGTCGCATCTTTTCTTACTCCAAATCTAACGGTAGCCTTCATCCTCGGGGTTGCTTTCAATACCCCGATTGCCCTCTTGGCAGATTGGCAATGGGGAGTCTCCGAAAACTTCCTAGATTTCAGTCGTGGTATCATCAGCATCTCCAGCATGGCCTTCTTCTTCGGCCTTGCGTGCTCCATGCTTTATCTTTGCTCCGTCCTCATAGGTCGTCGACACTGGGCTGGCGGTCCCACGGGAACTTCCCGAGCCTTTCACCATGGCGTTCGCACTTTGGCCACTATAATAGTCGCCCTTTCGATTACGATGTTCTTCCGGAACAACGATTTCATTCGCTTAGACGCGACTGCGGAAAAACTCAGTACGCTTTCCGATGGCAGTCTCGCCTTGATCGATTCCATCGAAAAAGAAAACGGCGCAATCGAGATCGAAGCTTTTGTAAGCCCGGCGGACGCCATGCCTGAATCCTACGTTCAGACCAGAATCAATTTGCTTAGCACATTGCGGGAATTGGAACGAGACAGCCAAAACCTTACAGTGAATGTATATACCATCGATGCGGAAGATAACGCTTCACTGACTGCAGAAAAATACGGGGTTATCAACTTGAATGGGAACAACCCTCCCCTTTCCGTTCAAGAACAAGGTCGCTGGACGACTTGGAACAAAGATCTGTATCTTGGTTTGGTCGTCAAAGGAAATGCCGGCCAACAAACGATTCCATTCTTCTACAAAGGTCTACCCGTCGAATATGAGATTATGAGAACAATCATGGCGGTAACTGATTCATCAATAAAAAAACGCATAGGAATCTTTAAAACCGATGCTCCCATGATGGGAGCTGCAGGAATGGGTATGATGGGAATACCCATGGGAGGCGGTTCTCCACCCTGGTTATTCGTCACCGAGTTGAAAAAGCAGTACGACGTCCAGGAAGTCACCGGAGGTCCGATCAACAAAGGCGACTACGACGCTCTTGTAGTGGTCCAACCCTCCACGCTTGAAGAAGAAAAACTAGGCGACCTAATCGCCGCAATCAAGGCGGGTGTACCCACCGCAATATTCGAAGACCCGCTTCCCTTGATCAATGGTAGTTTTCCAGGCACCTACGAACCACGACGAAGCAACCAGCAAGGCGGCGGACCGGGGCAACCTCCCCCGCCCGCTCCCAGCAAGGGAGATATATCTAAACTGTGGAGCCTGCTTGGCGTTCATTTCAACGTAGCCCCGAAAGATCGCTTGGCAGGGATAAGGCAAGTATTGGGAATTCTTCGGGCGACCGCCAACCAAACTCTAACCCCTTTAGCTGGATTTCCGGAAACCGGAGCGTTTTTCGGCAAATTGGGTGAGTTGGAAGCAAAATCCGCCGAATTCGAAGCCCGAGTCAAGGCGAACTCGCCTTTAACGCAAAGCGATTGGGATATTATTAAATTGGAAGATCTGCGTGAAACCGTACGAAAATTGGATTACAATCACCCTGTACGCCAAAGAGTCGAAAAAACGCTCTCACCTTTCGAGGAACGGCTCAAGGGATTGGAAAAGCGAGTATTGAGGGATTCCTACAACCCATTTCCTAAGATTGAACGAAATGAAGAACAGTTCCCCAGTGAATTCATCTACGTCGGTGGAACGGAAAATTCCTTCGGTGAAACGGAAGTGACCTCGGAGCTCCAATATCTTCTCTTCACTTGCCCGGGTTCGCTTTATGATGCCGGTGCCAAAGGTTTGAAATTCACACCCATGCTCAGCACTCGAGGACCAGTTGACGAAAATAGTAAGGGTACGGGAGCCACCAGCCTCGATAACTTTTGGACCGGTGGAGTTTTCGGATCTCCCCGACGATTCAATCCGGCTCGAACCCTTTACATGGGGAATGGGACTTCCCAAGTAATCGGCGCCTTCATCAGCGGACAAGTCCGAGATGGAAACTCCACAAATGAGGTCAATCTTTCTTTAGTTGCAGATGCCGATGTTTTAGCCGACCCTTTCTACAATATCCGCAGTCGGGGACCGGAATCCGACTTCCCGCTCGACGTGGACAACGTTACCTTCGCACTCAATATCGTGGACAAGCTTGCCGGAGAAACAAAATTTCTCGACATCCGAAATCGTCGTCGGCTTCACCGCACTCTGGAGGAATTCGAGAAAAGCATAGAAGAAGCGCGCGAAGAGGAATCGAATGCTACTGAAGAAGCCAACGAGTCGATGAAGATCCTGATGGCGGAGGAAAACAAGAAATTGAACCAAGCTCTCGCAGAGGTCCAGACGCGTCAAGGCGCCATGACGCAAGGACAATTCATGCAAGTACTGCAAACTGAGGCCGCCAAGCTGCAAAAAAACTTAGGCAGAAAGGAACGCGAACTGAAAAAAGAGACCGACAAAAAAATAAAAAGTGCCCAAAGAAAACGAGATAGGAAGATAAAGAACAAGCAAGACACCATCAAAAGCTTATCGGTTTTTCTTCCACCGATTCCCTTGTTGCTAATAGCCATCTACGTTTTTGTAAGAAAACGACGAGCTGAGATTCAAGGAGCTCATTCAAATCGCATTCGCAATTAACGCGGCAAACCTCTTTCGCACAAACAGAAAACTTTTACTTCAGCCATGAACGACAATACTAAAACCTTAGCTTTCCTCGGTGCAGCAGGAGCTGCAATCGTCCTTGCTTGGACATCCATGCCGCAGGGGCGCGAAGCAACCTCCTCCGCCAATAAAATGGGGAAATCTCTTTTCGATCCATTCGACGGAACGGAGGCAACTGCGATAAACATAACCGAAGTCGACCAGGAGCTTCAGGAATCTAAGTCCATCGAGGTTGCTCAAACCGAAAAAGGATGGTTCATCAAGCGAACGGGTAAGGTCGACTACCCCGCCGACGCAGACAACCAATTACAGGACGTATCCACCGTACTTCTAGACATAAGGATTGTAGACATAGCCGGCGAGGGAAGTGGAGAACACGCAAAGTTCGGCGTACTGAACCCCAATGTCGCCAACCCACAAGATGCCGGAATAGGCAAGTACATGGCCCTCAAAAACACATCAGGATCAAGTCTGGCTGAGCTGATCATCGGCAATGAAGTCAAAGACGTTTCCGGACTTCGATATGTCCGCAAGCCCGGAGAAAACACGGTTTACACGGCGGAACTCGAAAACGTCAACGACGTCTCCACAAAATTCGTCGACTGGGTGGAAAAGGATTTTCTCGACTTGGACAAGTGGGACATCCAAAGGATTACTTTGGACAATTACGAAGTAGCCAAGGGCCGTATCATTCCAGTAACTCCTCAAATTCTTGACTACAATAGTTCAGAATGGAAACTCTCGGGATCTATTCTTGCTGAGGGCGAAGAACTGGACAAAGACAAGCTAGACGCCCTGAAAGATGCTCTGGACGATCTTGAAATCATCGATGTGGAGAGCAAACCGGCCATTCTTGCAAGTAGCCTCAGCAAAGGTAGTGAGTTTGTAGACGTAAACAATGCACAAGCTCTGCAAGCAACGGCTTCATCACTCCAGCAAAAAGGGTTTTACGCAGCCAACGAACTCGACGCCGCCGGCAAACCCAAGGCTTACCCGAATGGAAAGCCCATGCTCAAAGTCGTTTCGGAAAAAGGTGAAATCCGCGTAGGCATGAAGGATGCAGTCGAGTACGTATTACGATTCGGTGAAACCTATCGTGGTCCCGAAGACGACGAAAATTCAACGGGTGACAGTCGTTACATCTATGCCTATGCCCGAGTCAATGAATCATTGCTCGATCCACCCGAATTGGAGATTGTCCCCTCTCCTCTCCCCGAAAAGCCCGCCCCCTTGGTGAAACCGGGAACTCCCTTGAACGAAACCAATGCAACTGTTATCCCCCCGTCATCTGTAGAAATCATTGAAGGCAACGAAGGCGACAAAGGTAAAGACGGAGAACAGGGTGACCCCGCCGCTTCTACGCCCCCTCCTCCCGGACCCCCACCAAACATAAAGCCTCCGTCCACTCCTCCAAGCGCTCCCCCTCCACCTCCTCCCGCCCGGCAACCTTCTCCCCCAAGTTCGGAAGCCAACGGCACCTCGGCAGCTAGTTCGATTGCAACCGACCCCGATGCAGAATACACCAAGATGCGAGCCCAGAGAGAAGCCGAAATTGCCCGTGTAAAAGCCGAAAACGCCAGCAAGCAAAAAGAATACACCGAAAAGCTCACTAAAGCTCAAGCAAGAGTCAAAGAGTTGAACGAAAAGCTAGCAGGTTGGTACTACGTCATCTCCAACGACGTTTACGAAAAGATCCGCTTGGAGCGTACCGATTTCGTTAAAACCCAAAAGAAAGAAGATGGTGACACCGCGAAACCTACAGAAGTCGCCGCCTCACATGTTCTTGTGGCCTATAAGGGAGGATCCAGAGCAGACCCAACGATTACCCGTTCAAAGGAAGAAGCCAAGGCTCGTGCTGTTTCTCTTCGCAAACAAATCGTAGACGAAGCCAAAGACTTCGCCGCCGTTGCCCTAGAAAATTCTGACGGCCCTAGCAAGACCAAGGGCGGCGATCTAGGAAAGTTCACCTTCGAGACCATGGCCAAAGCCTTCTCCGAAGCTGCATTCGCCCTTGATGTGGGTGGAGTTTCCGAAGTGGTGGAGACTCCATTTGGGTTTCATATCATCAAGAGAACCGAATAACGATACGAAGATCCTAAGCGGCTTGTTCCAAAGAACCCTCAAGCAAAGCTTAAGAGAGGTAGCCGGAAAAGGAGACTTTTAGTCTTTCCGATTTAACCCAAAGGCATATTCTGACGCCATATGGGTTTGCCTTTCCTTTCCAAAGAGAAGAACCGGATTCTCGCTCGGATTCGGTCCGATGAATCCACACGTCTCAGGCTGAAATACGATATTTACTATCATACTTTTGACGGACAGACGGGTACTCGCGTCCAACGCGAAGGTCGTGAATACGTCATGCTTTCAAGTAATGACTACCTCGGACTCAACCGACATCCAAAAGTCCTGGAAGCAGGACGCAAGGCATTGGAGGAATGGGGGTCAAGCACAACAGGGGCGCGGTTAGCGAACGGCGGTCGCTCCTTTCACGTCGAACTGGAAGAAGAACTCGCGGCATTCCTGGGTAAAGAGGCCTGTCACGTATATACCGCAGGATATCTGGCATGCTCTTCGGCGGTGGAAGGCTTCGCTGAAAGAAACGATCTCATCTTTGCCGACAAAAACCTACATTCGTCGCTTTGGTCGGGAATTCGTCTTTCGGGAGCTAGATGCGAACGGTTTTCCCATAACAATCCCGAGCATTTCGCTCAAATCATTGCCGATGAGCCCAAGGAAGTTCCCAGGATATTAGTTTTGGAAGGAGTCTACTCCATGGAAGGGCACGTCGCCAAGTTACCGGCCTTCGTGGAAGTGGCGAAAAATTACAACGCATTCGTCGTTTTGGACGAAGCCCACAGTTTCGGCATAATGGGAGATAAAGGTAGGGGAACAGCCTCTCACTTTGGAATCTCCGATAAGATCGACGTCCTCTGCGGAAGTTTTTCAAAAGCTCTCGCAAGCACCGGTGGCTTTGTAGGCTCCTCTCGTGAAAACATCGACTACCTTCGTAGTCACTCCAAGCAAACCATATTTTCCGCATCCCTCTCCCCCTGCGCCACAGCATGTGCTCGTACCGCCCTAAAGATCATCCAACAAGAACCAGAGCATCAGGAAAGACTGGAAAAAAACCTGATCCGCTACCGCTCCATCCTCAAGGAACTAGAGCTCGATACTTGGGAAAGCGAAACCCCTGCAATCCCCATTGTTCTGGGAGATAAAGAAAAAGTATACTTTTTCTGGAAAGCACTACTGGAGAAAGGCGTATTCACAGTCATTTCCATCGCTCCGGGAGTCCCTCCGAACAAGGATCTTGTACGAACCGCCATTTCAGCCGCCCATACTGATGAAGATCTAGATCAAATCGCCGAGGCCCTCGCCTACGCAAAGTCTAAAATCTGATAATTTCACTTTTTCAATTTCTTGAGGCGAAGGGCAAGCAATAGAGCCTCCAGCAAGTTCCCGACATGGCATAACCATGGTCGCGTCAATCCTCGCCATAAATAAGTGAGGGCATGCAAAACCTGATCCCGAACGGCTTGGCCCGAACGGACTTCGTCTCCCCACTTTTTCAAGAGAATTTGGGCATTACGATCATTGTGTGCCTTGCGCCCTTTAGTACCTCCCTTCACATGTAGGACCACGCTATCGTGAGCGACAAAGTGCCGCAACCCCTGCTTGTGCATCTGAAGGCAGAGATCTACGTCTTCGCAACCGTTAAGATAGATTTCATCAAAACCTCCAAACTCAAGGAAAGTATCACGACGGCATGTGCAACAGGCCGCAGTTACCGCACTCCATTCTCGAACCTCGCCCTTAAAGGGACGATGAAAGAAACCTTGCCCGAAATGCCTAGGGTTCCCTTTGGGGCCAAAGACGACTCCCATGTGATCATATCGCCCGTTGCGAACTAATCTCTGCACGTTGCCAACCATTCCGACACTCTTTTTGTCCTTAAGTACGGCCAACATAGGCAGGAGCCAATTACCCTCGACGAAGACGTCGTTGTTGAGAAAGCAAAGGAATTCACCTCGAGCTTCTCGAGCGGCAAGGTTGTTGTTGATGGCAAAGCCTTTGCGCTCCTCGTTAAACAATACTCGATGGGGTTCGCTGAGACCTCGGAGGTAATCCACAACGCCATCCTGACTCGCATCATCCACGACAACAACCTCATAAGACACCTTTCCCATCAAGGTTCTCTCCACGACCTCAAGGCACCTTCGCGTATATTCCGGCTGCTCGAATACGGAAATCAGGATGCTGACTTCGGGTTCATCGCTCATCCTTTGCATGCTCCAAGTAGATTGGCAAAAAGTTCACGAGCGGTTCGCTTAACGTCGAATCGAATACGGGCGGCAGCGGCAGCGGCTTTCCGTAGCCTGATCACATTATTCGGAGATGCAAGCAAACCTTGGATCAGCTCCACCCATTGATCGGTTTGGTGAGGGTCGCGAACAAAGCCCGTGACTCCCTCCTCCAACGCTTCGGCCGCTCCCCCGTGAGGTGAGCCGATTACGACTACCCCGGCCGACATCGCCTCCGGAATGACGTTTGGCAGACCATCGCGATCGCCATCGGGAGCAACCTTGCCCGTAAAGAGAAAAAGATCGCTTTCGGAGAAAAGGGCATGCACTTCAACTTCGAGAAGTGCCCCAAGAAAAGTGACGCAATCGGCAAGTCCAAGACGATCACACTCACGCTCCAATTCAACTCGCAATGGCCCTCCCCCGACGATTCGAGCCTCAAATTCGATACCGGCAGTGCACAAGGCTCTAAATATCGACAATTGCTCAAAATACCCCTTCTTGGAAACCAAACGCCCCACAGACAGGATTTGAATGGGTGCGGAAAAAGGGCCTCGCTGGGTAACCGAAGGCCATTTGGAAAGCCCGCGACGAACAAGTTTTAGCTTTGAAGAAGGCAAACCAAATTCGGAAAGACGCTCCTCAGTGGAAGCCGAAGACGTCCGAACAAAAGCGGCATCTCGTAGTTTTCGCTCGAGCAACCAGTCGCCATGACCACGAAAGACGTCGTAGGCATGGGCACCTATTGAGTATTCGATCCCTACGAGCTTCTTTAAGGCGAGGGCTGCGGTAGCGGGCATAGTGGCCCACACGGCATGGCAAAGCTCATAGCCTTGGCGCTTCATTTCATGAGCCCTCACAAGAGCAAAGCCAAGCCCGAGAAAAGTTTCGTTCCAATTCTGAATTGAGGGGCAAGGTAGCCTCCAAAGATCGTCCAGCACATCTCGAAAAGCTTGTGGACGTAGAAGAATCCAGTAAGGCAACCAAAAGAGCAGGCTCCATAATTCACGCAAACGAAAGCGATCGATCTTACGCCCCTCGAAAACATCATCACCTCTCCATATGGAAATAGGTGTTATCTCTGCCCCGATTCCCCATAGAGCAATTAGTTCCCTTCGAACAAAAGTTTCCGTCGGTCGCGGAAAAGTGGCGTAAAGAAAAGCCACCTTGGGAGAATCAACGGAAAGATCGCCAATTGGGCTTGTGCCCGTCATGCGGCTATTGGGGCCGCCCACGCCAATGAGCCTTAGTCTACGAGGCTTCTATCCGTGCCTCGAGAAGGGACTGTAGGGTTGTGAGAAGCAATCGGAAGTGGGGTAAGCCCACCATGACTTCCGTTGCCGTTGGTTCCATTACCATTACCATTACCGCTTATAGGGGTAGGAGTAATTAGCGTGGATAAAGCTTCATCGGAATCTCCCTGAACAGTCGGATAATAATCAAAGGTCAGTTTGATTTCTTCAGCCGATGCGGTTTTCTCATCACCCACCTTGATTTCGCCTTCAAACACGGCCAAGGGGTGTCGCATGCGCTTCGGTCGAACAACCATTTCGAGTGTATCTCCGGGCTTGCAAATGCGCCGACATTTTACGCCGTCGCACGAGGTAAAGAAAATGGAATCCGGACGAGCGGGACTGGACAAGGAGGAATGTTTCCCCTTGAGAAGATAAAAAACACCCAGTTGGCCAAGAGCCTCGATCATGATGGAGGCGGGAAATACGGGGTTGTCCTTAAAATGCCCTTCGAGAAAATACTCGTTTCCGGAAATCCGGTAGGTGGCGGAAGCCGACTCGCCATCGATGGTCACCGATTCGAGAAAGAGAAAAGGCTCTCGCTGAGGCATGATCGAAGCGATCTCCTCTATGCGATAAGT